>JGI20214J51650_10000766_pt1 | contig 20229 bp, 19 predicted proteins | sample WetSurMetagenome_FD_51650 | JGI IMG/M metagenome (IMG submission 51650) | reverse complement strand
CGAGTGACAAGTGACCGGAGCGTTCATGAAGGGAAATCTGAAAAGCATGCGTCGTGGACAATACCTCCTGGCTTATGTACTGGCGGCCCTGGTCATGATTTATGTGAGCTACAGAGTGCCCCGATGGCTGCCCGGCGATTTTGTCACCGCCATGTATTCCAGCTCCCACGTGACCCTGAACGCCGAGCAGGAAGCGGGATTGAGAGCCTATTACACGCAGCGGCAGGGCTTTGGCCAATACCTGGTTGATTTTTTCACTCTCCGGTGGGGTTATTCTTACGCCTTCCTGACGCCCATATCCAAACTGATCGGCGAAGCTTTGCCGTGGAGCCTCCTGCTCCTGGGCACCGCTCATCTTCTCTCCATGGCATTCGGATTCATTGCCGGCGTGGAGGCGGCCTGGCGCCGTGGTGGAGTGATCGAGAAAGCGGGGGTCGGGTCCATGTCCGTCATCGAAGGAATTCCGGAAATAGGCACCGCCGTGATCCTGCTCCTGCTTTTCGCCCTGCATTTGGGCTGGTTCCCGGCAGCAGGCGGTGAAACGGCCTATGTCACTTATTCGGCAGGCCAACGGATCATGGACATAGGGCGTCATCTGGCCCTCCCCTTGGCCACCCTTTTCCTGGCCTACTTGCCGGGAAACTTCCTGCTGACCCGGGGGAGCATGGTCATGGTGCTCAAGGAGCAATTCATTGAGACCGCAAGGGCAAAGGGTCTTCCGCCGGTGCGCATCCGTTATGCCCATGCGGCCAGGAACGCTCTTCTCCCTATGGTCACCCGGTTCGGTCTTCGGATCGCTTTCATGCTCACCGGGGCTCTGGTGGTGGAAACGATCTACGCCTACCCGGGATTGGGAACCCTCCTGTTTAATGCGATTGCCATGCGGGATCTGCCGCTGATCCAGNGCATCGTGCTCTTTTCCTCGCTGCTGGTTCTATTCGTCAACCTGGCCTTGGATTTTCTCTACGGCTGGATCGACCCAAGGATGAAGTATGCATCTTGACCTGCGAAGAGAGCTTGCGAAGGATCCTTGGTTTGTGACCGGTGCAGGGCTCGCTCTGCTTCTCGGGGCCCTGGTCCTGGCCGGTCCATGGCTCGCCACGCATGATCCTCATGACATGAGCTTCCAGCCCCTCACTGCGCCCTCCTCCGAACACTGGTTGGGAGTCAACGACGGCGGTATGGACATTTTCTCTGAACTTCTCAAGGGGATCAGAAACACCGTGTTGTTCGGTTTACTGACCGGGGTGACGGCCCTGGTGATCGGCGTTGCCATCGGCCTGGTTTGCGCTTGGTTCAGCGGATGGATCGACCACTTCCTGATGCGGCTTGCCGATATTCTCCTGGCCATTCCGGCCGTCATGATTCTGATTTTGGTGGCCGCCTTTTTTCGGCCGTCACCCTTGACGCTCGGCTTGATCCTGGCCGCCCTGTCCTGGCCGACCACGGCAAAGGCCATCCGCGCCCAGGCCCTGGTGGTGAAGAAAGGCCTTCACGTCCAGGCCGCCCGACAAATGGGGGCTTCCGGCGCGTACATCATTTGGCGGCACCTTATGCCGGAGCTTTTTCCTCTGTACCTGATCGGCTTTACCACAAAGGCCAGGATGGCCATGTTTATGGAAGCGTCCCTGAGCTTTCTGGGCTTGTTTGATCCGAGCCGCAAGTCCCTGGGCTTGATGATCAGCTATGCCCTCAAGTACTATTACCTCGACATCTGGTGGAGTTGGCTTATTCCACCTATCCTGTGCTTGACCCTTTTGATCATGACCGTTACCTTCCTGGCCATAAGCCTCGAAAAGGTCTTTGATCCGAGATTGAAGGAAACGTGGTGAAAATTGCAATTGACGAATTGAGTGTCACCTACCGGACGAAGGACCATGCGTTGCTCGCCCTGGACCAGGTTTGTTTGAACTTGGTCCCCGGCCGCATCACCGCCCTGGTGGGGGAGTCCGGCTCAGGTAAGACCACTTTGGGGAAATCGCTGATGGGGCTTCTTCCGGATTATGCTGAAGTCAAGGGTAGCGTCAGGCTGGATGGGCAGGAGATTGTAGGGGAGAGCGAAAAGAGCTTGAACAAAATCCGGTGGACCCGCATCGCCATGCTCTTTCAGAACGGGGCGGCTAATCTGAACCCGGTCCATCGGATCATTGACCAGGTGGCGGAACCTTTGATCCAGCACAGCGGCGCAAAGAAGGGGGAAGCAGAGTTAAAAGCTCAGGAAAACCTTGAACGAATGGGCATCCCNGNTTCNCANNCCGGGCGTTTCCCTCATGAGCTGAGCGGGGGCGAGATCCAGCGGGTCCTGCTGGCCATGGCGCTTATTATGGATCCTGAGGTCCTGGTCCTGGACGAACCTACGACGGGCCTTGACGTGATGACCAAGTCTTTTGTGAGCCGGATCATTTTGAATGCCCGCGATCAGGGCAAGGCGGTGCTCCTCATCATTCATGACCTTGACTTGGCCAGGGGTATGGCGGACGACCTGGCGATGCTCTATCTAGGCCAGGTGATGGAAACCTTGCCGGCAAAAGATCTCCTCATGAACCCCCTTCACCCTTATACCCTGGCGCTCGGCCGCTCCTACCCCAGCCTGGAGATCCATCGCGATTTGGGAGGCATCAGGGGAGATGCNTTCTATCGCGTGATCCACCGCCACCCGGAAAAGAACGGAGCCCTTCGTCCGCACTCCCACGTCGTCGGTGCCGGGGCTTCTCATGCAAACGGCCACTCGCCTCCAAAGGGGTGTCTTTTTCAGCCCCGGTGCACGCAGGCTCTGCCGGAATGCGCCGAGAAGTCTGTCGCCCTCCTGGAGGTGGGGACGCACCAGGTTCGCTGTATTCGCGGAGGCATCGCCACTCAACTTGAACTGGAGCAAGTCGGCAAGCGCTACGGCGACATTGCAGCTCTTGGCCCAACGAGTCTCACTCTGCGCGCAGGGGAGATCTTCTGCCTCGTGGGTGAAACCGGATCCGGCAAAACAACCCTCGCCATGATTGCAGCCGGCGTTCTTCAACCTGATCAGGGACGCCGGGTATTTGAGGGCCGGGACATGGACCAATGGATCAAAGAAGATTACCGGTCTTTGGCCAGGAAGATCGGCGTGGTCTATCAGAATCCGGCCGAAGCGGTGAGCCACCGTTTTTCGGTCTTTGACATTGTGGCCGAGCCCCTCAAGATCCAGGAGCAATTGCGCGACAAAGAGGAAATTCGAAAGCGGGTTCTCCGGGCCCTGACAGACGTGCACCTGTCTACTGAACCCGATTTTCTTGGGCGCTACGCGCATGAACTCAACATGGGCGCCTTACAGCGCCTCTGTATCGCCCGGGCCCTGGTCTCGGAACCGGCCATGGTCGTGGCCGACGAACCAACGAGCTCTCTGGATCCAAGCGTCCAGGCCAAGGTGCTCAAGATGATGCTGGATTTGCAAATCGAAAAAGGCCTCACCATGCTCTTCATCACTCACGACCTGGGCGTGGCTCGAAAGATCAGCGACCGGATCGGTGTGATGTTGGCAGGACGTCTGGTCGAGGTGGGACCGACCGTTCAGATCATGGGCTGTTCTGCGCATCCCTATACCAGGCTTTTGATCGCAAGCGCGGAAGGGGAGGTCGCAGGAGATTCCGTTGGAACGAAAGGGTCCAATAATAAGGCGTGCCCTTTCGCTCCAAGATGTGATCGGGTGCAGGAACGTTGCTCCTTGGCCTTCCCGGAGTTGGTGAGCCTTGAAGAAGGCAGGCACCTGGCCTGGTGCCATTTTCCGTTAGAGTGAGCATCTTATGGGAGCAAGTCCTGGTCGCCCTTCGATACCTCAGGGCGAACCGTTCAATAAAATCGAAATTAGGTAATTGTGCGTTCGTGGTGAGGTATCGAACCATGAACGCAAAGTCGAACCCTGACCTTTTTCGAAACCATCGTGCGTAAGGCATGAGACACAAATGGAACAAAGGAGGAGGAGATTATGAGCGCAGATCGAATAGATGAAACGCGAATCAAAGAGACCACTAACTTCCACGGCCATTGGTGCCCTGGCCTGGCCATTGGCATTCGGGCCGCAGAATGGGCCTTGAAGGAGATGGGAAAATCCCCTGATGAAGAGATCATAGCCGTGGTGGAAACCGACATGTGCGGCGTTGACGCCATCCAGTACCTCACAGGCTGCACCTTCGGCAAAGGCAACCTGATCCACAAGGACTATGGCAAGAACGCCTTCACCTTCTACCGGCGCAGGGACGGGAAGGCCATGCGCCTGGTCCTTCGCCCGACCATCTATGGAGACACAGGCCCCTTGATGAGAAAGCTGCACCACAAGATGCAAACCGAGGGGTTGAGCGAAGAAGAAGAGAAAACATGGAAAGATGCGAGAGCCGCCGTTTCCAAACGGATCATGGAATCCGATATGCCGGAAGTCTTTGAGTTCAAGGCGCCGGAAAACCCTGTCCCGAAAAAGGCCCGCATCCTGGCAAGCCTGACCTGCGAGAGCTGCGGCGAGCCGGTGATGGAGACCCGGACCCGGCGTTTCAACGACCAGGTGTTGTGCATNCCCTGTTTTGAGGTTGTTGAAAGGCGGTAGCGGGACAATCACTTTTGATGCGTTCGTAAAAATTCAAGAACCGCATTTCCGTTCATGGTTCGATACCTCACCACGAACGGGAAATCAGGCACTTGGCGTCGCTGCATAGCGTTCACCCTGAGGTATCGAAGGGTGAAGGCGACTTTTTGCGAACGCGTGGCTTTCCTTTTGCGCACTTTCCGTCTCTGCGGTGAAAAAAATTCAATGACCGGCAAGAAGCCGGTTCCATTTCATTCCTATTCGACCTGGGCAAAGAGTGCGCTTTCATGAAGAAAGGAGAAGGCTCAGGACTGGAAGTGCGATCAGGAGGATCCTCATGAAACGATTAAGGGTGTTGATGCTTCTTCTTTCAGCCGTGGTGCTTCTTTCTCTACCGTCTGCCCAAGCCGCGCAGGTTTCACCGGAACTGAGCAAGGCGCAAGAATTGCTGACCAGAGCCATGTCCGAAATCGGTCTTTCGAAGGGCGACGGCAACCTCATGGTATTGACAAACGCCGGATACGGTCAGATCGGGGCACAGAGCACGGAAGGTTTCATAGACTTGGCGCAGCAGNCCACAGGGTGCAGCATAGGATCGCGCAGTCTCCTCACTCTGCATACTTCGCTGGAAGAGCCCCTCTGGTGTTCGATTTACCGAAAGGATACCGGGAAACTGATGTTTCTCAAATGGACCGGAGCAGGATTTGAAAAACAGTCGATCGATGCCGATTCAGCGAAAATTCTGACCCCTGAGGGATGGAAATCCGCCTCATCGGGGCTGATCGGCCAGAAGCTCTTCTCTGTCGTCAGCATCAGCCTGACCTGGGCCGTGGACCCTCCCTGGACTCTGCTCCTCGCAGCCACCTTTCATGACCATTTCTGCCCGGGAGTGAACTCCGGCTATATTGCCGGGCAGTACCTCATGGAGAAGATGCCTCTNNGACCCGGCGACCAATACATGTTCGTCATCGCTCCAGGCAAATGCGCAGCCGACGCCCTGCAGGTGATGTTCAACACCACGGCGGGGAAGTCCTCGGGGTATGCGATGGCCATCGGGGACGAGGCCCTGGCCAGGTACTCCGGCGGTAAAGTTCAGCCCTCCATCATCGCCATGCAGGTCAACAGGAAATCCGACACCTGCAAAGGCATGGTGCTGGGCTTTGACTGGGACAAAGCTTACGCAGATACTGGCGAGAAGGCTGAGGACATGGCGCCCCAAGGTGGCGCCGGCAATCCCATGTTCTGGATCGCTAGGGTGAAGATGTCGCGGGAGCTGGCACGAATGCAAAAGCAGAAGCTTCTGACTTACATTTCGGAGCTTAAGCAGTTCTCCGGAAAAGCAAGCTTGGCTGACAAGGTGGCGGGAGGCGATCCTTACGCCTTGGTCTGGAACCAGTGAGAAGGACAGGCCCTCCGAGGTGATCCCGCGGACACCTCGGAGGGCACAGGAAACGGGTAAACCATCCATGAAACGTCTTTGTGTTGTAGACGGCCAAGGCGGTGGAATCGGGGCGGCCATCATCCGGGGCCTCAAGAGCAGATACGGCGAGTCCATAGAGATATGGGCGTTGGGCACCAATGCGGTTGCAACCTCTCAGATGCTGAAGGCAGGAGCAAACCGGGGCGCTACCGGAGAGAATCCCGTGGTCCGCACCACAGATCTGGTGGATGTGATCCTGGGGCCTGTGTCCATTACCTGGCCGAATGCCATGATGGGGGAGGTTACTCCCCGCATGGCTGAAGCCATCAGCTCAAGCTCTGCGCTGAAGATCCTCATCCCATTGCACCAGGAAAACACGGTCTTGGTCGGGTCCAGCAGGGAGCCCCTGCCCCATTTGATCGAGGCTCTGATCCATGAGCATATAAAGGAGGTAATAAGAAATGTGTGAAGCGAGTGCATTTTTTCTCAAAGACGGCAAGGAGGAATTGGTCCTGGAATCTGTGGACGAAGTGACCCCAGAAGGGGACAGGGGGTTCCGCTTGGTCAATATCTTCGGCGAGCAGAAGATCATCAAGGGAAAACTCAAAAGCATGAACCTGGTCAATCACAAGATATTATTTGAAGAATATACGGGGGTGTGCTAACAGTAGGCCTTGTTCGCGGAAGACTCCTTAGTCCCACCGTCAGGAATAACCGGAGCCTCTGGGTGAAAGGCAATAAATCTCCTCTTCCTATAGCGATCTTCTTGCTTTGTTTGATTTCGATTACTTCCGTGGGCGTCACCTCAGGAGGAGCCGAGGACAAACCCCGGGAGTTCCAGAAATTCGCATCCGAACTGGAAGGGCATTTCGAAAATTTTGGGTGGAAGGACCTGGTTATTGAAAAATCCGATTGGGAGTATCATCGGAAAACCCGGGGGAATCGGCCGCTCATCTTTGCTTCATTTGGGAAAAACTCAAAAAAAGTCGCGCTTTTTCTCGGTGGCGTGCACGGCGACGAAAGCCCTTCCGTCTACATTCTTTTCAGGCTTGCGCAGTTTCTGAAGAAAAACCCGGAACTCTATTCGGACAAAATGATTGTGATCGCGCCTCTCGTAAACCCGGACGGTTTCCTATCGAGGCCCCAGAAAAGAACAAACAGCGCTGGAGTGGACATCAACCGGAATTTTCCGACCAAAGACTGGAAGCGGAGCACAAAAGACAGATACTATTCCGGACCGCAGGCGAACAGTGAGAGCGAGACGAAGTTCCAGATCGCCCTGGTGAACCGGTTCAAGCCCAGTCACATCATCAGCATTCATTCGCCGCTTGGGTTCAACGACTACGATGGTCCGTCCTCAGATCTTGACTCGCTTGTGATTTGGCTGAAAAAAGTCAGCAAAGAAAACGGCCTGCCTCTCAGGAGATACCAGGTCTTTCCGGGCTCGCTCGGCAATTACGCAGGAATGGAGAGACGAATTCATACCCTCACCCTGGAGCTGCCTTCGTCTGAGCCTTTAAAGGGGCCTGAGTATTTCGATCAGTTCAAGCGCATGTTTCTCGACATCCTGGATTTGAATCCGTGACATGTGCCCCCTGCACCATCCTAATGCCAGTTCGATGAGTCTGATTTCTGCCTCTTGCGTTTTCGGCGGCGTATGACTTCTTTCAACACGCGGACATCGTCTTGGTGTCGGGGGTGATCGATGAAGCTCTTAATGCGGAGGAGGCTGTTCAAGTCAATCCAGTTGGCGTTGGCTTTGCCATATTTTGAACGAATGCGGCTTTTCCAGGCTGTGGCGAATCGGGCGCCTTTTATTGCGCGCAATAGGTCTATGCGATCAGGGGCCACACCCAACTGGAGAATCTCCTCCACTACGTCCGGATTTAGAAGATGTGGGCTGCCGAATTCAGCGAGTGCGGCATTGGCGCGTTTGACGTTGTCTCGACTGGCATCAATCCATAAATCCATATCTTTTGTGTAGCGTGGTTTTGCATGATAGATGAAAGCAAGGCCACCAATAATCAGATATCTGACACGGTGCTTCCTGAGCATCTGCAGCAAGTCCTCAAAATCCTGAATGGTCTCCACAGATCCTAACGCCCCTTTCTTGCCGCCTGCTCGTTCGACAATCGCCCTTTCATCACTTTGTCCACGTCCCTGCGTATCGCCACGAAAGCGGACAATCGCTGTTCAGGAGACTGGCGTTGCCAGAAATCGAGGTCCCAGGCTTCAGCCTCCTCAAAGTTAGCCGCACGGTGTGCCACCATTTTTGCCCTTCGCGCTGCAGCTCTTTCTTTCAATCCCATTATTGAAATTCCCTTCGGCAAAAGAATTCTTACCTGATCCAAAGTATAAGAAGTATGTGCTTGATCTGTCAACAAATTTGCGCCGACGGAAAGGAATTGCCTGTTTCCCGTCAGCACAAAGGTGAGTCATCTCAATCAGCGCAGCGGCAGCTCTATAAAGGATGGATGATTCTTCTCTCTCAGCAAATGGACCACAGGAACTGGATCGATGGCTGGCGTATCGAAATTATCCGCATCGGCAAAGGCAACGGTTACACGGATGCGCCTGCCCTTAGAAAACTGATAAGCGGTCGGCAGGAGATCAAACACGAGTTCCATTGGCTCCCCAGCAGGGATTGCCTGGAGCTCGCTTTTGAAATGATTGTGCCAGGGCAGGCCGAGATTCTCGAAGGAGGCCCTTCCCAATGCCCGGTGAGAGGCCCTGAGATTCCCTTCGGTCACATAGGTCGAATTTCCTTCGTCATCCACCTCTTCAAGATAGACGAACAAGTCCAAATCAGGGGCATCCGTGCGCAGCCAGATATGCACAACAGGGTGCCCGATGACCTGCACGGGTGAGTCTAACGGCACAGTGGTGCAGGTCAGCGCTTTGGCGTCATTGGAGCGCATGTTGGGATACTTGTGGCCCCAGTTCACAGCGGTCCACCTTGAAAGGTTCCCGGTTGTCGTGGAGTAGTCCAGGCGATAGGTATCGAAGGTCCCAAAAGCAGAAGGCGTCTCAGGTTGAAGGGTGGGGCCGAAATAAAAGTTCTTTTTTCCCACGTTTTTCACCGGCCACGAATCCGCACTCCGCCACGCCTCTTTCGCGGACGCGCCTAAAAGATAGTAGTGGAGGGGAGGCTCGTCCATGATGCCGTTGTGGATCCCCTTGAGCCAGTAGTCGAACCACCGATGCGCTTCTACCCCGACGTCAAGATCGGGATGCTTTTTCTCAATCCCGCTGTGGTCCAGGGGACGGACTAGCAGACGCTTGGGTACTGAGAGATTGGAATAGAGCTGGAACATGTCGCGCACAAACAGGTCATACCAGCCGGCCACCATGTATGTGGGAACACGAGCCTGGTTGACTCGATTCATGAAGGGAGGATGAGCCATGGAATCCAGCCAGATCTTATATCCTTCAGGGGTGGTGCTATCCCGAAACCGGAATTGTTTGAACACTTCCGTGAATTTATCTCCGACTGTCGCATCGCCTCGCTCTGCACGAGCCTGGGCGAGCAACTGCCCGTCCTGATCCCGATCAACAGGCGTGACGACATTCGAGTTGAGAAATTTTTGGGACCAAGTGAAGAAGTCCCCGAACGCTTTGTTATAGACTCCGCCGGGATAGAGAGATCCTGTGTAGTTATCCAGCCAGGTTGAAGCAGGGAAGATCGCTTTCAAGTGGGGGTTGCCGGTGCTTGCAGCGGAGAACTGGATTTGCCCCTGCCATGAGTCGCCATACATCCCGATATTCCCGTTGCACCACTCCTGCGCTGCTATCCAGTTAAGGATCTCGTCGACTTCTCTCGCCCCTGCCTCAAAGGACGGGTTCAATTTCCCGAAGGACGCGCCTGTCCCGGGCCGCTCTACAACGATGACGGCGTAACCGTGCTTGACCATGTTTTTGAGCCACCCGGTTCTGAACAGGGGATCCATAAAGCGGCCTTGGTCGGAAATCCAGTATCGGATTCTCAGCATCGCCCTTTCTTTCCAGCCCAGATCATAAAGATCTGCAATGATGTTCTTTCCCTTTTCGTCAAAGATCGTGAAGGTGCGCAGATAGGGCGTGTATTTGAAGAGAACGGGCAGCCGCCCCTCGGCTGGAGTTCCTTTTTTCATTGGGAGCATGAGGTCGTATGCCAGCCTCGTTCCATTGGACAACATCAGATAATCGGAAGTGCGTCTGGCGTCGTCATAAATGGCCTCGCTGTAGCCTTCATATTTCCCGAAGGCCGACACTTTTTCCTGGGCAACGCCTCTTTTGTAAAGCAGGAAACCCCCCATCAGGAGGACGAACAGAAGGAGTCCGCCCGCAAATCTCATGTTGATGAGCATGTTCATTACTCTTCTCCTTGTCGTTTGATTCCAAGTTCTTCGATCCATACGGAGTGGTCGATCGGTCCGAACTCCTTGAGTGCCTGCGACAGACGAATTCCAAGCGTGCTTCCGTCCTTCAGGGGCTTTTCCGACTCCCAGTGAAGATGCAGAGCCCAATCCGTTTCCCACACAGCGTGACGGTAGAGGCTCATTTCTGTCAGCCCACTTTGAGCATTTCTGGAGACGGCAGACAAAAATGCCTCTAATGGCTCAGGAGCCTTCCCAACAGACCGAAGCTTAATGATCTCGATCCATTTCATCCTCTTGTTTCCCCTCGGTACAGTTTCTTACCCGTCTTCGTTGCTTTGACTGTGCCAAATGGATCGATTATCTGATATCAATGGGTTACTAGAGGTGAGATTGATGGAATTGCAGATATTCGCAAAAGGAGTTGCTGTATTTTGCGATTCGGTTCAAAATTGCAGAATACGGCGAGATTCGTTTCCCGCCTTTGGCGGGCCCAGAGTCCAGGAGGGACATCTTCCAAGTTCTGCTTCGGCAGATTTTCTAGCTGGAGTGAGACATGAACATCGACGAAAATGATTTCTTCCGAAATGCGACCATGAAAATTTGCAGTTCCTTGGATCTGGAAATCGCCATGTGGCGTGCCATGCAGTTTCTCAAGGATTTCATTCCTGCCGACGAAATATACCTGCATCTCTACGATAAGGGTCTCGGCGCCATGCGGACGATAGCCGGAGCCACGGTTTCCGAAGGAAGAAAGATGGACCGCATCACTCCCTTGCCACAAGAAGTGCGGTCCAGAGTCGAGGAATTTGCAGGCGTGAGCGTTATCAACCAGCCCGAACTGGAGGCGGGCTTTCAATTCATGCTGGGCTATTATGGGAGACCGGATATGTCGGCGTTGGTCCAGCTTCTGGAGGTGGAAGGTCAAAAACTCGGAGCCCTCGTTCTTCTGGCGCAAGGACGAGACCGATTTTCGGGAACCCATGGACGATTGTTTTCCCTTCTCAAAGAGCCTTTTGCCATGGCTCTCTCCAACACGCTCAAGCACCAGGAGGTGCTGAGGTTAAAGGACCTTCTGGCAGACGACAACCGATATCTCCATCGAGAGCTTCTGCATTTGTCCGGAGACGAGATCGTGGGCCAGGAGTTTGGTCTTAAGAAAGTCATGAACATGGTCCGTCAAGTGGCGCCTTTGACCAGCCCGGTCTTGCTTCTGGGAGAAACGGGCGTGGGCAAGGACGTGATTGCCAATGCGATCCACTACTCCTCTCCTCGCAAGGACAGCCCATTCGTGAAAGTGAACTGCGGAGCGATTCCTGAAACCCTTCTGGACAGCGAGCTCTTCGGTCATGAAAAGGGGGCTTTCACGGGAGCCCTGTCCCAGAAACGCGGCCGATTCGAGAGGGCGGACCAGGGGACGATCTTCCTGGACGAGGTCGGCGAATTGCCTCCTCAGGCACAGATCAGGATGCTGCGGGTGCTTCAATACAAAGAATTGGAGAGAGTGGGAGGCACCCATCCCGTGTCCGTGGATATCCGGCTCATTGCGGCCACGAACCGCAACCTGGAACACATGGTCAAAGAAAAACAGTTTCGTGAGGATCTCTGGTTCCGCCTCAATGTTTTTCCCATATGGATTCCCTCGCTGAGGGAGAGAAGAGAAGATATCCCTGCGCTGGTTCATCACTTCGTGAAGCGGAAATCGCGGGAACTGAAGCTGCCGAATTCGCCTGCCCTTGCACGGGGAGCCATGGACCGCCTGATGGCTTACGANTGGCCTGGGAATGTGAGGGAGCTGGAAAACCTGGTGGAAAGGGCGCTCATCTTAAGCCAAGGGGCGCCGCTGACCTTTGATGACCTGTCCGGACGAACAGAGGAAGGCAGGCCTTCCGTTCCTGAAGCATCAGCGAACAAAACCCTGAACCTCGACGCCGTGACATCGAACCATATTCGCCGGATCCTTGAAATGACGAATGGCAGGGTGCACGGCAAAGGGGGCGCCGCCGAGTTGCTGGGGATAAACCCGAGCACCCTCAGGTACAGGATGAACCAGTTGAGGATTCCCTACGGCCGGAAATCAAGGCGGTAGAAGGGATTCTTGTTGCCCTATCACCGCAGAGAAGCTTTTGAGGAGAGGGTTCCCTATGTTAGAAGTGAACATTCCCGGATACAGGACCCTAGCACTTTCCTTTCTAGTTCTGGATTATAATGGGACCGTTGCCTGCGACGGTCGCCTCATGACCGGAGTGAAAGAACGGTTAGAAGAGCTTTCAAAGAGTTTGTCGATCCACATCCTCACAGCGGATACTTTCGCAAGTGTTCAGAAAGAAATGACCGGCATCCCTTGTGAGGTGGTAGTCATCGGGAAGGAGAATCAGACCCAGGCCAAGGCAGACTATGTCCGGCAGCTGGGATTGCAGAAAACGGTCAGCGTGGGGAATGGGCGAAACGATGCCCTGATGCTCAAGGAGACAGTTCTGGGGATTGCCGTGATCCAGGAAGAGGGAGCATGCGTTGAAACTCTCGTTGCGGCGGACATTGCGACCCGCAGCATTCTGGACGCCCTGGATCTTCTGCTCCACCCTTTGAGGCTGACAGCGACCCTTCGTTCATGAGATAGGATGCCATCCTATGGAAGAGAAAAGAGACTTGAATTCCCTTTTATGTCGTCCCATCGGCATCATTCACACGCCCTTCAAGGAATTGGAGAACATGCCCATCCAGCCGTCGGGTGCAGCGGGAATTCCCGGCACCGTGGAACTCTTTCCGGAATTTGCAGATGGGCTGAAGGATCTTGACGGTTTCTCCCATCTGATTCTTCTTTACCGCTTCCATGAAAGCTGCGGTTATAGGCTCACCGTTACTCCTTTCCTCGATTCCAGACCGCGAGGCGTCTTCGCCACACGAGCACCAAATCGACCCAATCCAATCGGTCTTTCAACCGTGAGACTAATCCGAACCCGGGGGTGCTCTCTGGACATTGAAAATGTGGACATCCTCGACGGGACGCCTCTCTTGGACATCAAACCCTATGTTCCTGAATTCGACCGCCAGGAGGANTGTCGCATCGGTTGGTTGGAACAGGTTCGAGGAATGGTCAAAGCGAAGAAGTCCGATGATCGCTTCAGAAGAGAGGAGTGAAGGATCCTCCCTCGACAGGGAGGGAGGGTCTTTTTGATCTCAACTTCGTGAGCTTGCTATAATTCGAAGTGATGTTTCACGTTTGGCCAGTGGTTGGCGAGGAGAAGCACTGTGGTGAACACGGTGCCGATGACCGGCAGAGCATCCCACGACACGGCGATCATCGAACCTGCGGACAGGACGAAGATCATCCCCAGGGAAGCGATAAAAGGCACGCGAAAGACGCTGTACCCTGCCACCCAAACCAGACAGGACAAGGCTGAAACAAGAGGAGAGAGGGCGGCCGTAAAGCCGATATACGATCCCACGCCCTTTCCGCCCTTGAATTGATGAAAGCAGGGGAAGCGGTTGCCGAGNAGAAGAAATAGACCGACCCACGGAGTTAAGGGTTTTCCGCTCCATTGAATGGATAGAAAGGAAAACAGCAGAGCACGGCCGAAATCGAGCAGGAGCACGACCGCTGCCCAGAATAGCCCCGCTTGCCTGTAAACATTGGTTGCCCCAGCATTTCCACTGAATTTCATCCGCGGATCCCCTCTGCCTATGGCCGTCATGACGACTATGGCAAAGTTGATAGATCCTAGAATATAGGCTGAAGCGGTCAGTAGCAAGAACTCCATCATCTAGGGCCTTCTCCATGTAACAGTTTAGCTTTTTGAAATGGATGGCTGAGGCCATGGGGGTCTCCCTCAAAACAGAACAACGAAGAAGCCACAGCGCGGTGGCCAGCTTTAGGCTATGGGTGAGGCGGGCGGAGGGCTATCGGAAACTCGCCATCCAAAAACCTGCATGGAGGTGACGGTGAAACCTCGCCGCCCGCCTTCGCTGCCTCTTACCTGCGAAGTTTTTCCCGATCAATCTTCGTTTTCTGTTTTGAGGGAGATCTCCATGGCCATTTCCTGTGACTATTTCAAAAAGCTAAACGGCTACCCCTCAGTGTCCTCCTTTAACCGGGCGTGTCAGATAAGAGTTTAGGCCGAAGAGTACCACATTGCGGAAAGCCCTCCAACCCCTTTCTTCCCTAGCGTTAAAACTCAAGGAGACCGCAACCGATGGGCCATTAACCGTTGACACTCCGTTCCCTCTCCCCTATACTTCGCCTACCTAGAAGGAGTCGCTTAGACGGACTAAGATGGATCGAGCTGTTTCTGCCAGTGTTCGAAGAAAAGTGCCATTCTATGACGTGGACATGATGCGGGTGGTCTGGAACGGGCATTACTGGAAATATTTTGAAGAGGCCAGGCAGGCCCTGTTCACTCAACAGGGGCTCGCGTCCTTTGACGGGAGCGAGGGAACAGGATGGGTTTTCCCCGTGATCCGATCCGAGGTGAAATACATCTATCCTTTGAGGCTGGATGATGAGTTTGTGTGCACGGCCACCCTTAAAGAAGCCCGGGTAAAGATCGTCGTGGATTTTGAGATCGCACGAGTTGCAGACGGGAAAGTCTGCGCCAGAGGGAGGAGTGAACAGGCTGCGGTCAAGTTGCCTGAAACGGAGATGGCATTCATGATTCCNGAAGAGGTTCAGAATGCCCTGTGGGGCCGCAGCAAATGAAAAGACCTAAACCCTGCGGGGACAGGCGAGTCGCAGTCGTGGGGATGGGCATCAGGTCTCCGGTAGGGAATTCCTTGACCGAATTTGCCGAATCCCTAAAAAAGGGCCGAAGCGGGATTAGAAAGATGCCCGACTGGGAAGGCATTCGGCGGCTTCGCACAAAGGTCGCCGGGATCTGCAACATCGATGGCGAGGAAAAGGGAATCCCCCGCAACTTCAGGCGCAGCATGGGGAGAGTGTCGCTCCTGGCTGCACTCTCTGCCATGGACGCGGTGAGACAGTCCGGATTGGCAGAAGAGGAGATTGCCTCTGCCGAATGCGGTATTTCTTACGGTTCCACGGCTGGGAGCACCCTTGAACAGGTCGAATTGATCGGCAGGTATATCCTGAATTCCGACCTGACCGGCGCCCTGGCCTCTTCCTACCTCAAATGCATGAGCCACACCTGCGCAGGCAATCTTTCCACTCTTTTCCGTCTCAAGGGACCTTTTATCGCTTCCTGCACGGCCTGTGTTTCCGGATCACAAGGCATAGGATTCGGATACGAGGCCATCCGCACAGGCAAAGCCGAGATCATGGTCACCGGCGGGGCCGAAGAGATGCATTTCCTGCACGCGGCGGTGTTCGACCTCATGCTGGCAACCTCTTCCCGGTACAATGATGATCCCTCGAAAACGCCCAGGCCTTTTGATGCTGAAAGAGACGGCCTCGTGGTGGCAGAAGGGGCCGGAACCCTGGTGCTGGAGGACTATGAGCATGCAAAGCGCCGAGGCGTCCAGATCCTTGCGGAGGTGGAAGGCTTCTGGACGAACGGGAGCGGTTTGCATCTCACGGATTCGGATGCTCTGTCCATCGAGCGGTGCATGCGCCGTGCCCTTGGGGACGCGCAAAGAAATGCCGAGGACATCCAGTATGTCAATGCCCATGCCACAGCGACCGCCAACGGAGACGAGGCTGAGGCGGTGGCGATCCACAGGGTTTACGGCCCAAAGGTTCCTGTCACCGCCATCAAGGGATACACAGGGCACACCCTGGGGGCCAGTGGCGCCATTGAGGCCATCGGCACCATCCTCATGATGAGGGAGGGCTTCATTGTCCCGACGTTGAATCTGGAAAGACCGGATCCAGAGTTGCCTCCTTTGAACCATGTCATGGGGAGCCCCATGGACAAACGCATCACCGTGGCCGTGAACAACAACTTCGCCTTCGGAGGGATCAACACCTCCATGATCTTGAGTCTCCCGTGACGATACTCACGACCGTCCGTAACAGTTTGGCTCTTTGAAATGGATGGCCTCTTTCTGTGTTTATTTCAAAGAGCCAAACTGTTACGACCGTCTCACCCCGATAAACCACGTTTCTTCCCTGCCCGGCGCGGTGGGCTCGACAAGCTCCACCTTGAAGCCCGCGTTTTCCAGAATTTCGAGAACTTTCTCCTTGCTCCTCCAGTATGGCCTCGTCCCCTTCACCCGAAGCCGACTCTCCTCGACAAAACGGAACAGGCTGAAGAAGGGGCCTGGAAGGGTGAGCCGGATGATTACCCTTCCTTGGGGTGAAAGCGATGCCCTGAGGCGGCTTAGAAGTTCGGTAATCTCCTCGTCCCGAAAATAATGAAGGACATCTAGAAGAAGGGCCGCATCCGCCTCCGCATGGTCCAGAGGCAGGTCCAGCGCTCCTGCATTCATTACCTCCGCTTTGTCTCCAAGCACTTTTGCCGCGATCCTTGCTCTTTCCGCGGCGGGATCGCAGGCCTTAAAGTCCAGGTCAGGGTACAAGGTCAGGAGCCAGGCTGCGGGCACGCCATACCCGCACCCCACATCTATTATTTTCCACCCCGGCCTCACAAACTCGGCGAGTCGGGGGAACATAGGGTCGTACTGTATCTTGAAGCGAGCAAAGAGGCGCGGATAGGCTTCCATGTGCTTGTACCGCTGCAAAGCCCGTTTGAAATGCTTCTTTGAACCGGGTTCCACCGGTTGGACCGTGTCCTTTGCAGGAGCGTAGATCCTTTTGAGCGCCGGCGGAACGATCGTCACAGCGCCTAAAAAGGAGTACCCTATCCCGAGGGCAAGGCAGAGCCCGGCACTTTTCAAGAGGGAATGGGTGGAGAGAGCCAGCACTCCGAAGCCGGCAAAGGTTGTGGCAAAAGACAGAAACACCGACATCCTCACGAGCCAGAGCGACGCATCGGTCTCATCCATATAGCGCTGATAGGATCTCACCAGATAGAGCGCATAATCGGATCCCATGCCTATGACGACAACGGAGACCATGATGGCAGGTATTCCTAACGGTTGCCCAAGCACCTGCAAGGTTCCGAGAGTACAGATCAGCGCAAATACAGTGGGCAATATGGAAATGACGACCAGCCGGATATCGAAGAGGTACAACAGTGCCACAATCACAGTGANCAGGCCGACAATGAGCGCCATCTTGACAAAGCCTGACATGAGCATCTCTCCCAGGCTTCTGCTGAAGAGTTCCGGATCAAAGATTTTAGCCAGGTCCATCCTGGAGTATTTTGAATAAAAGGTTTCTCCCTTATAGGATGGTCCGGGAGTCAACATTGAAAACTGAATCCATCCTGAGCGATCGTGCTTTCTTGACAGGCCCATCATGCTGTAAAACCGATCCGGCATCTCCGCTTGCTTGAAGTCCTTTTTTTCAATCGTTCTGACAAAAGGCTCAAACGCATCGGCCCTAAAGCCGAGTTCCAGAGAGATATCGCTCAAGTTGCTTTTGAACTGCGCCGTTCTTTCCCCATTCCAGAAGTTCCTCCAAGACTCAAAATTCTCATTGGCCCGCTCATTTCCTGGAAAGATCATGGAGGGGAGAAACCCGGAGGAAAGCACGCCTGTTTTGATATCCTCTTCCAGCGCGGGAAGCAGCCTGTCGCCCTTCTTGAGGATCTCACCCGGGTCCCCTGCCTCCACCAAAAGGTAGATCCTGTTGAAGAGATCGCCCCATGTCTCTTTGACCAGCTTTTCCGAAAAGAGCGTGTCCTTGCTCACGGTGCTCATAGAATTGAGATCCACATGGAATTCAGGTTTTGCGAAAAAGAGCATTGAGATTCCAAATGCGGCAACAACGGTGGATTTCCATTTCCCCTTTGAGGATATCACGCGACTGACCATGCGCTGCAGGGGTAGGAATCCCTTTCTCTTGGCCGGCGGCATGGTTGGAAAGACGAGGGGGAAGAAGGCATGCACACACAGATAGGTAAACAGGACGCCCAGCGCCGCAAATTCTCCGATCTGCGCAAGGGCAGGAAAGCCGCTTATGAAAAGAAAAGCAAAAGAAACCGCTGTGGTGAGCATCGCCAGGAGCCCAAGCGACCAGGACTCCCTGGTCGCTCCCAGTCCGTATGTTTTGTACGGGCGATCGAGGAACAGGAGATAGGTGATCCCATAATCCACCGTAAAGGATATGATCGCGCCTCCGAAGCCGGTTGCGAGAATCGTTATCGTGTCGTGAATCATTGAATAGACGATGAAGGCCATCATGGTGCCTGCAACAGAGGGAAGCAGCGCGAGCAATCCCAAAAGCGGGCGTGGAAATCCCATGATCAGCAGAACAGCGACAAGTATCGTCGATAGGAGGACTGCCTTTTGTGTATCCTTTTTTGTCGTGGTTTCATTATCCAGGGCAGCGCGATAAGCGCCCACCGGGTTCAGGTTGTAATGACCTCCCCTTTCAGCGAAGCGAGAATCCAGATCAGAGGCCGTCTGCTTGAGAAGAGAATCNATCTGCCTGGCGACCTTCGTGTCCGTCCCTGAAGAGAGAAGCTCCGCCAGGATGAGCACATGCGTGCCATCCGATGACAGGAGCTGACCCCTGTAAACCGAGGCATTCTTAGAAGGGGCCAGGTCCGAAAGCCTCGCCATCACCACGTTCCTGAGACCCAGGGGATCGTGCCTGGCAAAATCAGCCAGGCCGATGCTTTCCAGGCTCTGAAGCTGGACAAGGTGATCTGACAGGATGGTTCTTATTTTGCTTGGCGATAGCAGCGGTTTTATTTTTTCGTCGAGATCGCTTGCGGTAAACATCGTCGGAAGGCTGTTGATGACATGGGTCATCAGCTCCGGGACGATCTCCTGCATCTGCTCTATTCCAACGTTCTCAAAGAGACCGCTTTTCTTCAGCCTTTCCTGGATAAACAGCACCCCCTCGAGCAGCAGGTCCCTGTCGGGCTTGTTCAGGCTTACGTCTACGACCACCCTGTCCTGGAGGGGGAGATTCGTCAGACAGTAGCGTGCGTCGGCCAGGACGGGGTCATTCTGGGGGAGCGACCCGACAATATCGGTTTCTATTTTGAAGTGTCGGAGCTGGTAAAAAAACAGAGCGGTCATGGCCGATAAAGCGAAGACGATGAGCGGCCACCGCCAGCTGAATCCTTTNCCTTTTTTTTCTGAAGACCGGTTCATCATTTCTTGCGGATCGAGGAAGCGACAAAAACTCGCATAAGAATCAGTTTGGTGAATACCCTGAAGTTTCTCAAAAAGTCCACGAAGGGGCGAAAGTGCGAGATCCGGTCCTCAGCAGGGCCATAGAGCGCTTGCACAGAGACCTCTTGGAGGGGAATCCCCGACCAGACCGCCCGAACAAGGATCTCCACTTCGAACTGGAATCTCCTCGATTTGGCGCCAAGGCGCAGGGTCTCAGGCAAGGGATACAGCCGGAACCCGGACTGGGAGTCAGAAATCCATTTCCCGCAGGAGGCCCAGACCCAGAAATTGGAGAATCGGCGCCCCCAGCGGCTGGTCCAGGGCACGTTTGCGTGCTCCATCCCCGATCGTTTCCCAATCACGAGACGAGGGTTTCTGTCCTTCACCGCCCGGACCAGCGAGGGGATGTCGTCCGGGTTGTGCTGGCCGTCCGCGTCCAGGGTGATCGCGCAGTCCGCCACTTTGAGAGCAAGGGAGAANCCGTCGAGAAGAGAAGCTCCTTTGCCCTGGTTCATCTCGTGACGNAGGACGGTCACCTGCGAGAAGGAGGCGAGGATTTGGGGCGTTGAGTCTGTGGAACCGTCATCCACCACGAACACGGGAAAGCCGAACTGCAGGGTCTTGGCCAGGACGTCGTGAAGCTGCCTCCCATGGTTGTATGCCGGGATTACAATAGCGCACCGAAGGTTCATGGCCTGTTCAGGAGAACGGTCAGATAGAAAGTGTTTTGGGTTCCTCCCCTGACTATGGTATAAAGAACACAA
>JGI20214J51650_10000765_pt1 | contig 20244 bp, 17 predicted proteins | sample WetSurMetagenome_FD_51650 | JGI IMG/M metagenome (IMG submission 51650) | reverse complement strand
GGGTCGAAGATCAGGCCCAGTTCTGGTGAAACTCTAACAAATCCCATATCTAGACCTCCTCACTGCACCGTTGGCGGCAATAGTCCTGTTCCGACCACTGCTGATGCATCTCTCTTGACCAGACGGTAGTACATCTTGAAGAAGTAGAACCATATGACAAAGCCGATGACAAGCTGCAATAGTCCGGCCGCAAGTCCCTGCGTCATGAAGGCTGCAATTCCCGTAGTGATCATGGCAATTCCGGCGCACATGACCGCATTCACCAGGGTTCTGTCCTGCTTCTCATCCGGGCCGAGATTGGCATTGAAGGGATGCAGGATAGCCAGACCGCCGGCGATGAAGATGATGGCGATGTAGCCGGTCATAAGAACGTCATTCAAGATATCGGCATAGCCCAAAGTGCCTGATATGGCAAAGCTCCAGCCGAGAAGGGCCATTGCGCCTGCCATGGACAGATCAGAGTTGCCTTCTTCCATGACGGGAATATTGAACTTGATAACCTTATTGGCGATGACGCCGATGATGTAGCCGAAGACGCCTGCATAGATCAGGATGATTATGGGGCCGAGCAGAACTGAGCCCAAGGTTTCAGCCATCGATAGTCCGAACATGACGGCAATGATGCCCATACCCAGGGCAAGCATGCCGATTGAGGGAACTCCCGTACCGATACCGTAAGCGCAGACTCTCCGAACTGCGTTGGCTCCCATGATTACGGCAAAGATGGCAGCTATGGCTCCGATAAAGGAGAATACATTGGTATCCATGGCGCTGTTGAGAATGGCACCCAGATATATTCCCACAACCGATCCAACCAGGCCGTAAACTCTCAGCTTCTTGGGGTCCACATTAGATAGGAATGCCATTCTCAGGCACCTCCCGTGATCATTACAGACGCAATAGCGAGCAGTATGCTGGCGATGGCGCAGGCTTTGAATGCGAAGGGCCACTTTTTGAACTTGGGATCGTGGAAGCCCTCGATGGTTCCCTGGATGTTCCAGGATGCAATAACCGCATTCACCAGGAATATACCGATGGCGAACATGGCGCTCAGGGCTGCATTGCCGTTGATCAGATAGAGAGGATAGTAGATCATGGCGCCGCCGAGACCTCCCATCATGCCTCCGATAAGACCAGAAACGAAGCAGATGGTGGGAATGCCCTGGCCGACTGTCCCCGGAGCCACATAAGGCGGCTGGGAAAATCCGGTTATGGGGTCATAGTTGACCTTGGCAGAAGCGAAGGGCGCACCCACGGCATAAGCGTATATCCAGGAGCCAGTGAGCATGGTAGAGCCCATCATGATTCCTGCGCCTACTGCTCCAGATGCCAGGATCAGCCAGAGGTTGTCTGTTACGGACATCATAAGACCTGCGGCTAATAGTCCTGTCAGGCCGGATCCGGCAGCAAGCTGCACTGTACCAGTGCCGATACCGGCTGCCTGCGCCATGGCTGCAGGAGCCCCGCCCACCGGCACAAAGTGAACGCCAATGCCTACCAGAAGCCCTCCGATAAGGATCTCCAGAATGTAGACAATAGTATTGACATCAAAGTTCATGCTGCAACATCCCCCTTGTATTCCGGATATGGTCCATACTTTCTTCGGGCGGACTTTTCGATATAGTAGTTGTAAGATACCATCACAATGATAAAGAGAATTCCCATGGCAATGGCATAAGACGCCTGCGTTATTGGATCAAAGACTGTTGTTCTCCAGTTGTCCAGGAACACGGTGAGGCCAAAGCCCATGCCCGTAGCCGGTCCGCCGAACTTAGTGCAGAACCAGGCGTTGTCAATGGAGTTTCGCAGACCAGCCTCGGCTTTTCTGACGATCTGGCCGGAGAGCATGGTGTTCAAACCGCAGCCGAACTGCCGGTTCTGAAACTCACGCTCGCCGCCATAGTGAATATCGCCCACAGAAGAGCCGATGGCACCAACCGCCAATCCCCAAACCAGAGCGATGATCGCCATCGGGAAGGGATGAGGCGTTGGCAACATGTATACCATGATGTAAGAAATAGTTGCAATACAAAACGATGTTATCCAGGCATGTGCCATAATTGATGGCGTGGTGTACCTGACGATATCCAGATAGACCCACTGGTTGAACCTCTTCTGGCTGGAATTCCTGCCAAAATAGGCGCTCATCGAGAAAATACCGTTGAACAGAGCGGCAACGGATGCGCCTGCTACCAGAGCAAGCAGTGCGGGCATCTGGAAGGCCGTAATAAGCGTATAGGCTACCATAGCAGCAGTGGCACACCACAGGGCATTGGCCGGGGGTTCTCCCGATATGGCCTTATTATAAATCCTGTGGGGGTTGCCTACCTGAGCAGCCAGTTGCACCTGCGAGTTGGGATTGCTCTGAGATCCTATATCGGATTCTATATCCTCAGAAGCGCCGGCAACCGTCGCAAGGGCGCCCATGGCAGCTATAAGCCCCATGCTAAATGCGTCCATTTTTTCCTCCTCCTTTTCATTTCGCCAATTTATGCTGTTTTACGATAAAATTGGCTATGACGCTCTCGTTATCAATTACCTAAACTTATAAACCTTTCGCGATAGCAAGAGTAATGGCAGGTGATTGGATGACGGGAAAGTAAAAAGGAAATGAAATTAGACAATATTTGAAGGATTCAATGGAAAATGCCCTTACCATGGCTCTCTCTTGGAACCCATATGATAGCCTATGATATTCATGACGCGATGGAGTATGGGCGTTATTATCAGCACAACTATCATGATAGATGGAGTAAAATTCTGCCAGAACCATATCGGCGCGAGAATTATGGTCAGCACCCAGGATCCTATAACGAAATCCAATTGATCGATGACAAACAGCTGAGCTCCGCGCTTTAGGCCCATCCTTCGCTTGAAGAAGGCGGCCACAATATCTCCAAGCATCGCACCAAATGATAGCCCTACCAGAACCGATAGCTGGCTGAATCCAAAACCAAAGATGGGGAGACCAAGACTTGGTGCAAGATGGTTTAGCAGCAGGCCTACGATTATGCCGCCCAATGTACCTGCAACTGTTCCTCGAAATGTCTTGCCATCGCCCAACATACGATTTCCATCACGGAAGACCATACCAAAGTCCAGTGGTGTCCCTCCCCCAAAGAGAACTGCGCAGTTATTGGGCAGATATGCAGGCAGCATTAGCCAGAAGGCCGTTATAAGTACATCCATGCCGTCCACTCTCGCCGCCTCGATTATATATCAAATTATCTGATGCAATCCTCTTCTGCATCAAAATGAGCATCCCCTCATCCAATTGATTTCTATTTTTCATGATGAAATTTACCCAAAATAGCTGGATTCTGATTTGCTATTGGTATAAAACCTAAATAGTGAAATACCAAAAAAGATAAATAGACAAATGAATAAAAAGCCATTTGGCCAATTGGCCACGATGAGCATAAGATCATTCAAGAAAAGACGATTCATGGACGGTGATGGAATTGACTAATGTATTTCCGTACTTTGTCGGACTTCTGGCTCTGGCTTTCTTATTGCTGGTGGCTAACGGTCTAACAGCTGGCACTTGAAAAATTATCCCTCGGGAAGGGCAACTCTCTTTGAGAAAGGTAACGACAAGCAAATCATTTTTTTTGTTGGCCATGCTTTTGGCCAATAATGTCCATTTCCAATTGCGGCCCGCATATCTCCAGTGCCATCACTTTTTCTCGCGAAACCATAATGCAACCTCTCCAGAGGATCATACGATTGAGTATATGCAACTCCATAGAAGGGCTGCATTGTTTGATTATAGTCGCGAATTGGTATTATTACATCTCCACATGGGCAGTCTTTCAATCGAAACAGTTAAGTTCAACCTCTTCCACCTTGGATGCGGGCGTCGATGGTCTAGTGGTTATGACTTGGGCCTTCCAGGCAGATTTGATATCTGCGAAGCAAGCCTACAACCCGGGTTCGAATCCCGGTCGACGCACTTCTTTTTCGAGCAGCTATCCTAGTAATCGCTTTATCGTTTAATCATACGTTGAATGCCGAATTATTTTCGCTAGATTTATATCCTAGTTTAACCAGTTGTTGTTTTATGAATTCTGGTGGGGAGATCTCCAACGCCCGAGGATTGCTGGCTGAAAAGATCGCAGGAGAGATCACCCTTTCCCAAAACCCAGGCGAAACTCTGAGGAAATGGCGGAGAAACTTCGCCATAACCCAGACGGACCTATCCAATCACATGGGCATGTCTCCTTCCGTCATCTCCGATTACGAGAGTGGCAGAAGAAAGTCCCCTGGCATAATGATCGTCAGCAAGATCATTGATGCTCTCCTGCGCATAGATGAAAGCCGCGGCTGCAATGTTCTGCGTGCTTACGAGAACATGTGGGGCGACATTTTGGGCCTGGACTCCATATGCAGCGTCTGCGAGTATCAGGACCCCATCCATCTCGCGACCATTGTGCAGCGGCTTGAGGCAGATGTAATCTTCGGCCGCACCGATATCACGATCTGGGGTTACACGGTAATAGATAGCATGAAGGCCATCGTCGAGATGCTTCCCGACCAGTTCCAAAAGATCTACGGGAGAAGCACTGCCCGCGCTCTGATATTCACCGGCGCCCATTCCGGCAAATCGCCAATGGTGGCGGTGCGGGTGAGCAACCTCAAGCCAGGCGCGGTGGTCCTTCAGGGGACGACGCCCGCCGAGGTTGATCCTATCGCCATTAAAATCGCTCAGGTGGAGAACATTCCCCTTCTAACGACACATTTTTCCGTTGACGAACTGACAAGCGCATTGAGCAAAGGGTGAAATCCGTTGGTTTCAGGCATTGTAAGCTATGGCGTCTATATCCCGCGGTTTCGCATAAGGCTGGACGAGATCGCCCGGGTTTGGGGAAACGGCGAAGAGATCACTGAGGGCCTTCGCGTATTTGAAAAATCCGTACCCGACCTGGATGAGGATACCGTGACCATCGCTGTGGAGGCGACACGAAATGCCCTGCAGCGCGCAAAGATCGACCCGAAGAGGATTGGTGCCATCTATGCCGGCTCTGAGAGCCATCCTTACGCCGTTAAGCCCACCGCCACCATCGTGGGCCAGGCATCATGCACCTCACCTTCTTTTACGGCTGCAGATTTTGAGTTTGCCTGCAAAGCGGGAACCGCTGCCCTGCAGGCATGCCTGGGCCTGGTCAGCTCCAATCTGATCGACCTCGGCCTGGCAATCGGCGCCGACGTGAGCCAGGGCGCGCCGGGCGACATGCTGGAATACACCGCGGCAGCCGGGGGCGCAGCGTATGTCATAGGCAGCCGGGACGTGGCCGCGGAGATTGAAGGCACCTATTCCTTCACCTCCGATACCCCGGATTTCTGGAGGCGCGAGGGCATGCCCTATCCTGAACACGGCGGAAGGTTCACGGGTGAGCCTGCCTACTTCAAGCATGTGACCGGAGCTGCTCGCGGCCTGCTGGAACGAATGAAGAGCTCTCCGGAGGATTATGATTATGCGGTCTTCCACCAGCCCAATGGCAAGTTTCCCCTGCGCGTTGCCAGGATGCTGGGATTCTCCAAAAAGCAGATCGATCCGGGGCTGATTGTGCCCTTCATCGGAAACACCTATTCAGCATCCTGCCTCATCGGCCTTGCTGCAACTCTGGATGTTGCCCGGCCAGGCGAGCGCATCTTTGTGACCAGCTTCGGCTCGGGAGCGGGAAGCGATGCATTCAGCATAAAAGTGAAGGACGGGATCGATAACATTCGCTGTGGCGCTCTGAGCGTCCGCGACTACATAGCCGAGGCAGTGTATATTGATTATGCCGTGTATGCCAAGCATAAGGGCAAGCTGAGAATATGAGAAGCGTATCCATAATTGGTGCAGGCTGCACCAAATTCGGGGAGCGATGGGATGTCTCTCTGCGCGACATGATCGCCGAGGCAGGTGTGATGGCCATTGAGGATGCCGAGATCACCGGCGAGCAGATCGATGCTCTCTTCGTGGGCAACATGAGCGGCGGCCGCTTCATCGAGCAGGAGCACATAGGGGCTCTCATCGCCGACTGCGCCGGACTCTCTCGATTGCATCTTCCGTCCACGCGCGTGGAAGCCGCCTGCGCCTCTGGCGGCCTCGCGCTGCGCCAGGCAGTTCTTGCGGTGGCCAGCGGCTATAACGATATAGTGATAGCCGCCGGAGTCGAGAAGATGACCGATGTCTCTTCGGGCACGGCTGCGGACGCACTGGCATCGGCGGCTGATAGGGAATGGGAGTGCTTCTTCGGTGCTACCTTTCCGGCTCTTTACGCCATGATTGCCAAGCTGCATATGCGCCGCTACGGGACAACTAGCAAGCAGATGGCCCAGGTGGCGGTGAAGAACCACCATCATGCCTGCATGAATCCCATAGCTCAGTACCACATGGAGATCACTGTTGATGATGTCTTCAAGTCTCCAATGGTTGCCGATCCCCTTCACATCCTGGACTGCTCGCCAATCTCCGATGGAGCGGCAGCACTTGTTCTTGCTCCCACTGAGATGGCGAAGAAGTTTTCCGAGGAGCCCATAAAGATCATCGGCAGCGCCCAGGCAAGCGACACTTTGGCCCTGCATGACCGTCGCGATCTGACCACCCTGGATGCCACCGTCTATGCCGGGCGGGCGGCTTTTGCCCAGGCCGGGATCGAGCCACGAGCGGTTGATGTGGCAGAGGTGCATGACTGCTTCACCATCGCCGAGATACTGGCCATCGAGGACCTGGGGTTTGTCGAAAAAGGCCAGGGCGGCAAAGCCACTGCTGAGGGGATGACTGCCCTGCAAGGCAGCCTTCCCGTCAATACCTCCGGAGGGCTGAAGGCCTGCGGCCATCCTGTCGGGGCCACGGGGATAAAACAGGCCTGCGAGATTGTCTTGCAGCTGCGGGGAAAGGCTGGCAAGCGCCAGGTGGATGAGGCAGAGATCGGCCTTGCCCATAACGTAGGCGGATCGGGTGGAACAGCTCTGGTCCACATATTCTCGAGGTGAAGATGACCAACCAAGCTCCCAGATTCTGGAGAAGCATACCGCAAAGGTACAACCTTTCCGGCACCCACTGCACCTGCTGCAACGAATACTTCTTCCCACCTAGAAATCTCTGTCCCAACTGCCGTCGGGGGGCGCATATGGAGGAGTACACATTCAAGGGGACAGGCACGGTTATCACCTTTACTACCATCTACAACGCCACCGAGGATTTTGAGAGGCTGACACCCTACAATCTGGCCATCATTCAGCTTGACGAGGGCCCGAAGATCACCGGCCAGATCGTCTCCAGCTCGGCCAATGTTAAGATCGGCATGCGGGTAAAGGCAGTATTTCGCATCCTGGGAAAGGAAGGCGAGAAGGGCATAATCTACTACGGCACCAAGTTCGCGCCTATCATCGAGCCGAGCTGCTCGGAAAAGGGCGGAAGATAATAGGGCAGAAGGCAATAAGGCGATAACTATGCCCACATGGCAGGATAATCGTTCAGGCCGCTATTTGGGCAGACCTAATTTTCAGTGAGATGGACAAAACTGGTCTTGATGATGTTCTCCCGAGAATTGCAGATCGCGGAGCATCCGGGATAAGCCGCATTTCTCCTCAGCCAGCATAGCCAAAAAGAAGCTGTACTCGCCAAAGAGGCGGTATATGTCCCTTGCTTCTGGATTTTTCTGAAGGCGACCATAAACCGATCTCTCCTGATCGCCACTGACCTTGATCATGTCATTCCAAATAACATTTGCCTGATTCCCCACAGAAGCCTTTAAAAATTCGGCCCTGCTATTATGGATTTTGCTTGGCGGGGCTTTGCATGCAAAGTCGTGTCTGAAAATATAAAAAAACTACTTTAATCTATTTATAATATCTTTGGCATTGTTTAACGCACTTGTCACATTTGATGACAATGGCCCGATATAATTCTTATAATAGTCGCTCATGTTTCTCCAAATCCTCAATTCTTCCAATTCGCTTGCAACAATTGTATCCTTCTTTGCTTTTGCATAATGAACTCTGAGGTTGGTGTGGTCGCGGCTGCCCCCTTCAGGCTTAAATCGGTTTTTCTCCACTGCATAATGGAACGCATGACCATATGCTGCGAAATATGCTCTACTAATTGCGGCTCTTCGAGCTGACTCCTCTGTACATGGACCTGATGCTTGCCCCACTAAATATTGTGCAACTTCAAGACTCTCCTTGCCGCTAAATGTCATTTACTCGTACCTCGGAGGTTGATAATCTGTAGTTAATAAAAACCACCCGTTTAGTTCTGCTAAATTTAAAGCATATTCTTCACGAATGCTCTTAATTCTTTCCATAACGCTATCATCATAATCTCGCATTCGTATAAAAAGCGCCAGGTACTCGTCTTCCGAATTCTGTTCTCCGCGAGTTTCCAAAAACAGTTGTGCATCCGAGTTAAAACTGTCGTGCACTAAATTGGCCACATCCATTGACAATTCCGCTATGTCAGGAAACCTATAGAAGTATTCTCGTATGCGTGAAAGTTTTTCCATTCTTGTATTTGTATCATAAAAATGTTGTATTATATCTTCTATTAAATCTGAGTCCGAATATGTTTTTGAGTTAAATCCGTCATTTTTAAAATTTGGAGCCACAATGCTAGATGGCATTAATCCACACTTCAATTCTTCTATCACTTCACCGAATTGCCTTTGAAGACCAAAGACACCCGACTTTACATACGGATTCATATTCGATCCACCGTGTCAAATAAATCCCTGAGCGGTTGTTTGATACACCCTTCGAATAGTCCTTCAATCCCCTCATGAGCGTTTTCGACCCACTCCAATGATTGATTTAGCTTAAGGCATTCGGGCTTAGTTAGCGAATAGTCCAAATCAAGCATAAACGCTGAAGATCCTTTGTTCTCTGGCACAGCGATATTCAATTCAACCTTACATGCATCTCTGCCATCTGCCATCGGAAATATGCAACCTACAATAAAGCTGGAGTATTCTTTTTCTTGCAGATCGTCTCCGAGAGATGGTCTAAACTTGAAATATTCTTCTAATTTTATTTTTTCATTAGGAATTTCAATTCTATTTACGAAACGTAATCCGATTCGTTTGATTGAACTTAGTTCAACGTTTTGATTTAGCTTATTAAAAGCATAATCAATATAATATTTAAAATCCGACCAGTTAGTATAGGGCTTGAGCCGACTGATCGTTAGAGTATCATTGCCCAATTGCATTAATGTTTTTTTATCATCAGAAAGAAATCTGGCCAGGTCAAACCGCATAATTTGTGTCTTTGGAGATGGTTCTTTTGTAGTTATATTTACTCTCTGAACCGCATGGGTCTCCTTATTTGGAAATACTGTTTTGACTTCATTATAAATTATTCCAGGTGTCGTGATATCCCAAGTAGGAACTTTCTCAAATATAAACTCGCAAACACCTTCAACTATCGGCGAATTTTTATATTTTTTATCCATCTGATCTCATCCTCCTCGCGGCATATTTCATTGAATCTTTTAAAGTATAAAAGCATATCACAGTGGACTATTTCGGTCTGTATTGTGGACAATTAAAATAAATTGTGTTTCAAACAGTTTCGCGAATAGCACATCATTAGAGAGGCCCTTAACTGCCAATTCCATCTGTAAATAAAGTTTGATGGCTGCAGAGAATGTCCATCATTCTAGGGATTCTGCATGCAAAGCTGCCCGGCAGCCTGATGGAATGAAATCGCCAAATCCCGCGCGAAGGACGTAAATATTTTGCAGCCGGAATAGGAGGGATGACTCTGATATCCCTCTGCTTTGAGGTCCACCAGCCAATCCGTCTCAAGAAAAATTTCTTCTGGGACGGCTCACCCCTGAAGGAAGGCGTGCCCGATCTGCATGATTTCTATTTCGATGATTTCGAGAATAGGAGGATCTTTGGGCGCGTATCTGACAAGTGCTATCTCCCTGCCAACGAGGTGATCCTCAAAGCCATCAGAAAGCATGAGGGATCGGAAAGGCCCTTTAAGGTCGCCTACAGCTTTTCCGGAATATTCCTGGAGCAATGCAGGGAATACCGGCCAGAGGTCCTGGACTCCTTTGTCAGGCTGGTGGAGAGCGGAGCCGTGGAGGTTATGGAGCAGACCTACTATCACTCCCTGGCCAGCCTCTACGAGGATAAGGGCGAGTTCTTCGAGCAGGTCAAAATGCACAGGGAACTGATCTGGGATATCTTCGGGCTGCGCCCCACCACCTTTGAAAATACCGAGCTGATCTACAATGACGGGATCGCAGCAATGGCCGGGCAAATGGGATACAAATCAATATTCACCGAGGGAGTTATGGCCGATCCCAACTACGTCTACCGGCCGCCTGGGACGGCAGTCTCATTGCTCCTGCGAAACTACAAGCTCACCGATGACATCGGTTTTCGTTTCTCATTGCGGGGCTGGGAGGAATATCCCCTCACCGCCGATAAGTATGCTTCCTGGCTGGCAGCAACCCCGGGCAGGTGCATAAACATCTTCTGCGACTATGAGACCTTTGGGGAGCATCACTGGGTGGAGACGGGCATCTTTGAGTTTCTGCGCCACCTGCCTGATGAGGTTTTAAGGCACGAAAACCTCCGATTTGCCACCCCCGCCGAAATAGCAGATGCCATTCCTCCGGAAAAGGAGCTATCCGTGCAGAGATATGTCTCCTGGGCTGATCTGGAGAGGGATACCAGCTGCTGGCTGGGAAATGCTCTCCAGCAGGCGGGATTCATCTACCAGAAGAGGCTGGAGGCCCCGGTCAAGGAGAGCCGGGACGGGAATCTCCTCAAGATTTGGAGGACGCTGCTGCTGTCCGATCACCTCTATTACATCTTCACCCACGGCGGGGGCCCGGGAGAGGTGCACAACTACTTCAGCCCCTACGGCCTTCCCTTTGATGCCTCAGTAACCTACTTCAGCGTTCTATGCGATCTGCACTACCGCCTCAAGAAAAAGGTCCATCTGGCGGATTCGCCCTTCCGGTTTGCCACCGGCAAGGACGAGTTCACAGGCGAGATCGCATGGAGCCTGGCCGGTCTGCAGAATATTCTAAAGACGGTATCGCTTGAATCTCTGCAATACCACAGCCAGCGTGGGGATCTGGCCCTCTGGGCGGATACCAGCCTCGCTGATGCGTCTTTGGCCCGGGCTCTGGCGAATCTGGAAAGCCTCAAGGGCGAAAGGCTGCGAAAGGGCCTGATTGCTGCCGTGGATGCCGCTCTTTTGGTGAGCAAATGACATCCGGCTTTTCCTTTCGACCTCAGGGATACGACGATGGCTCATGCCGCGAGTGGCTGCTGGCCAATGGCCTGGGCGGCTATGCCTCTGCCACGGCTGTAGGCAACAACACCCGATCCTACCACGGCCTTCTGGTGGCGGCCTTGAAGCCTCCCGTCGACCGCTGGCTTTTGCTCAGCTCTCTGGATGAAGAGCTGCAAGGCGTCCAGCTGGCCAATCACCAGTATCCCGGCGCCATCCATCCCCAGGGATTCAAATGCCTGCATGAGTTTCGCTGCGATCCATTTCCGCGGTTCTGCTACCGGATCGGCAGCACCCGCATTGATAAGACCGTCTTCATGATCCACGGCGAGAACACTGCCATCATCAGCTACCGAATTAAAAGCGGCAAGGGCGTGATGCGCATCCTTCCCCTGGCGCACAGCAGGAGCTTTCATGCCGCATGCCCTCTGCCCGACATGAGCCAGAAGCCTCTTGAGAGTGGCACAGCTCTCCGGTCAAAGCTCCGATCAAACCTCCGCCCGGAGGTATCCCTCAACATGCTCTCGGATGGGCTTGACTATGCTCCGGGGGAGATGGTTTACTACAACTTCGAGTACGAAATGGAGCGACTGCGTGGCCTGGCCTGGAAGGAGGACCTCTTCTGTCCAGGAAGCTTCGAGATCGAGCTTTCCGGAGATGCCAGCTTTGCCATAGCCGCCTCTACCGAAAGAACCGTCATGCCTGACTGGCGGGCAGAGGAGAAAAAGGAGCGGAAACGCCTGGAAAGCCTTTCTGCACCCATCCCTGAGCTAGCCGCAGCCGCAGATGCCTTCCTGGTAAAAAGAGGGGTGAGCAAGAGCATCATCGCCGGATACCACTGGTTTGACGACTGGGGCAGAGACGCCATGATCTCCCTGCCCGGCCTTTTGCTCTGCACAGGGCGCTTTGGGGATGCGAGGCACGTCCTGAAATCCTTTGCCTCTGCCATGAAAGATGGCGTTCTGCCCAACGACCTGGGGGCAGGATCCTACAACACAGTGGACGCATCCCTATGGTTTATCCGGGCGGTGGGCAGATATTTCGCCTGTTCCGGAGACCTCGAGTTCCTGAGAGCAATCTGGCCCAGGATGCTGGATGTGGTTTCCCGCTATTCCCGCCCAGGAGATTTCTCTGAGGAGAGTTTTTCCTGCCAGGAGGACGGCCTCATCGCATCCGGTCCGGCGCTCACCTGGATGGACGCCCGTCTGGATGGCCGGCCGGTATCGCCCCGGTATGGAAAATGCTGCGAGATAAATGCTCTCTGGTACTCGGCCTTGAGAGACATGCAGAATCTGACCGGTGCCCTGGAGCTGTCACAGGATACCGGTGCTGGATTTGACCACCTCGCGGAGACGGTGGCAAGAAGCTACCGGAAATTCTGGAACAGCGAGACCGGCTGCCTCTTTGATGTGATCGACCACGAGGATGCCTCCATCCGTCCCAACCAGATCATCGCCGCAGGAATTTCCGGACTGCTTCCGGATGTTATGAAAAAAAGCATTTTTGATGTCGTCACCAGGGAGCTGCTCACGCCTTACGGCCTGAGGACCCTTTCTCCTCGCGATCCCCGCTATGCAGGCAGATATGAGGGCGACATGCGCCGCCGGGATGGCAGCTATCACCAGGGGACCGTCTGGCCCTGGTTCATGGGGCCCTACATCGATGCTCTGCTCGCTGTGCATGGCCGATCCGAGGCTGTTTTTGCCCAGGCCAGAGGGCTGCTCCGCCCACTGCTGGACAATCAGTCCGGCGGGATCAATACCATCCCCGAGGTACTTGACGGTGACAGCCCCCAGCGACCGGGTGGATGCATATCCCAGGCCTGGTCGGTGGCCGAGGTGCTGCGCGCCTGGGACAGCCTGGGATGAGTCCGCGATGGATAAGACGAGTTTGCGATGGTTGAGGGTGAGTCAGCGATAAGTAATCGATGACTCAGTCCCTGGAAATCCTCTTTTTTCCGCTCGTTATTTCAGCTCTGGTAGATCCCTGCCCCCAGCCACCAGCTATCATCAACGGCGGTCACATAGCTTATCTTGAGCTCGCTCTGATTGGTTACCGGATTGGTCCAGTTGTACTCGTAGTAGCCGCTGCCGTTGCTGGCAATGGCCCGCATCTCCCGGTTGATGTAAATGCCCTGGTCGTTCTGAAGGTTTAGGCGGTTGGTTCCAACTGCCTCGGGCAGATAGGGCAGGCAGAGAGATGTTCCATTAAAATCCTGGGCAAAGATGTAGACATCTCCCCTAACCCAGCTGCTGTTTATGTCCATGAAATCGCTCAGGGCCTTTTCTCTGCCCGTCACCAGAGAATAGCTGTGTGCCTCATCCACAAAGGTCTTCAGCTCCTCTCTGCTGGTTGGCTTCATGGCAGATGCATTGTGAGATGATGATGAGCTGCTGAATATTCCCGACCCCAGCCACCAGCTATCGTCCACCCTGGCGGTGCGGCTCAGCTTCAGCTCCTCTCTCATCTCCTTCTCAGGATTGGGGTAGAGGTAGTAGGTCTGTCCTACTCCGACTGCGGCAAGCTGGAGATTGTCCCTGACAAAAGAGACTCCATTGGCATCTCTGGCGTCCAGCCTGTTTTCGCCCAGCAGCTTGGGCTGTAGCGGCAGGCTCAGGACATTGCCCTGGAAGTCGTAGGCAAAGATGTACCGGTCCCCACTGACAAATTGCCCTGAAGGATCATTGAACAGCTGGAGAGCTTTTTCCCGGCCATTCTCCTGCACATAGCTCTTTGCCCGGTCTACGAACTCCTTCATAGCGCGCAGGTCCGCAAAGCTGAAGATGGGAACGTCTCCCGGCAGGTAAATGCCTGAGCCGATCCACAGGCCGTCATCAACCTTGACCACATAAAGCAGCTTGATCTCTGTGCGGTTGGATTGATTGGGATTGGGGTAGACATTCAGGGCAAAGCCCTGGCCGTTCCTTGCAACCTCCATCAGATTCCTTACATAATGCACCCCGTTTGGATCGACGAGGTCTAGGTTATTTCTGCCGATCAGCTTGTGAAGATAGGGGTGGGCCAGAAGCGTCCCATTGAAGTCGTAGGCAAAGATGTACCTTTCGCCCTTGACAAACTGGCCTTTCGGGTCACTGAAAGCCCTGAGCGCCTCATCTCTGCCGTTGTTCAAAGTGAAATTTCTGGCGTCATCGAGAAAGGATACCAGTTCCAGCCGGTCGCTAACATTGGCAACCGGCTGATTGTACATTTGACCTGATGCAGGCTGTTCAGATGCCGTCTGTTCGGCTGCCGCCATAGATAGCATCAGGCAGAATGATATGGTTAAACAAACTATGAATGCGTTCAACAACATGGCTAATCCCCAAAATGCTTGACAATAATTAGAAGCGGGCTATTCATACATAACGATTTCCAGCTGAGGAGAGAATTCGTCTTTGGGCAAATGTCTTCTCAACCAATAAGTGCAAGATCAGTGCATAGTCAGCACCAAAAAAGCATGATGGATAAAACATAGCGCAAAAAAAGGCATGATGAAAAAAGGAGCATGAGATCCGGCGCGAGTCCTCATGAAGCGCCGGAGAATACCGTTTCACTTCGTCTAGCGTTTGAGCATCTTGCTGATGCTGTTTGTGGCATTGGAGATGCTGCTGGAAATGCCTGAGAGAAAGCTCGTTGGCCCTGCGACGGGCTTTGTCTGAGCTGCTGATTTGGTCTCCCCGGCATTGGAAGCATTTGGTTTCTTCTCCTTTTTCCTGGAGACGGAATTGCCGTTTTTCATCTGAAAATTGCTATTGCGATCTTGGGGACCCTTGTTCTTCTTGTTGTTTTTTGCCATAATTACCAACCCCCGGTGAGTGTCAAAATTGATATAGATTGCGCCCATCGGCTTTGCCCGATAGAATGCCGTCCGGTCCTGCATTCCATGTATATAATCGGGCTTTTTTGCTTCCGCAGCTGCTCCTTACAGTCCGATCCACCCAAGGATTCCTGTCATCTTCAGCCCGATGTAAATCATTAAAATCACAAAGATATGCCTCAGCCTCTCTGCGGGCAGCCCGTGAGCCGCCTTTACACCCCACGAAGCAGCAAAGATGCTGGACCCCGCCAGCAGGGCAAACTGCAGCAGATCGATATATCCCAAACAGTAGTCAGGAAGCCCGGATACTCCCAAGCCGTTGATGGCATACGCGATGATTCCCCCTGCCGCATTAAAGGCAATTGTTATCGATGAGGTGCCGATGGCCTGGTAAATGCTAAAGCCCATCGCAATAACCATAACCGGCACAAGGATCACTCCTCCGCCTATCCCGGTCAGGCCCGACACAACTCCTACTCCCAGCCCCCAGAGAACATACTTCATAATGCCGGTCCTTGCCTCTACAGGAAAAGCCTCCTGGCCGGGCCGCAGACTTCCGGCAAGGAGCATCCTTGTCGCCCCCAGCAAAACCACAAATCCGAAAAGCATTCTGAGGAGATCTCCGGGCGCATGGGCGGCTATGCTCCCCCCGAAAAAGGCACCTACGAGCCCAGACAGGCCCATGATGATTCCCGGCCTCCAGAGAACCGCGCCCCGACAGCTGTGTCCCCGGCATCCGGATAGTGCCGTGGGCAGAACAACGGCCAGTGAGGTTCCGAAGGCAATTCTGGTGGCCAGGGTGGGATCGACGCCACTGGATGTCAGAACCCAGATCTGCACCGGCACCATGAGAAAACCGCCGCCTACGCCGAGCAGCCCGCAGAAAAATCCGACTGCCAGGCCTGTGGCCAGCAGCACCAGAACATACTGAAAAAGAAATGAGTCGATCAAGATCGCTTTACAGCTCCCTGTGCTTGGCGGCGATCTCGTCCGCCAGCCGGTCAAGGGCCCGGAAGTCAGCCTCTCTGGGATATCCTTTGGCGACCACCGGATCGAATAATTGCACCTTGAGATTGGGGATAGCCTCGGTTATCTGCTCCAATGTCTTGCCGCCCCAGCCAAAGGACCCGACTATGGAGGCGTATCTCGTCTTTGGCCTCAGGGCATTGGCCAGGACTGCGGCATATATCGCCAGGGGATGCGCTCCCGCCAGAATTGTGGGCGTTCCTATTACGATAGTTGCCGCGTCCACCAGAGACCCGGCCAGCTCTCCGACATCATAATTCGTGAGGTCGAATTGTCTTACGCCCACCCCACGGGAGATGAGAGACGCAGCCAGGTAGGCGACCATGGCGCGAGTGGACCCGTGCATGGAAACATAAGGCAGAACAACCTGATTTTTCACCCTGTCCGAGGCCCAATCCCGGTAGGCGTTCAGTATGAACTCCGGCCGGTCATAGAGCGGGCCGTGGCTGGGGGCGATGATATCCACGGGCAGATCGGCAATCCTTGCCAGGTGGCGGTTGATATTCTGCCGGAAGGGCATCATGATCTCAGCATAATACCTCTTGGCCGCTTTATAGACGGCCGCCTCGTCGCTGGCATACAGGTCGCTGCTGGCCAGGTGTGAACCCAGAAAATCGCAGGTAAAGAGGATGCGCTCCTCAGCCAGATAGGTGAGGATCGTGTCCGGCCAGTGAACCCATGGAGCCGAAATGAACTGCAGACTCCTGCCGCCCAGAGATAGCTTCTCGCCGTCTTTTATCTCTTGAACCCGATCCTTGCCCACCAGCCCAAATGATATGAGCAGTTCCAGGCACTTGGCTGATCCGAGCACCCTGGCATCGGGATACAGATCCAGCAGCTTTTTAATGCTCCCCGAATGATCTTGCTCGGCATGCTGGGCGATAATGTAGTCGATTCTCTTTATGCCCAAAGCGGACAGGTTGCTTTGCAGCACATCTGCCATTGATTCGTCTACAGCATCGATAAGCACGGTCTTCTCGCTTCCCTGGACGAGGTAGGAGTTGTAGCTCGTTCCCTCGGGCAGAGGAATCAGTGCGTCAAAAAGCCTGCGATCCCAGTCTATCGCTCCTACCCAATTGATGCCAGGTCTGATATCTCTTGTGAGCGTCATCATACACACCCTGTCTCGACACAGCTTCTGATTCCGTCCAGAACCATGGCTACTTCATCTCCTCGAAATCATCCTTTGCTGCGCCGCATTGCGGACAGACCCATGTTTTCGGCAGATCTGCAAAAGGCGTTCCGGGGACGATTCCCGAATCCGGATCTCCTTTTTCAGGGTCGTATATGTATCCGCAAATGGTGCACTGATACTTTTGAGCCATAGATATCCATAGGCCTGCAAAGTATTTAGCACAATCGCAAGCTCAATCCCAATAGTCCGATCACAATCACAAGCCGGACCATAATCACAAGTCAGATCCCAATCACAATCCCGATCACAAAAGCTCCATCGCAACGAAAGACTAAATAATAATGAAAATTAATTCAAACCAATCTTAAGCGCAGATATTGAACTATCGGGGTGTGAATAATGGCCAACGCCGCATCCAAACGAGAAGGCAGGTTCAAATGCAGGATATGTCGCATGGTCTTTGAATCAAAGGAAGAACTGAAGCTGCATATGATGGAGGATCATAGCGAGAAATAAACCGATTTTCAATCGGATTTTAGATACTGATAATCCTTGCAGCATGGCCGGTCTTATTCTCTTATTTTTCCTAACCGGCGTGCTGCTCATCTTTCCTGCGGTTTTGGCCCTGCCGGATGAGCCGAGTTCACCATTTCAGGGAACGGACCTGCCTGCCAATTATTAATGGCAAACTCAAAGACGGCATACACATGAATGCTCATGACAAAAACCATCCACAAAGTCATCCGCCGGCTCATGCGGCCACGCCTCCGGTCCCACGCGGGCGTGCAGATGCGCAGGCGCTCCTGCCCCTGCGGAAAGCCTTTGCCGCTTTCCAGGAACAGATTGCCTCTGCAAGCAATTGATCCTCATCTACAAGGAAATGATCCACATCCGCAAGGAACAGATCTACCTCTGCAGGCTGCTTCTCATCTCTTTCTGCTGCCTTGAACACTCTGCCAGAACCCGGGCCAGATCGCTCATGCGCACTGGTTTACTGATATAGTCGTCCATGCCGGCCTCGATGCACCTTTTTCTGTCGCCCTCAAGAGCATGCGCCGTGACAGCAATTATATGAGGCAGTCCATCTTTCCAGCGTTCTCGGATGGCCTTGGAGGCTTCACATCCATCCATCTCCGGCATCTGAACATCCATGAGAATAATATCGTACTTCTTTCTCTCCAGAGCCTGCAAAACCTCTCTGCCATTGGCTGCAACATCTGCTTTCAGCCCCAGCTTCCTGAGCATAAGAAGTGCGACCCTCTGATTGACAAGATTGTCTTCCGCCAGCAATAGCTTCAAATGATTTGGAATGTCATAATTCAAATCGACCACGGAGGGCTTTGCTTTCATCTGCAAGCATTGCTCAGGTATCGCAATATCGGCTTCTAATGTGAAACAAAATATGCTTCCCTTTCCGATTTCGCTCTCCGCCCAAATGGTCCCACCCATGAGCCCCACCAGCCTCTTGCTGATGGCAAGACCCAATCCCGTTCCGCCATACCTGCGGGTGGTGGACATATCAACCTGGCTGAATGACTGAAAGAGCGTATGCATGCGATCACAGGGAATGCCAATCCCCGTGTCTTTGACCGAGAAGAACAGCTTGATCCTGCCATTATTCAGCATCTCGCTGGAGACATGCACAGATATCTCTCCGCTATCAGTAAATTTGATCGCATTGCCGATGAGGTTTATCAGAACCTGGGAGATGCTGATGGCATCCCCCGAGAGCCTGGTGGGAACAGCAGGACCAATATTATAATAAAAGTTGATATATTTTTCTGCAGCGACGGGAGTGAGCAGGTCCATTGCCTCCTCGATGCACCCCGCCAGCTCGAAAGGCAGCTTCTCAATCTCCCTCTTGCCCTCTTCAATCTTTGTGAAGTCCAGGATGTTGTTGATGATGGACATCAGGACCTCACCACTGCTGCGTACCGTTTCGAGATAATCTTTCTGATCCGGCTTCAGGGGAGTATCGAGAAGTATTCCAGTCATGCCGATGATGGCATTGAGGGGAGTTCTGATCTCATGGCTCATGTTAGCCAGAAACTCCGATTTGGCGCAGGCTGCGGCTTCAGCCTGATCTTTTGCCGCTGAGAGTGCCTTTTGCACCTTTTTGCTCTCGGTAATATTGCGCACGGATTCAATGGCGCCCGTGATATTGCCTTCTGAGTCATAAAGTGCGGTTGCACTGCCCTGCAAATAAGCCTCGGAGATCCTCATTTTGGGCATGAAGGCTTCCATGAACAGACTTCCGTCCTCCTGCCGCACCAGATTTTTGTAGAGATTATCGATGTTCCACTCCTTTTTGCCCCACTGGTCATATCGATCTGCGGATGCCTTATTCAATTCAAGCACGAGATCGGCAAGCATGGGCCGGCGTTCGCCATAAAAAGGAAGGGCATGCTCATGGTCGCCCTTTCCCAGCATCTCCCCGGCGGCAATGCCGGTCATAACCTCGATTGCCCTGTTCCAGGCTATGACCTTGCCAGTCTTGTCAATGACAAAAGTTGCATCTGGAAGGAAATTGATGATATCCGCCAGGCGTCGTTCTGAGTCTCTTTGCGCTTCTTCGGCCTCAATTCGTTCCGTTGTGTCCCTTACGGATTCAATGGCTCCGATCAGCTCTCCTTTATCATCGCGAAGGGGTGAAGCCATTGCCCAGACATATGCCCTTCTCCCATTCAGAAGGAAAGGTGCGTCGGATTCGGCAAATAGTGTGTCGCCTTTCCGTTCAAGATAGCGGTATCGAGATCTTGTATCTGGATCATCTTCATAAATCAGGTCGACTAGAATAGGCCGCTCTTCTCTGTAGAATGAAGCTCCGTAGGCATAAGCGCCTTTGCCGATTATTTCCTGTTTCTTGACGCCGGTCATCTCCTCAAGTGCCCGGTTCCAGGCGATCACCTTCCGGTTTTTGTCAATAACAAAAGTGGCATCCGGCAAAAAGTCGATAATATCCATGAGCTGACGGCGGGTGAGGTTCATCTCCTCAAGGCCATATCCGGCATTTATCTCCTGGCAA
>JGI20214J51650_10000761_pt1 | contig 20324 bp, 15 predicted proteins | sample WetSurMetagenome_FD_51650 | JGI IMG/M metagenome (IMG submission 51650) | reverse complement strand
TTGCTGCAGGTACACTGCTTGTACGTGAAGCCGGAGGACATATCAGCGATTTCTCAGGCAATGAAAAGAACCTTTCAGGTTCAGAAGTTGTAGCAGCTAACACTGCTGTTTATTCAGAAGTTCTGGAAATTGTATGTAAATTTATGAAGAAATAATTCCTGCTGCCTGATGGACGCTATTGGTTATTATATTTTTTATGGATTCAACTGGGTGATAACACTTCTTCCTTTAAGAATTCTATATATCTTTTCTGACTTCCTCTTTCTGATACTTTATTATTTTCCCTCATATCGAAGGAAAGTTGTTGCAGCAAATCTGAAAAACGCATTCCCTGAAAAAAGCGAAAAGGAGTTAAAAACCATTGAAATAGGATTTTACCGGCATCTGGCTGACACATTCATTGAGACTTTCAAGCTTACTCATATGTCTGATGTGGAACAGAAGAAACGGTTCTCATATTCCAACATCCAGGTTATTGACAAGCTCAGGGAGGAAAAACGTGATATAATTGCTGTTCTGGGACATTACAATAATTGGGAATGGCCAACTTTGATGCCTTATTATCTGAAATACAAAATCATAATTGTCTACCGCCCGCTGGCAAACAAATATTTTGACAGACATATTTATAAACAAAGGTCAAAAGATGGAATCGTGCTTACTCCAACTTCACTGGTAATCAGAGAAATAATCAATAACAAAAAGAATAATATAAATACCCTGTCAGTTTTTCTTACTGATCAGACGCCGGCCAGAGGTGATATCAGATACTGGACTACCTTTTTAAACCAGGATACACCGGTTTACACCGGAGTTGAAAAAATTGCTTCAAAATATGATATGGCAATTGTATTTTTTCATGTTCAGAGAATTAAGCGCGGATATTACAATCTCAATATTGAACTTCTGATTGATCATACAGCGGGGCTTCCGGAGAATCTCATAACCGAAACCCATGTAAGAAGACTTGAAGAGATCATTAAGGAAAAACCAGAATACTGGCTGTGGAGCCATCGCCGGTGGAAGCATAAAAAGCCTGTTGAAAATGCATAAGACAGCTGTTGTAATACTAAACTGGAACGGTATAGATCACCTGAAAAAGTTCCTCGGAACAATAGTGAAATATTCCGGAATAGCAGGTACAGTGATTTATGTTGCAGACAATTTCTCTTCTGACGGATCGCTGGATTGGATTGCTGATAACTTCAGGGAAGTAAAATTAATACGCCTCGATAAAAACTATGGATTTGCGGGAGGATATAACTTTGCACTTGATCAGATAGAGGCACAATACTTTGTACTGATAAATTCTGATATTGAGGTTACTGAGGACTGGCTTCTGCCACTTATCAGTTATATGGACAATAATCCGGATGTTGCATCATGTCAGCCGAAAATACTCAGCTATAACAAAAGAGACACCTTTGAGTATGCCGGTGCTGCAGGCGGTTTTATTGATAAATACGGCTATCCGTTTTGCAGGGGCCGGATCTTTGACAGAATTGAAAAGGATACAGGACAGTACGATTCTCTGCTCGATGTTTTCTGGTCAAGCGGAGCATGCATGATTGTGCGGAGTGACATTTGGAAGAAGTGCGGAGGATTTGATCCGGATTTCTTCGCACATATGGAAGAGATAGATCTTTGCTGGCGATTTCATAAGGCTGGTTACAGGGTTTGTTATATACCGGGATCGGTGGTTTATCATGTAGGAGGAGGTTCACTTCCGTATAATTCTCCGTTCAAGACTTATCTGAACTTCCGCAACAACCTTTATCTTCTCTATAAAAACCTTCCTGACAAATGTTTACACACGATTCTTTTTAAAAGGAAACTTCTGGATGGAATTGCAGCAATTATGTTCCTGATAAAGGGTAAGCCGCAAAGTTTCAGCTCAGTATGGAAAGCTCATATTGATTATTATAAAAACCTCAACAATCTTCAACTCAAAAGAAGTAAAGTAAAAAAACTGGAGTTGACAGATTCATCTTCATTTATTTTGAACAAGAGTATTGTTTTTGAGTTTTATATAAAAGGTAATAAGACATATAGCAGCCTGAAAACGGGAAACTGAACTAAAATGAAAAAAAATCAGATGATTCTATTCTTCTCCATCGTACTTATAATTTATTCCCTTGCAAACATATACCTTTATTATAAAGGGTATCATGCAATTCCCGCTCTCCAGGAGCACAGACTAATATACGCGATAATATTTTTCTTGTTTGCATTTCTGTTTATTGCTGCAAAAATCCTTGAATCGAGACATTCTTCAGTACTCACCGACGCACTTAATATTCTGGGAGGATTCTGGCTTGCCTTCATGCTTTACGGTTTCCTTTTCTTCCTGCTTTCTGACATTATTTTGCTCGTATTAAAAATCCCCGGAATAATCAGTGGTGATAATATTCTCCTCTTCAGAAAATATTCATTTTATGTAACTGTGGGACTTTCTTCGTTGCTTATTATTGGCGGTTTTATAAATGCTATAATTCCTGTAACAAAAGAGTATAACATAACTATAAACAAATATGCTGGTGGCATTAAGACTTTGCGTATAGCTGCAGCTTCTGATATTCATCTTGGAAGTGTTATAAGAAAGAGAAGCCTGAAGAAACTTTCGAAAATACTTCAGGGAATGCAACCTGATATTGTTTTGCTTCTTGGAGATATTGTCGATGGGGAAATCGGGCCGGTAATGAGGGGTGATCTGCTTCAGTATTTCACAATTCCAAAATGCAATGACGGACTATATGCCATTACAGGTAATCATGAGTTCATAGGAGGGGCGGCACGTACAATACCTTATATTGAAAGCAAAGGAATCAAGGTTTTGAAAGATGAGGTTGTAACTCTTGAAGGGGGAATTCAGCTTATAGGAAGGATCGACAGGGATTCTTTCCGGTTTTACCGTAAAGAACGAATGACCCTTGAAGAGCTTATGAAACAGGCAGATACATCCAAACCTGTTATTTTGCTTGATCATCAGCCATTCAACATCGGTGAATCTGCCAGAAATGGCGTTGATCTCGAGCTTTCAGGCCATACACACAATGGACAGATGTGGCCGCTTAATTATCTCACTGCTAAAATTTATGAATTAAGTTATGGTTACCTCCGGAAAGGGAACTCTCAGTTCATAGTATCCTCGGGTTATGGTTTATGGGGCCCCCGGGTAAGATCGGGAAGCCATTCCGAAGTACTCCTTATTAATGTTACGTTTACAGGTGAGGCACCAGTTGTGAAGTAGATACTTTACAGAAGGTCGTATATTTTCTCCAATCCTATTCCTCTTGATCCCTTAACAAGGATGGTTTTCCCTTTAACAGGTTCTTTTTTAAGGAATTCGATAAGTTTGCTCACACTTGGAAATGATTTATATCCGAATTTTGCGGAAACTTTCTGAAATACAGGGCCTGTCAGGAGGACATCTTCAATGCTGAACGCCCGAAGTTCCGATAATGTCTTAATATGCTCCTCTTCACTTTTTTCACCCAGTTCCAGCATATCACCCAATATCACCAGCTTATCCTCAGCCTTGATTTTCTCAAATGATTCAAGAGCTGAACTCATGCTTATAGGATTGGCATTATAAGAATCACAGATCAATGTGTTGTTCTTTGTTACTTTAATCTGTGAACGGTTATTTGCAGGCTGATAGTTCTCAACAGCATCAACCACATCTTTCATTTCAACACCGAGAAATAAACCTGTTCCGATTGCTGCCTTAATATTTTCAATGTTGTACTGACCAAAGAGATGGGTTGAAATGGTATAAGTATTATGCTGATAATTTGCTTTTAGTTTTAAGTTCATATCAGAAGGAAGCTCTTCAATTATCAGGTCAATACCGGTAGGATCTGAGAAAGGCACAGCCCTGTTTATAATCTTAAAGATTTTTTCAGCCAGCAATGGATCTTTATCATTATAAAGGGCTATTCCATTAACCTTTCGCAGATGCTCATAGAGCTCGGTCTTTGTCTTAATAACACCTTCTTTTGAGCCGAAACCCTCAATATGTGCTGTTCCGATATTTGTAATAATCCCGTAATCAGGTTTTGCTATAAGGCATAAGGTTCTGATCTCTCCGATATGATTGGCTCCCATCTCAATGATCAGCATTTCTGTTCCGGCCGGTGTCGAAAGAATAGTAAGCGGCACTCCGATATGATTATTCAGATTCCCTTTTGTATAGTGAACCTTGAGTTTTTTTGAAAGTATAGCAGCGAGAAGTTCCTTGGTGGTTGTTTTGCCATTTGTACCTGTTATGGCAAGCACCGGAACATTCATCTCTTTTCTGTGATGTGCTGCAAGAGCCTGCAGTTCAAAAAGACAGTCATCAACAAGTATCGTCTTTTCAGTTTCAAAAAGAGGATCATCAACAACAGCCCACGAAGCGCCCTTATCCAGTGCTTCTGCTGCAAATTTATTACCATTGTAATTATCTCCCCATAGTGCAAAGAAAATCTGTCCCTGTTCTACTTTTCTGGAATCAGTTGAAACTCCTTTGGAGTCTTTGTACAGGCTGTAAAGTTGTTCTGTCTTCATAATTTGAAAAAAATGCCTCATTATGAATTCATAATGAGGCTTATTACTTTCAGTGAAACAATTTTTAGAATCCTGATGGGCTTCCCACTCTGATCATAGCACACCTGAAACCAATATCATCACGTGAACTCTCCTGGTCAAGAAATCTTCTTGTCGAAGGATTCAGCCAGTAAGCCCTGTCTTTCCATGACCCGCCCTTATAAACACGTGCATTATCGTTAATCAGTGTAACAAAATCGGTATTTCCCGGAGTGAGATCCTGAGAATACATCCTTAGAGAACCTTTCTTCCCGTCTTCTGTGTTCCAGTCTGCTCCACTTGGTAAACCTGACTGAAGATCGCCGTCCCGGTAGTTCCTGTAGTCACCTTTCTGATAATTATATCTGTTTGCCACATCAACATCTTTAACCGTATCGATATAGAGCTTTCCAAGTCTGTCTTTCCCAACGACTGAACCATTTGCGTCTCTTCTGACATCAGTATATACGTTACCTCTGAATGGGTTGAATCCGTCTACATCTTCAGAAGTCAAAGGACGGTAAACATCCATTACCCATTCATTTACGTTTCCTGCCATGCAGTAAAGACCATAATCATTTGGCCAATATGATTTAACATCAACAGTAATGCTTCCGTTATCGTTCAGATTACCTGCAACACCCATATAGTCACCTCTGCCACGAACGAAGTTTGCCATCATTTCGCCTCGTGATTTTTTTGATGAGTTTCTTACGTTATGACCATCCCATGGGTAAATTCTTCTTTCATAAAGTAACTCCTCAAAAGTATTACCTTTTAATGCATATGCTGCAAATTCCCATTCAGCCTCCGTTGGGAGTCTGTAGCTTGGAAGAAGAACACCGTCTTCAAAGTTTGTTCTTCTCTCTGTTTTATTTGGATCAAGACTTGGGCGTAACTGATTTACAACACCCTCATAAAGGCCTGAAAGATATGCTTCGGTATTGAAGTTCTTTTCATTGGTCTGTGCAGGATCAGGATTTAGTTCACCTTCGTCGATAAGTATCTGTTCATTTACCCTGTCGGTTCTCCATAAGCAGAAGTCATTTGCTTTGAGCCAGCTTACACCAACAACCGGGTAGTTATTATATGATGGATGCCTGAAATAATATTGAACATAAGGATCATTCAATCCCATCGGGCTCCTCCACACTAAAGTATCAGGTAATGCTCTTCTGTAAACTTCAGGATAATCTTTGTAAACCCTTCGCAGCCAGAAGAGGTATTCGCGATAATCTATGTTTTTAACTTCAGTTTCATCCATATAAAAGGATGAAACAGTTACAGTTCTTGGTTTGTTATTCCAGTCGAACATAACGTCCTGCTGAACATCACCCATTGTAAAACGTCCGCCCTCAATAAGTACTAAACCCGGACCGGTTTTCTGGTCGGCACCAAGAGTAACTTCAAATCCGCCATTATCAGGATTATTGTACTCCCAGCCTGTAGAGGTGGAAACATTCTCATTACCCCCCTTTTTCTTAAATATACAGGATGTAAACAGTAAAGCAGATATTAAAATAACTGGTAAGGCTCTGAATTTATACATAACTCCTTTAGTTTTATGGCTTTTAAGAATACCCAAATATAATAAATTTTACTAAAACAATTTTTTTTGCTCACCAAATATAACTACAATTTAGGAAAATTTATTGTTTTGATTAGATTTCTTTTATCAACATTATTTAAACTGAATGCCAGTCCTGTCTGATGAAGAAGAGAGAACGGCATCAATAAATTTCCTGATGCAATATTAAAACGATAATTGTAATAAATGCACACTCTGCCGTTTTTTAATGAAAATCCTGATTGCATATTTATATTCCTGGCATTGTTACCAAGCACTAAAACATTTACTGACAGATATTTACTTTCAAGGACACTTCCTGCTCCAGCTGATAATAAGCCTTTTTGATATCCAATGTAAATCTGAGGCCTGATTATCAGATTCTGGTTCGTATTCAGACTAAAATCACGTGACAGATGGAATATCACTTTTCTATTTAACCTGTCGCCTGTAATACCAGTTCCGGAAATATCAGGTTCTGTAAGATGATCTATTGCAAATCCTCCGAAAAATTTTCCGGAAATAAACAGGAAGCCCACTCCGACATCAAATGCAGTCTTCCCTGCTGATGACGGCATGTCTGAGGATGGAAATGAAATTCCTCCCAGTGCATCGATCTGATCAGGAAAAACAGCTTTACTGTAATTATAGCCGCGATGATAAAGTGAACCAGACAGCCCGGCATTTATATACAGGTCTTTCCCTGCCTGGAGAAAATATGAATATGAAAATCCGCCACGAAGATCATTTACTATTCCTCCAAGATAATCATCCGAAACATAAAATCCTGCCCCTCCGTGAAGGATAGGAAAATACGAATCATATGAAAAATATACAGAATGAAGATTATAATTATTCCCGGGATAATAATTAAAATACAATAACCGTAATGTTGCATCACCTTCACTCCCTGCGAATGCAGGATTATTCATCAGAATAGTCTGATAACCTGGTCCTGCATCAGTCTCCTGTCCGGAGCAATCAACAGGTACGAGAAGAATTAAAAAAAGAATTTTGGCCAGGTGTTTTAACATATTTACAAATACTGCAATATCAACGAAATGATGTCGTTATTATTATAATCTGAATCGTATACAAAAAAACAAAATAAGTTAGCAAACAAAAAGCACATTTCTATCTTTGTCAGTTACAATGAAAAAGTTAGTACTGATTTTGACATTCTCCCTTCTGCTGCAATTAACCAATTCGGCTCAGAAAGGCAAAGATAGTTATTCTGCCTCTTCTGTTCTGGGTTCAGGCGAATGGTTTAAAATTGCAGTAACTTCTGATGGAATTTACAGGATCGATTATTCAAAGCTCAGACAGATGGGTCTGACAAATCCCTCAAATCCAAGAATTTTCAGTAATAATTTTGGCCAGCTGTCTTATTATAATGATGATCCGAAACCTGATGATCTGAAAGAGATGGCAATATATACCTACACAGGAAGCGATGGCATTTTTAATGAAGGAGATTATCTTTTGTTCTTTGGAAAATCTACCAGCAGATGGATTTATAATGACTTATTGAAGGAATATGATTACTCGCGGCATAACTACTCCGACACGGCATTCTATTTTATAACTTCCGGACCAACTCCTGGTAAAAGAATTATGACAGCAGCGGAGACTTCCCTTCCTGTAAATTATTCTTCTTCCGAATCCGATGCATTATTCATACATGAAAAGGAAACTGTAAATCTTATAGGATCAGGAAGAGAATGGTTTCAGGAGATATCAACCCTTGGCATAAATCCAGGATTCACCGATCTGGTACCCTCAGAAAAAATAAATTTCAGAATAAGAGTAGCTGCCAGAGCTTCAGTTTCAACTATTTTCAGGTTTTACGAAGGCTCATTGCTCTGTAAAAGCATTCAGGTACAAAGCGTTAACTTGTATAACACAACAGGCACCCAGGCGCAGATAGTTGATTCGACAGGATATTTAATACCAGCCACAACCTCACCCCAGTTTGAAGTAAAATTTTTTAACAACGGAGAGGCAGGATCTCATGGCTATCTCGACTGGGTAAAAATTCAGGGAAGAAGATCAAATTTTTTCAGAGGCTCCGATATGCAATACTTTGATTACCGGTCTGTTGCCCCGGGAAGAATAACCCGGTTCTCTATAACCAGCCTGTCAGCTGATTCTTTGATCTGGGATATCTCCGATCTGTTAAATGTTAAAAAAATCAGGTATTCAAAAAACGGAAATAATATTTCGTTTGTAGCCTCCACTGACTCTCTTAAAACCTTCATTGCATTTTCCCCTGTGAATGCTCTGAGCCCGATAATTAAAACTTCAGTTGTTCCTAATCAGAATCTCCATATATCTCAACCCGCAGATATGATTATTATTACCCATCCGTTATTCCTGAAATATGCTGAGCAGCTTGCTGCGATTCATTTACAGAATGATGGTCTCATATCACAGATTGTTACTCCGGAGCAGGTTTACAACGAATTCTCAGGAGGAATACCTGATATTGCGGCTCTCAGAAACTTTATCAGGATGAAATATCAAAAACAAACCGGCAGCAACCATCCGCTAAAGTATCTTCTGCTGTTTGGTGATGGTTCATATGAGAATAAATCCCGGCCTCCGGATAATCCGAATTTCATTCTTACATACCAGTCAGAAAACTCAAATGTTGTTACCTCTTCATTTACTTCCGATGATTTTTATGGTCTGCTTGATGACGGGGAAGGAGAAGCTGAGGGTACGGAAGATATAGGGATAGGAAGATTACCTGTTTCAGATACAGCACAGGCTGCCATAATGATTACTAAGATCCTGAGATATCTTGATCCTGCCAGCATGGGTGATTGGAAAAATGTCATATGCATTACTGCCGATGATGAGGATGGTAATACACATATGTCTGATGCTGAAGGTCTTTCTGCCCTTCTTCAGGACAGTGCTCCCTCATACAATGTACAAAAGATCTATCTTGATGCTTTCAAACAAACAACTACTGTTAATGGCCAGTCATATCCCGATGTTAATAAGGCAATAAATGACCGCATAAATGCAGGTTGTCTTATTTTTAATTACCTGGGGCACGGAAGTGAAGGCGTCCTTGCTCATGAACAGGTCGTCAAAATTTCAGATATCAATTCCTGGAAGAATAAAGGTAAGCTACCTCTCTTTATTACAGCAACATGCGAATTCAGCCGTTTTGACGATATTGAGATCAATACTGTTTCCAATCAGATGACAGGAAGAACATCCGCAGGAGAGTTTGTCCTGCTTAATAAGGATGGTGGTGCAATTGCCTTAATGTCAACAACCAGGGTAGTCTATTCGGCACCTAACTATTTTCTGAACCGGAACATCTTCAGCACCGTTTTTGAACGCGACGTAAACGGAAACTCCCTTCGGCTTGGTGACATAATCAGGATAGCTAAAACCAGGTCCGGCAACGGTCCGAATAAAAGAAATTTTACCCTGCTTGGAGATCCGGCTCTGAAACTTGCCTATCCATGGTATGGCCAGGTTATTACAGATTCAATTAATAATGTCGCGGTTACAGCTAATCCCGATAGTCTGAAAGCTCTTTCAATGGTTACTGTTTCAGGACATATTGCGGACCATGATGGAAAACCGGTTAATAGTTTTAACGGAATAGTATCTCCGTTGGTTTTTGATAAAGCAAGCAAAATCAGGACTCTGGCCAATGACGGAGGCCAGGTTATGGATTTCTTCATGAGAAACAATGTTCTTTTCAGCGGTAACACACTGGCAAAGAATGGCAAATTCAGCTATTCTTTCATAGTTCCAAGAGATATTGATTATTCGTTCGGAAACGGAAAGATAAGTTACTATGCCCATAATGAGTCTTCAGATATGAATGGGAGCTTCGAAGATTTTATCGTCGGAGGTTTTTCTGATGCCGCTGTTCCTGATACATCGGGACCTGAAATAAAACTATTCATAAATGACACCCTCTTCAGGAATGGAGGGATCACAGATAATAACCCTAAGTTACTGGCAATCATTCAGGACAAAGGAGGTATCAACACAACCGGATCCGGAATAGGACATGATCTGACTGCATACCTCGACAATAACACCAATAACACCTTTGTTCTTAATAACTATTTTGAAAATGATTTTGATAGCTATATGAAGGGGAAAGTAATTTATGACCTGACAGGATTAAACGGAGGAAGTCACACAATTACTTTTAAAGCATGGGATAATTATAATAATTCTTCCATGAAATCCTTACTCTTCCTTGTCGATAACGGAAACAGTTTCATTTTGAAAAACCTGATGAATTACCCGAATCCTTTTACCGATGAGACAAGAATAGTTGCTGAACATAACAGGCCTGAAGCTGAATTCGATATAACTATCAATATTTTTAATCTTGATGGAAGAATTATTAAAATTATCCGGACAAAAGTATTAAATTACGGTTATACTATTCCACCCATAATATGGGATGGCAATGCTGACAATGGCAAAAGAGTCGGAAAAGGCGTATATCCTTATACGGTTATTGTTTCGACAAATAGTAAGGAAACAACCAGAACTTCAGGTCGAATGATCATTTTATAACAATAACACAATATAGTGGGTAAATATTTGTTTTATATTTGCAAAACCTATGAACTACAAGAATCTGATGAATAAGAAAAGAGTTGCAACATTTTTGTTCCTGCTAGTCCTGACAGGTAATGCTGTAATTTATTCACAAAACAGCTCAGGACAGCTCAATGCAATACAGACAGTTGTGCCATTCCTTACCATTGCTCCTGATTCAAGAGCCGGAGGTATGGGTGATGCCGGTGTTGCGACATCACCTGATGTATACAGCATGCACTGGAACCCAGCAAAATTTGCATTTATTGATGGTAACGGAGGAGCTGGAATTTCTTACTCTCCATGGCTTCGTAATCTTGTCCCTGATATCAATATTGCATATCTGGCCGGATATAAAAGGATTGACTCCAAGCAGGTTGTGAGTGGGAGTCTAATATATTCATCTCTCGGAATAGTTGATTTCACCGATGGTTTCGGAAACCTTGAACGAACCTTTAATCCAAATGAGTTTTCTGTTGATGCGGCCTATTCAAGGCTCTTTTCAGAAAACCTTTCAGGAGGTATAGCCTTCAGATTCATCTATTCAAACCTTACCGGCGGACTATACTCCGGTGCTGTAGCAACAAAGGCCGGAACCTCATTTGCAGCTGATATTTCAGGTTATTACAGGAAAAATATTTCGGTTTTCAGTAAAGATGCATTGCTTACATTCGGAGCCAACTTTTCCAATATTGGTTCAAAAATGAGCTATTCGGATGATCAGACATCTGATTTTATACCCATGAACATGCGGCTTGGAGCAGCTATCACAGTTAATCTGGATTCATACAACAAAATTACAGCTACCATCGATATTAATAAACTTCTCGTTCCAACTCCACCTGTCTATTATGGTAAAGGAGAAGTCGATAAATACGGAGATACTGTCAGGGTTGCAGGCGTGGAAATAAAGAAAGGGAAAGATAACAATGTTTCCGTACCGGTTGCAATTTTTCAGTCATTCATCGATGCACCCGGTGGCTTTAAAGAAGAAATTCATGAATTCACCCAATCATATGGAGTTGAATACTGGTATAATAATCAGTTTGCAGTGAGAGGTGGCTATTTTCATGAAAATGAGACGAAAGGTAACAGGAAATACTTCACTGCAGGTGCAGGATTCAGATTAAGTGTCTTCACTCTTGACTTCTCCTACCTTATGCCGCTTGCTCAGAATCACCCGCTTGCCCGTACCCTGCGTTTCTCGCTGTCATTCGATTTCAATGCTCTGAGAAATGCCAGTAAAACAAAAACATGAACATCAGGATAGGCCAGGGCATTGATTTTCACCGTCTTGAAAAAGGATTACAATTATGGCTCGGTGGTATAAATATACCTTCTGAAAAAGGCTGTGTGGCTCACTCCGACGGAGATGTTCTTATTCATGCAATTTGTGACGCACTACTCGGCGCTTCGGGACTCAGGGATATCGGATATTATTTCCCCGACACAAGTGNCGAATTTAAAAACATCGACAGCAGGATCCTCCTTGAAAAGACAATCTCATTAATAAATGAAAAAGGATTCAAAGTAATTAATATTGACAGTACAATCTGCCTAGAAAAACCAAAGATATCATCATTTATTCCTGAAATGAGAAAAGTAATTTCCTCATTGGTTCAGACTGAACCGGATAATGTTACTATCAAAGCTACAACTACTGAAAAACTTGGATTTACCGGACGTGAAGAAGGTATTGTGGCACTTGCGGTTGTCCTTTTATCCAGATAATATTATCTTAAACTTTTCTAATCACAGAGGCTTACACAAAGTTCGCAAAGAACTTTTGCTTCATTATCTGCGCTAATCAGCGCGATCTGCGGGAACTTTTTTATTTTTCTCAGGATTTCTTATTCTTCAATAGTCATTTAGCGAATCTTCAATCAGCTTATCATCAGCGATATAAGGTACTGTAACTTTTAAATCGGGAGTCCGGGCCATTTCTCTTTTAAGAGTAAACATAGCCTCTTTATTCCGGGCCCAGCTGCGTCGTGCAATTCCGTTGTTTACATCCCAGTGTAGCATATTTCTGAGCTTGGCCGAAGAATCTTCACTCCCATCGAGCACCATACCGAAACCACCATTTATCACTTCACCCCATCCTACTCCTCCTCCGTTATGCAACGATACCCATGTTGCACCTCTGAATGAATCTCCGATCACATTCTGAACAGCCATATCAGCGGTNAACTTCGATCCGTCATAAANATTCGAAGTTTCCCGGTAAGGTGAATCAGTTCCTGAGACATCATGATGGTCCCTCCCGATTACAACAGGAGCTGAAATTTTACCTTCTGAAATTGCTTTGTTAAATGCCTCTGCAATTGACATTCTTCCTTCTGCATCGGCATAAAGAATTCTGGCCTGGGAACCGACTACAAGGTTGTTTTTGCCGGCTTCTTTTATCCAGTGAATATTGTCAGTCAACTGCTGTCTGATCTCCACAGGTGATTTATAAAGTATCTCTTCAAGAACATTGCAGGCAATTGAATCTGTTATTTCAAGATCAGCCGGATCATTGGAACAGCAAACCCACCTGAATGGACCAAAACCATAGTCGAAACATATAGGGCCCATAATATCCTGAACATATGATGGATACCTGAATCCTCCGGATGAATTCATCACATCGGCCCCTGCCCGGGATGCTTCAAGAAGAAAAGCATTACCATAGTCAAAAAAATATGTGCCTCTCTCCGAATGACGGTTTATAGCTTCAACCTGACGCCGCAGTGATGTGCGAACAGCATCCCTGAATTTTTCCGGATTTTCTGTCATTAACCTGTTTGATTCCACGAAAGTCAATCCTGCAGGATAGTATCCACCTGCCCATGGATTATGTAATGAGGTCTGGTCGGAACCCATATCGACCTTTATGTTTTCATCTGCAAATTTCTCCCAGACATCCACAATATTTCCTTCGTATGCTATAGATGTAACTTCATTATTATGAGTAGCCTGCTTCACCCTGGTGACAAGCTTGTCAATATCAGAGAATATTTCATTAACCCAGCCCTGCGAATGCCTTGCATAAATCACTTTAGGATTAATTTCCGCAATAACAGAAGTAATACCTGCAATGCACGCTGCTTTAGGCTGAGCACCCGACATACCTCCCAGTCCTGAGGATAAAAACAGTTTCCCTGTTAACCCTTCTCCCCTTTTGCTTAATATCCTTCCTGCATTCAGTATTGTAATTGTTGTTCCATGTACTATTCCCTGCGGGCCGATATACATATAGGAGCCGGCTGTCATCTGTCCATACTGTGAAACACCAAGAGCATTGAATTTCTCCCAGTGATCCTGCGAGGAGTAGTTAGGAATTACCATCCCGTTTGTTACGACTAATCTCGGGGCATCCCTGTGCGATGGGAAAAGTCCAAGAGGATGACCTGAATAGACAACCAGTGTCTGTTCATCAGTCATCTCCGAAAGATATTTCATTGTAATAAGGTATTGTGCCCAGTTCTGAAAAACTGCTCCGTTTCCTCCATAGGTAATTAGTTCATCGGGATGCTGGGCAACAGCTTTATCGAGATTATTTGATATCATCAGCATAATTGCAGCAGCCTTTACTGATCGGTGGGGAAAATCATCAAGATGACGGGCATGAATCTCATAATGAGGTCTGAATCTGTACATGTATATCCTTCCATAATTCAGCAGTTCATTTGCAAATTCTTTTGCAAGAACAGGATGAAATTTCACNGGGAAATACCTCAGGGCATTTTTAACAGCCAGCCTTTTCTCCTCTCCTGTAAGAATATCTTTTCGCCGGGGGGCATGATTCAGTGATTCGTCATAAGGTTGTATATCGGGAAGTTCCGAAGGGATGCCCTGTACCAGAGCCATTTTGAATTCTGAAGTGGTCATATTTTGAAATCTGGGTAAGGATGTAAAGTTAGGATATTTTTGGCTCTTCCCAACCAGTATTAATCTTGTGGGCTTAAACCACCGGAATTCTCAAAAACCTTTAAAACCCATCCCCTAACCCCTTCCCTTATGTTTAAGGGAAGGGGTGTAAGTTCCTGTCAGTGAGGATCAACACTCCTTCCCTTATTGCTTAAGGGAAGGAGTTGGAGAAAGGGTTAAGAATTATTCAGGAAGAAGCCGGGGGATGAGGCATATTTAACAAAAAAAAGCCGTCACATTTCCAGGACGGCTTTCAATATTTCTTAAGTATTCTACAGATGACCTTCTTTTATTATCTCATCATCAACAAGAATCCGACCGCAATATTCACATACAATAATTTTCTTCCTCGATTTGATATCGAGCTGTCTCTGAGGAGGAATCTGGTTAAAACATCCACCGCATGCATCTCGCTGTACAGGCACAACTGCCAGTCCATTGCGTGCATTTGAACGTATTCTTTTATAGGCAGTGAGTAACCTTTCTTCAATAATTGCTTCAACTTTTTCTGATTTTTTGTACAGACCTTCTTCCTCTTTCTGAGTATCGGAGATTATTTCATCAAGTTCAGATTTCTTATTTTCAAGATCTGTCTTCCTGTCAGCAAGTGTAACTTCAGAATCAGCAATTACAAGGTTTTTTTCCTCAATAAGAAAATTAAATTCTTTGATTTTCTTGTTGTATAATTCAATTTCCAGATTCTGATATTCAATCTCCTTAGAGAGTGAATCAAATTCCCTGTTATTTCTTACATTTTTCTGCTGTTCTTCGTATTTCTTTATCAGAGCTTCCGAATCAGTTATCTCATTATTCTTCTTGCTAACCGATTTTTCAAGATTCACAACCTCCTCTTTCAGATTACCTAACCTGGTCTCAAGTCCTGCTATTTCATCTTCAAGATCCTGAACTTCAAGAGGCAGTTCACCTCTTAGAGTCTTAATCTTATCTATCTCTGAATCAACCAACTGCAAACCAAATAATGCTCTTAATCTTTCTTCTACAGAAATTTCAGGTTCATGTGCTTTTGTTTTTTCCATCTTTAAAAATAATTTATCGGATTCGTATTTGTTTCTGAAAACCGGACTGCAAATTTAGGGAATTTTTTAATAATTAGGTCTTTTAATATTTCAGTTGAGAATTTTTCGCTTTCATAATGACCTATATCAATAAGGAGAATCTTCTTATCCGCATTAAAATAATTATGATATTTCAGATCGGCAGTTAAAAAAGCATCAGCTCCGGAAGCAATAGCTTCACCTAATAATGAATAACCTGAACCGCCACAAAGGGCCAGCCTTCTTACCGGCTTCCCTGAAAGTGCTGAATATCTAACGCCGTCTGCATCAAATACTTCAGAAATAAATTTCAGAAATTTTTCTTCAACCATGTCTTCTTTAAGTTCACCAATACATCCCAGCCCTACTTCAGTGCTCTCATTCTCAAGTGAATAAAGATCGTACGCAACTTCTTCATATGGATGGGAACCAATCAGTGCCTTTATTACTTTTGCTTTTAGATGAGAGAATAACACTGTTTCAAATCTGATCTCCTTTTCAAAATGAGTCTTCCCTTTTTCCCCGACAAAAGGATTTGTTTTTTCATTTCCCCTGAAACTGCCTGTCCCGCTGGCAGAGAACCCGCAATGGTCGTAGTTGCCAGTTACCCCCGCTCCTGCCTTGTAAAGAGCCTCCTTAACTATTTCGAAATGAGATTCAGGGATATATGTAACCAGTTTTATCAGACTCTTTTTCAATGGTGACAATACTTTTATCTTTTCCAAACCAAGCTTTTCAGCCATCTTCCTGCTGACTCCATCTGAGAATATATCGAGGTTTGTATGAGATGAATAGACTGCAATATTATTTTTCAGAGCTTTTAATAATATCCGCTCAGTGAATGTTCGTCCGGTTATGCTTTTTATCCCGCTGAAGATAAGCGGATGGTGTGATATTATCAGTCCGCATCCGGTATCTACCGCCTCATCAATAACTGCTTCGGTAACATCGAGTGTCAGTAAAACTGATGATATCTCCCATTCAGGTAATCCTAACTGCAATCCGCAGTTGTCATAGCTTTCCTGAAATGACAGAGGAACTTCAGAATCGAGATAAGAACAAATATCTGTTAATTTCATAGCCTTTTTTTTTTCGTTTTCTTACTTAACCCATCCCCCTGCCGGCAGTTATCGGGACCCTTCCCTTAAGGTTAAGGGAAGGGATGCGGAAGGGTTAAGGAAACAACCTGATATACAGAGAATTAAATTAAATACTATCTCTGATATCGAGCAGTATTGATTTGATTTTCTGAAGAGATTCATTAATCTCATACTTGTAATCAGCATCATCCCACTTCTCAGATAATTTTTTCTTTGCACCTGAAAGAGTCATACCTTCTGCTTTCACCAGATGATGAATTATCTTCAGATTTTTAATATCTGCCGGGGTAAACAACCGGTTTCCTTTTTTATTCTTCATTGGTTTCAGGATATCAAATTCATTTTCCCAGAAACGAACAGTAGATACCGGAACCTCAAGCATTTCAGCTACTTCCCCTATAGAATAAAAGAGCTTCTCGACTTTTTTTTCTTTGTATGGCATAGNAACTATTTATAAGAAATTTCACCTGAATCTGAAACAGTAATTACTTCATCGGGAAAATCAGCAGCCATCAATTCCCGTATTTTATTAATAACCCTCCTGCTTTCATCTAATTTCACTCCACCGGGCCAGGGCTGGTAAACAGGAATTATTCTTCCTGATAAAAATTTCCCGGATGTATCAACGTTGAGCTTTATTATCGGAGCAATCCCGTTGGGACCTGCAAGGTTGAATCTGCCATATGTACAGAAATTACCCAGGCTGTACCCGATAAAACGGTTTTTATAAACCTCTATTGCACGCGTTATATGAGGACCCTGACCAAAAACAACATCAGCTCCATTGTCGATCATCTTATGGGCAAAATTATAAACATCTCCCCTGTCCTCTCCATTAAATATTTCATGTACCCGCGGAACATGCTGAAAATCTGCACCTTCTGCTCCTCCATGAAAAGAGATAATAACAATATCACAGGAATCTTTAAGCATTCTGACAATTTTAGACGCTTCAGCTACTTCATTTATATCTACAGTTCCGGCATTCGGNGCAAAAGCACAAAAACCATAAGTCACTGAATCCTTCNTGAAAATAGTATATGGATGCTCAATTAGTCCGGCATAATGTATCCCAACTGAATCAAGAATCTCTTTTGTCCTGATCCTTGCCGGGAGTCCGAAGTCACCAAAATGGTTATTTGCCAGACTCAAAATATCAAAACCGGCGGCAGTAAGGGCTGATACATACCTTTCCGGCATTCTGAAAAGATAACAAATNGTAGTGTCTTTACATTTTTTTGCAACTTCTCCTTCGTCAAGGAATGAACCTTCAAGATTTCCAATTGTGATATCTGAAGAAATCAGAGTATCCGCCACACTTTCGAGTAACAAATACGGATTATCATTTGGGGGGAGAAAACTTATCGATGGGAAGGAAGATCCAAGCATAATATCGCCAACTCCTGTAATGACTATTTTCCTTTTCAAGAAAGAACTGTCAGTTACTGAAGAAGATACTGTACTATCAACAATCTGTGAATATGAAACCGTGAAATAAATCAGTAATAAGAAAGTTGTTATGATCAAGCGGACCGATCTCTTCATAATAATAAAAGGAATAAACTAATCAAAAGACTGACCGGTTTTGGATGAAATCTCAATCATTCTTTCATATTCGGCTGCAGTAAGATCTTCGAAATAGTAATTAGCCGGATCAATGTTGGTCCCGTTTAGTTTTATTTCATAATGCAGATGGTTGGCTACCGACATACCCGTACTGCCAACATATCCTATAACGTCGCCCCGCTGTACCTTTTGCCCGACCCTCACATTGAAATCGCTGAGGTGATCATATATGCTTGTATATCCAAACCCATGATCGAGAATAATATGATTTCCGGGTCCCCGCTTTGATCTTAGAACGGCAACTACCGTTGCATTGCCTGTGGCATATACATCAGTCCCGGCCGGAGCAGTAAAGTCCATACCATAATGGAACTTTATTATTTTATAAAACGGATGAATTCTTAAACCAAAGCCTGAAGCAGTCCTGGTAAGGTCCTTATTTGAAATCGGAAGTATTGCTGGAACTGACCTGAGCATTTCTTCTTTTCTTCTGGCAAGATCAATCAGATCATCAAATGATTTCGACTGAACATAAATCTTTTTCCTGATCTTATCAAGTCTGTTGGAAGTTTCAATGACCAGTTTCGAATTGTTATAACCTTCAAGTGATTCAAATCTTTTTACTCCTCCTGTTCCACCTTCTCTGAGAGTTGCAGGTATAGGTTCAGCTTCAAATATAGTCCTGTAGAGGTTATCATCGGTTTTCTGGAGACCATCCAGAACATTTTCAATATTAGCCATTTCCCTGTGAATAAGGTCATACTGGATTGTCATCTGCTCAACCTCGCGTTTCAATGCTTTCTCTTTCGGGGAATCGAAGAATGAAGCAAAAATTACCCAATAAACCAGCGCTATAAGAACTGAACCGATAAAGTATGCTAAAAACCTGAATAACAAGGCTCTTACNCCCAGACTGACTCTGTCAAAACTCAGGGATTCGGGATTAAACTTATATTTTGTACGTGGCATAACAGGGCAAAGATAATTAATTCTGAAAATAAAGGAAGCTCAGCATTCTGTTATGAAGTCAGAAAATACCGTAATTGAACGGAAAGGTGAGTTATTTTAAATGTGATTTCGATCCAAAGGCCTGGATCATTTCATTGTACTCCTCGACTGTAATGTCGTTATTAAAGAAGTTAATCGGATTCGAATGTTCACCAAACTGTTCAATCTGATAATGAAGATGCGGACCTGAAGAGGTCCCTGTACTCCCACTCAGTCCAATCAGATCTCCCCGTTTTATATTTATTCCTTTCGGAACCCTGATTTTACTAAGATGCCCATAAGTAGTCTGAAGACCATAGCCATGATCAATAACCACATAGTTTCCGAATCCTCCGGTATTGTAACCTGATGCTACAACCGTACCATCACCTGTTGCATATACTTCAGTACCATAAGGAACTTCGAAATCCTGCCCGTAGTGCCATCTTGCAGTCCCGAGTACCGGATGAATCGCACGGTATTTAAACCCATCACCAAGACGGAACATAACATTTACAGGACTTATTCCGGGGAAGTGGTCCATCTGTCTTTTCCATTCAACTGATTTATCCCCGATTGATTTATATGATTCATTCTGAACATTTGCCATGTTCTTTATCTCATCTATTTTTGTCCTGTATGAGATAAGAAGATCAGAATTAAAATAACCGGTAAGATCATGGTATCTGTCAACACCTCCATAACCTGCTTTTCTGTATGATTCAGGAACAACATCCATGTCGAGTATCGGGCGATAGCGTCTGTCATCTGATAGCCTGAAGCTATTCAATGAAGCAACAGAGTTATCAAGTTCCCGGTTCACCATAGATAACTGAAGCTTTATATTGTCAATTTGCTGATTCAACAGTTTTTCTTTTGGTGACCCTATTGTCCTTTCCAAAACAGTACCATAAAATAATGCAAGAAGGATTGAAGCTGTAACCCACATAAAGAAACGAAGAAGCTTTGTTTTCCACGGTAACC
>JGI20214J51650_10000760_pt1 | contig 20332 bp, 19 predicted proteins | sample WetSurMetagenome_FD_51650 | JGI IMG/M metagenome (IMG submission 51650) | reverse complement strand
TTCTGACTTCTGACTTCTGACTTGATCTGCTATGTATTTAAAAAAGCTTGCCCTGACCAACTTTAAAAACTATGAGCTGAGTGAGCTTGAGTTTTCACCAAAAATCAATTGTTTTGTCGGCAATAATGGTGTGGGTAAAACTAATATCCTGGATGCCATTCATTATCTGTCGCTTACTAAAAGTTTTTTTAATAACATTGACAGTGTAAGTATCAGACATGAAGAAGATTATTTCATTATCCAGGGAACTTTCGTCAGAGAAGGAGAGGAGGATCAGGTATATTGCGCATTCCAGAAACAGAAGCAGAAATTACTAAAAAGGAACGGCAAAGAGTATCAGAAACTCTCTGACCATGTGGGCAGATATCCGGTTGTTATGATCTCTCCTGCTGATAGTGCCCTCATAACTGAGGGCAGTGAAGACCGCAGAAAATTCCTGAATAAAATTATCAGCCAGTATAATGCCGAATATCTCGATTCTGTACTCCGGTATGGCAAAGCGCTTCAACAGAGAAACAGATTACTTAAAGATTTCAAATCATCAGGGCACTTCGACAATGATGTGCTTTCAATTTGGGATTCGCAGTTGATCAAATATGGAAGTTATGTGTTCAGTGAGAGGGAAATGCTTGTTAATGAGCTGATTCCGGTATTCCAGGAATATTATTCATTAATTGCTTCGGGAAAAGAAGAAGTAAAGCTTAAGTATCGTTCTCATCTCAATGATGGTGATTATCAGGAAGCACTAATAAGTTCAGTTAATAAAGACAGGTTTCTGGAGTACACAACAGTCGGAATTCATAAAGATGATCTTGTCCTCGATCTGAACGGTTTTCCTGTAAAATCACTTGGTTCTCAGGGTCAGCAGAAATCATATCTTGTGGCTCTTAAACTGGCAAAGTTTGATTATATAAAAAGAAAGGCAGGCTTTTCACCAATTCTGTTGCTNGATGACATTTTCGATAAGTTTGATGCTGAGCGGGTTGAACAGATAATCAGACTTGTCGGAAATCATCGCTTTGGGCAGATTTTTATCACAGATACTCACCANAGCCGTTTGCAGGACATTCTCTCTTCGCATAATACAGCTTATAAGCTTTTCCGGATTGCCGGAAATGAGGTGGAAGAAGTTAAATAGTGATATTAAACTGAATGAGACGAAGCAAAACAATAACTCTTGCCGAAGCATTGAAGGATTATGTCCGGGAAATGAATCTTGAAGGAAAACTCAATGAGGTGGGGGTTATTAATTCATGGGAGGAGATAGTTGGAAAGGCGATAAGTTCAAGAACATCAAAAATTTATATTAAAGACCATATCCTCTATGTTCATTTGACCTCTTCCGTGGTGAGAAATGAACTACTCATGCTCAGGGAAATGCTGAGGGAAAAGCTGAACCAGAAAGCAGGTTCTGAGGTAGTAAAGGATATTATTCTTCGTTAAAACCTGAAGTAAGAACATTTGAATGTTGAATTAAGAACTTATTTTAACTTCTGATTTCGAAATTCTATTGTTCTATTGTTCAATTGTTCAATTGTTCAATTGTTCAATTGTTCTATTGTTCAATTGTTCTATTGTTCAATTGTTCAATTGTTCTATTGTTCAATTGTTCAATTGTTCTATTGTTCTATTGTTCAATTGTTCTATTGTTCTATTGTTCTATTGTTCAATTGTTCAATGTATTAGTCCTCTTGTATTCTTATCTAACCGTTACATAGTGTTGTCATCAGACAATCTTATAGTTCTTCCATGATATACTGATTGATTTTTTGAAGTTTTTGTCTGATGTGAAATGATATCGTTCTCCTCCTGATGTAAGAGTAATATTTTTATAATCAATCTCTATTGATATTTTCATTGAATAATTTTTGTGTATCAGAAAGTCAGCAAGCAACAGTGCCTTCTCAATTCCGTCTCCATGCCTGAAATTCCAGACCTCGTCAGGAAGTGAAAGCCTCTTACCGTCATAAATTGATTCATCAGGCATTTCTTTGAGAATAGAATAGACTTCCGGATTGGTTTTTCCGGTGAGATCGTTGAAGCAGACAGGATTTCTCTCGATGGCTGCTTTTATGAACGGCATCCAGTCGATTTTATCCATCTGTCTGTAAACATATAACGCCAATTGCGATAGTTCTGCTTTTACTGAATGCTTTGTAATTAAACTGATGATTTTTTCCCGGCTGTCTTCAGAAGAAATACTCAACTTGTCTGTACTGACATAGTTCTTTCTGTAATCAGGTATCTGGGGATCAATAAAAATAAAATCCTTGAGTTCAATGAACATCTCATGGATGATCTCTTCAGGAATAAAATCGGCATATTTAGTAAATTCGGTTTCTACCAGATAAAGGTCCTTTCCTATATTCCGGTCCAGAATAGTCTCAATTTCATTTAGCAGAATTTTACCCTGTATAGGGCTGAGATGAAACTCATCTCCTTCAATTTCTTTTACAAGGGATTCACGCATCTCAGCTGATACATTGAATTTGCTGTTATGTTCATATTCAAACATTTTTTCAAGTAAAATGTATCGTTGTTTGCCCGAACACTCACATTTATACTGAAAAAGTGTTTTATATTTTGATTTAAACCTTAAAAAATTGATAAAAATAAGGTTGGTCAGATCTGTTACAAGAAATTCCTTAAGTTTTACTGAAAAATGATCATATGCATCTTTGTCAATTGTTGCATCGGAGTTTAGAGTGTGAATATAGCCTGAGATATGTGAGACTATTGTTACTTTTTCATTCTCCATTGCCCTTCTGGCTTTCTCGGATAGTGAAGTTCCGTTATACCACATGTTTTTTGTAACAATCCTGCGATTATTGGTTATAAGGCCATCCTTTTCAATAATGAAATTCTGTGAATGAAGCGGAGTTGCAATAAGGAATATTTTTTCAAGTGGTATTCTGCCAACAACAAACATTGCCGAAGCGTAAAGAGCTGAAAGAGAAACACATTCCCCGGCACCTGATGTGAAATTTTCTTTCAGTCTGAAAGCCGTCATTGCTTCAATAGTTTCAGTCTTCCAGTACGGGATTATGTCAGAATCATACTTATCGAGTCCGAAATGTTTCCTTATATCAATATCGAAATAGTACTTGTCTCCTTCATATCCAAAAAGTGCATTTGACTGTTTGAGCATCTCCATATCGAAAAAATCACTGAACCTTGCCAGTTCAGCGGTTTTTGATGTAAGGCCCCAGGTTGAGAGATCAAGATTGAAGACATAATTCTGGATAATATACTGTTTTATCCTGTTTGCCTTGTTAATAAAACTTTTCTTTTCAATATCCCTGAACCACGAATCCTCGCGCCATGCCCATAACTGAGGCGACATAATATTTGCAAGAACCAGAGGGTAAAAGAGTTCCGGAAATATAAAAATCTCCATATCCGAAAGCGTAAAAGCAGAAGAGTACTTCTCCAGAGTTTTATTATCGGAAAAGTCGTTACTAAAATGTGAATCCATATATTGTTTTAATGTTCTACAAAACTTATAACATAAAATATGCTATTATGTTTAGTAGAATCGCTCGATCCCTGAAAAGAAAAAGTTGGCCTCTATAACTGCATTCTCAGAACTGTCTGATCCATGTACAGCATTCATCTGTACTGATACGGCAAATGTTTTTCTTATGGTACCGGGTTCTGCTTTGTTCGGATCTGTTGCTCCAATCAGCTTCCTGAATTCTTCAACTGCATTTTCATGCCGTAAAATCATGACAACTACAGGACCCGAAGTCATAAACTCGATCAGTCCGTCAAAGAATGGTTTACCTTTATGAACAGAATAAAAAGATTCTGCCTGGGGAACAGTAAGTTTTACCATACGCATTGCAGCTATTTCAAAACCTCCTTCGTTGATCATAGCAAGAATTGGTCCTGTTTTACCAGTTCTGACGGCATTTGGTTTAATTATTGAAAAAGTAAAATCACTGTACATATTTCAGCTGTTTTAGATATTAAATNNAAGAATGGCTCNTCGGGAAAATTTTTTATCTTTAGCCACTCAAAATGAATTGTAGCAAAAGTGATAGATTTATCCAAATATACCAAAGAATTATCGAATCTTTTTTCATCAGCTGAGAATATATTACTTATCTCTCATATCAATCCTGATGGTGACGCGATAGGAGCGCAATTAGCTTTATATCATTATCTTAAAGTACAAAATAAGAAGGTAACATTGCTATCCCCTAATTATCTGCAGGAGTTTCTGAAATGGATGAACGGCGCTGAATTGATAAATATCTTCATTCGCGAACGTGCAAAAAGCAAAAAGCTCATTGCAGAGGCCGATCTGATTGTTATGCTAGATTTTAACCAGGCTAACAGACTGGGCGAGGCCGAGGAACTGGTTGTTCAATCTCATGCTAAGAAGATTGTTATTGACCACCATCTCGATCCTTCAGATTTTGTGGATCTGATAATCTCTGAGCCCACCATGTGTTCCACTTCCGAGCTGGTTCATGAACTGGTTTGCGTAATGAACGGGAAGCAATTTATTTCGAAGCCTTATGCCGAGGCTCTTTATGTGGGTATTATAACCGATACCGGAAATTTTGAACATGGATCATATTCCTCCAGAACTTTCAGAATTGTTGCCGAATTGCTTGATACCGGTATTGAGAAGGAGAAAATCCTTAACCTGATTTATAATAATTTTTCATCCGATCGGCTAAGGCTTCAGGGATTTGCACTCAATCAGAGGATGGTTGTACTTCCTGAATATAAGACAGCTTATATTTATCTTTCAAAAGCCGATTTGTTGAGTTACAATCACGTAAAAGGTGATACTGAAGGATTTGTGAATCTTCCTTTATCTATAAAAGGGATACATTTTACAGCTCTTTTCATTGAAAAAGATACTTTTATTAAGCTCTCTTTCAGATCAAAAGGTCGTTTCCCTTCAAACGAGTTTGCATCACTTTATTTCGCAGGCGGTGGACATCTGAATGCAGCCGGCGGGGAATATACTGATTCTCTGGATAATACAATTGATTACTTCCTTAAAGTTCTTAAAGAGAATGTCTGGAGATTTGAAGACGATATATAATAGCCTGACAATGAGGTGTTTAGTGCTAATCTTCTTGCTTCTTCCTTTTTCCTGTAGAAATAAATCTGAGAAAAGCATTCATGATTCAAAACCGGGTAAAAATGAAATGGCTGACCTCAACAGATATTTTGTGCAGAAAGACAGAGAACGAATTCAGAATTATATTGAACGAAAGAACCTTAAAATGACAGAATCTCCAACCGGATTGTGGTATCAGATTCTAAATGAAGGAATTGGAGATATGCTGACCGATAACGTAAAAATTCAAATGAATTATGAATGTTCGCTTCTTGATGGAACAAAATGTTATTCTTCTGAAAACCTGGGACCAAAGGAAATTATTCTTGGAAAAACTCCAATAGAAACTGGTCTTAATGAAGGCCTGAGATTACTTAAACCAGGAGCTGAAGCGGTCTTCATTATTCCGCCATTTTTAGCTTACGGATTTGTAGGAGACAGAAAAATGATTCCATCCAGAGCCGTAATTGTTTATAATGTTAATATATTGCGGACAAAATAATATAATTGGTGTATTTGCGTTAATTCATTATTGATTAATAATTTTTTTTAAAACTAATTCCATGATCAGAAGTAATATTAAACCAATTCTGTTTTTACAATTTGTGGTTGTAGCCATCCTGTTGGTATCATGTAATCCATCGAAACAGTATGAGAAAGAGGAAAAAAACCAGATAAATGATTATCTCTCAAAAAACAGTACCCTGAACTTTGAATTGCGGCCAAGTGGTCTTTATTATCTTGAAGTCGTTAAAGGCACAGGAGTATCTCCCGTACAGGGCGATTCAGTATTTGTCAGATATACAATGATGTTCCTTGACGGTACTGTTTTCTACACGAATGCTGAAGGCGATCTTTATAGTACTTATATAGGTGAAAATATACCTGGTTTTGATGAAGGATTGACATTAATGTGTGTTGGAGGCAAATCTACAATACTTATTCCATCCAAACTTGGATACGGAACTTATGGCAAATATCCTATTCAGGGATATACACCGCTTTTGTATGACCTTGAGCTGGTACGGGTTAAGCCTGCTGCAAAATAGAATTACTGCATTACAAAGACGCATAATTTATCTTTCAGGTCTGGCAGATCTTTCTTCCATTCCGAGATTTTCATTGTTCTGATTGATTCGGTGGGTAGTGTAATATCTTCCGCGACACAGAGTTTTGTATCATTGTTACAAATCTCAAGAATCGATTCCAGCATCTTCTGATTCCTGTAGGGCGTTTCCATAAAGATCTGTGCGTAACCGGAAGATGCATTCCTTTCAATTTCCCTCAGTTTTGCCGACCTTTCAGCAGGCTTTACAGGAAGATAGCCATTGAAAGTAAAATTCTGGCCATTCAGTCCTGAAGAAATCAGAGCCAGAATTATCGATGATGGTCCGGAAAGAGGAGTTACCCTGAGCCTTTTCCTGTGTGCCAGGGCAATTATCATGGCACCGGGATCGGCAATACCCGGAAGTCCGGCTTCACTCATAACTCCCATGTTAAAGCCTCTTAAAACAGGATCAAGGTAATCTTCAATATCTGTTTTAACAGTATGTTCATTTAATTCAAAGAATACACTATTATCGATTGGAAACTCTTTATCGATAAGTCTTAAGAATCTTCTGGCACTCCTGATATCTTCTACTATGAAGTATCTTAATGACCTGGTAATATCTATCACTTTTAACGGGATGACTTTTGAAAAGTCATCCCCGCCTAATGTCACTGGTATAAGGAAAATTTGTCCGTTCACATTTTAAATTTGATTAATCAAATATAATAATTTTAATAGTGCCTGTTCCTGTAACAAATATACCAATACTGTTGCCTTTTATTGATTTTTAGTATAGGTTTGTCCTGAAAAATTTATAAAGTGAAAATTACTTTTCTTGGTACGGGAACTTCACAGGGTGTTCCGGTCATTGCCTGTGAATGCAGCACTTGTCTTTCTGATGATCAGCATGATAAGAGATTAAGAACCTCTCTTCTTCTTGAAATAAACGGGATTACCCTGGTATTTGATGCCGGCCCTGACTTTCGTCAGCAGATGCTGAGAGAACATGTTACAAAACTTGATTCAATTATTCTGACACACGAACATAAAGATCATATTTCAGGGATGGATGATGTCAGGGCGTTTAATTATAAGAGCCAGGATGCCATAGATATTTATTCCGAGGAAAGAGTACAGAAAGCAATTAAAAAAGAGTATGCTTATGTCTTCTCTGAATTCCAGTATCCGGGGATTCCTAAAATGCGATTAAATTCTATAACCGATCATGCGTTCTCGATCAAAGGGATACAGATAGTACCGATAAGAGTGTTTCATTATCGTCTTCCGGTATATGGATTCAGGGTTGGGGATTTTGCGTATATAACTGATGCGAATTATATTCCTGAAGAAAGCAAAGAGAAATTGTTTGGAGTAAAGTATCTGGTAATAAATGCCTTGAGAAAAGAAAAACACATTTCTCACTTTAGTTTAAGAGAAGCTATTGATTTTGTAAGGGAGATTTCACCAAAAAAAGCATTCATTACTCATATAAGTCATCAGATGGGTTATCATGCTGAAGTATCGAAAGAATTGCCGCGTGAAATTGTGCTTGCCTTTGATGGATTAAGTTTTCTCTGTGATGAATGAATATTGTTTTTCCTATTTTTTCTTGTAGTTCTTGCCCAGCTTTTTCTGATATCCGGAAGAAAAATAGTACTTGTTTCTTCCAAGCTGAGAGGTATTCACATGGGAGCTTTTATTCCTCTTTTCATAGAATGTATTCTTTTTTGCAGGGGCGCAAGCGGTCATAAATGCTATCAAAAGAAAAACTAAATAATACTTTATTTTAAAGGCTGATTTTGACATCACCACATCTTCTTTAGTATCATCGATAAAAATACAACATATTTGTTTAAAAGAAAAACAAAGACCCTTTATTCTGGTACAATCATTTTTATGGGGTAATCAGAAATTGTTTTTTAAATGGTTCCTATGTTTTATCTTTCGGGAATTGATAAATACCTATGACTGTAATGAATAATTCTGTAAAATCATTCTGGCTTCTGTTTGTAATCATAATGTTGAATTCTCTTTCAGCGTATCCGCAGGTTCTTGATAAAGTCGGGATCGCCATCCAAAATGGTCTGAACGTTTACAATATTTTTCTGTCTGACAGCACAACNATNGCTCTGTCTGAACCTAAGCCTGTTTATTCCTTCCTTCTTGATAATAAACTATATAATTCAAATGAGGCAGGTGTTTTGATCGCGGGAGACAATCGCATTCAGACATTTGGGAAAAATCTTATTGTAGCACTTAACATCTCAGATACTTCAGGGATTGGATGGAAGGGGAATCTGACTTTCGAAAACAGAGGTGAAGATACGGTTTCAATCAGCAATGTAGTGCCTTTTGGCGAAGATGCCGGTTCAGTATATATAACTGGAAAAGGACCCTGGGATCTTGCACGTGCATGGCTGTTCCGTCCAGGATTCAGAGCAGTAAGGGTTATTCTGCCGGACAATGCATGGGAACTCGGATATTCCTCATTTGTTGCTGGAAAAAATTTTTCTCTGTGTGCTCTTGCAAGAAGAATAAAGACCGAAGGCGGTCAGAAGCAGAGATATGCCACATTACTGCCACCCAAATCGAAGGTTATATATTCGCTTTATGCTGATGTTTTTAAGGGAGAATGGCAAAACGGACTTCGCCTGATGTTCAGAGACAGATATCTGCACGATCTTGAAAAGTTTGATAATACACTGTATGAAAGAAAGGATCTTGCCTGGATAAAGGAAAGTTACCTGATCATTCTTCAGATGGCATGGGATAAAGACTTCTATGACAGGTTTACCGGGAAGTATAACTATGCTGATGTTATTAAAAAAGGGATATCGCTATTCGGAAACATTGATGTTTATGGAATCTGGCCTACCTGGCCAAGATTGGGATTGGATCAGCGCAATCAGTGGGATATGTACAGGGATCTTCCGGGAGGAACGGAGCAACTAAGAAGTTTTGTAAAAATGTCCCATCTTTCTGATACAAAATTCTTTATAGCGTATAATCCATGGGATAACAGTACGAGGAAAGAGGACCATTATAAAGGAATNGCCCAGCTGATTTCAGAAACAGAAGCTGATGGGGTTGTTCTTGATACAAGGGGAAGTTCAAGCTATGAATTGCAAGCCGCCGCTGATAGTGTAAGGTCAGGAGTGATAATGTATTCTGAAGGTATGGCAATAACAAAAGATATGCCGGGAATCATTTCCGGCCGGGTTCATAATGCTATCTTCTACAGCCCTGAATTGAATCTTAACAAAGTAATTAAACCTGACTTCTCAATTTTCAGGGTCTGTGACGTGGGAGAAGACCTTATACACCGTGAGATTGCTGTTTCATTCTTTAATGGTTATGGAACTGAATTAAATATGTTCCGTCCGGGAGGAAGAGGCCTGGACTATGAGGATGACCTTGATTATCTGGCACGGACAACCTTTACTCTGAGGCAGAATAATGATGCCTTTCTGGACAAAGACTGGACCCCCTTTATTGAAACAACAATTGATGATGTTTTTGTAAATCGATGGAAATCAGGTAATAAAACAATATATACTGTCCTGAATATGCGACCTGAGGGTATTAAAACCAAAGCTTTTAAAGTTGATAATCCGACCGGGAAGCATTATGTATCCATCTGGAACCACGAGAATCTTACTCCGGTTGCTGAAAGAGGAAGTACCTATATGAATGTTGACGCAACCGGCTGGCCCTCATCATTTTCCGGAACACGGAGAGAAGGATCTGTTGATTGTATAGCTGAACTACCCGATCTCATTAAGTCAAAACTGGTGGGCGATTCAATAAAAATCAGCGGAAATGGTACAGGAAGACTGCTGATCTGGAAAGGAGATCCATCATACCAGACATTAAAAAAAGAAATAAAGATTATGTTTGATACAATAATAAGCGTAAAAAGTCTTTTTGGAGAATATGAAGGAAAGATTGTCCTTCAGTTACTTGAAAATAAACTACTGAAAGATGAAAATGTGTTGATAATGAAAGGTGGAAAACCATGGATCATAAGCAGTGTAAAATTGACAAAAAAATCAAATATTGTTCCGCCTGAAATGGTTCTTGTTAAGGGAACCCTTTATTCGTACAGTGTAACTTCCAATGATGATTTCATCCCTTATCCTGACATTAACAATAGAACAGTTCAGATTGATAGCTTCCTTATTGATAAATATCCTGTTACAAATGAACAGTACTATGAATTTATCAACAGTTCAGGGTACAAACCATCTGATACAACAAGATATCTAAGACATTGGCAATCAGGAATGTATAAGCAGGGTCAGGATAAATATCCTGTGGTCTATGTTAGTTTCGAAGATATTATGGCTTATGCAAAATGGGCTGAAAAACGACTTCCGACTGAAGCTGAATGGCAACTTGCAGCACAAGGATCAGATAACCGTAAGTGGCCCTGGGGTCAGGAATTCCATGGAACATATTGCAACAATGCTTTTGGAAGGCCAACACCGGTGGATGCCTTTCCAAAAGGGCAAAGTCCTTATGGTGTATCCGACCTTGTAGGCAATGTCTGGCAGATGACAAATGATCTCTACTTCAACGGAACAAATTATTTTACTATAATTCGCGGAGGAAGTTATTATAAACCTGAATCGAGCTGGTGGTACATTCAGGGTGGACCACAGTCACTCGATAAAACACAGATGTTGCTGATGGTTTCCCAGGGCTTTGACCGGAGTCCGACTGTCGGTTTCAGATGCGCCAAGGATATTGACAGGAAGAACTTTAAGGACAGGCGTTGAAATTCCGTTGTCCAAAGTTTCCTCTTATTCGATACGTTCTGCTCCGTTGCCTATTTCAGGCTGATAGAAATCGGGTACCAGGCCTGTTTTTTTCTGATAAACTACCGATAGCTCAGATATAAACTTTGCTGAATCTGTTTTCCTTACTATACTTACAGTGCATCCTCCGAAACCTGCTCCGGTCATTCGTGTACCGATCACTCCGCGAAGTTTTCTCCCCTCATAGACCAGTGTATCGAGCTCGTATCCTGTTACTTCATAATCATCTTTAAGCGAATCGTGAGATAGATTCATAAGTTCTCCAAAACGTACTAAATTGTTGTTTTTTAGTACTTTGACAGCTTCAACAACTCTTCCGTTTTCACTTATTACATGCCTGGCTCTTTTACGCACGACAGGATCATTAATATATTTTTCAAGCACGTGTATTTCACCTGTGGTTAGCTCACTGAGGTTCCTGATGGGTTTATAAGCCTGTAGCAATTCAACTGCCGTATCACACTCTCCGCGCCGTTCGTTATATTTTGAGTCAGTTAATCCACGTCTCTTGTTGGTATTGGTGATTATCAAAGAACAATCATTGAGAATCAGAGGAACCTGTTCAAAAACGAGAGTATCACAATTAAGGAAAATCGCATGATCCTTTTTACCAAAACCTACAGCAAACTGATCCATTATGCCACAATTCATTCCAACAAATTCATTTTCAGCTTTCTGGCTCATCTTAACAAGCTCAAGAGTATCCAGTCCGGTATTAAAAAATTCATTCAGTGCAACCGCAGTTACCATTTCAATTGAGGCAGAAGAGGAGAGACCTGCACCGTTTGGGACATCGCCGAAATAAAGGAATTCCAGACCGCTTAGCTTTATTCTTTTTTTGAGAAATTCATTAATGACACCAAGAGGATAGTTTATCCATTTTTTGCCGGTATTCTGGAAAATATCTTTTAATTCGGTTTCCGAATCATCATTAAAATTAATTGTACTGAACTTAAGGGTATTTGTATTTGCTTTTCGCAGAAGAAGATATGTCCCGTAATTCAAAGCACATGGGAAAACAAATCCCCCGTTATAATCTGTATGTTCACCAATCAGATTAACTCTTCCGGGTGAGAAAAAAAGAACAGGTTTGTCGTCCCTGTTCCCATACCTTTCATAAAACTTTTCGGTGAAGTTTTTTGTATCCATTGTTAAACTTTTAACTTTTTCTCTATTTCGTTTATCTGATTTCTGAAGTGTTTATCAGTATCTATAAGATTATTAACTGTTTTACAGGCATGCAGCACAGTGGCATGATCTTTTCCCCCGATATGTGATCCTATACTTGCCAGCGATGCTTTTGTAAGACTTTTAGAGAAGAACATTGAAACCTGCCTGGCCTGAACAATTTCTCTCTTCCTGGTTTTACCCTGGATCAGATCAATTGGAATTTTATAGTAATCACAAACGATTTTCTGAATATATTCAATTGTTATTTCACGCCTTGCAGTACTTATAAGTTTTTCGACCATCAGCCTTGCCAGGTCGAGAGTTATCTCTTTTCTGTTCAGAGTTGACTGTGCATAGAGAGATATTAATACAGCTTCAAGCTCCCTGATATTATTCGAAATGTTGATTGCCAGGAATTCAAAAATTTCTTCCGGTAATTCGATACCGTCATTGTATGCTTTTTTCTTTAGAATTGCAAGACGTGTCTCATAATCAGGCCTTTGAAGATCAGCCTGAAGCCCCCATTTGAAACGGGAGAGAAGTCTTTGTTCCATCCCCTGAAGTTCGACGGGAGGTCTGTCGCATGTCAGGATCAATTGTTTTCCTGACTGATGAAGGTGGTTGAAGATATGGAAGAAAGTGTCCTGTGTTTTTTCCTTTCCTGCAAACTCATGAACATCATCGAGGATAAGCACATCTATCATCTGATAAAAATGAAGAAAATCGTTTTTGTTATTATTCCTCACTGACTCAACAAACTGTGTCTGAAATTTATTTGCATTGACATAGAGAACAATTTTATCAGGATGCTTCTCTTTAACAAGTATTCCTATAGCCTGGGCAAGATGAGTTTTGCCGAGCCCTGAATCACCATATATCATTAGTGGATTGAAAGCTGTACCCCCGGGGTTGTTTCCAACAGCGATTCCGGCTGATCTTGCAAGTCTGTTGCATTCGCCTTCCACATAGTTACTAAAATTATAATCAGGATTAAGTTTAGGATCAAAATGTACTTTTTTAATTCCGGGAATAACAAATGGATTTTTTATTGAAGGTTGAGTTACATCAAAAGGAACCTGAACAGGCCGGTTATTAAGATCAGTTTTATTTCTTGAAGGATATCTTACTGTATACGGCTTGCCATCTGAATAGTTTGAATTCTCCATCACGACGTTATACTCAAGTTTCGCCTCATTACCTATCTCTCGTCGGAGGGTCTTCCTAAGAATATCGATATATTGCTCTTCGAGATATTCGTAAAAAAACGGACTTGGTACCTGAATTGTCAGAACGTTGTTTTCCAGTTTCATAGGGACAATTGGTTCAAACCAGGTCTTGTAACTGATGGATGGAATAATGTCCCTTATTATCAGAAGACAGTTATTCCAGACATCATTATGTGACTTATTCATGAAGGTTATGTTTATTTTAAAATTTTAAGGTTCTAATCAAGCCGATTCAGTTAGCAATATTTGTAAAAAAAAAACTAATAAAAAAAATTTTTTTTACTTGACTTTCTCAAAAAAAGTATATGTTTTTAATCATCAATTACTTATGAAAATATTTTTTTTTCATTTTGTTAATATATTGATAATAAGTGATATATGAATTTAAATCTTAGTTTGTTGGTGTAACACAACTCATTATGAATTGTTACTCAAAATTCAACATAACCTCATTAAAATGCGGATTATTTTGTCTTAAGTTCAGATAACATTTTTAAGATCAGGGTTATCTGAATTATTCTGAAATTTTATTTAGATGGAGTAGCTTTTTTTCCAAAGACTGAAAAATGAACATACCTCTTTGGATTTGCTTTCATATCCTGTAAAAGTACATTTAAACTCTCAAGACTTGAAGTCAGATTTGTATAGAGTGTATCGTTGGTGAGAAACTTGCCGGCCGTCCCTTTTCCATTATTCAAATTATCAATCAGCAACGAAGTTTTTTCAAGACTCGCTTTCAGGTTTGAGACAGATTTATAGATATCGGCTGCAGCAAGAGTGTCAGTAATTGCTTCAAGATTTGCGAAGGTTTTATCTATCCTGGCTGAATTATCAGAAAGCATCTTAGTGAATTTATTGACATTATCAAGTGTCGCCTTAAGCTCCATTTCCCTGGAACCTACTATCTTGTCAAGACTCTCTGTGGTACTGCTTAAATTAGCAATAGTATTTCCGAGTCCTTTTTTGAAGTCATCATTCATCACATCATTTATTGAACTGATGACTGAATCGAGTGTAACCAACAGATTGGTAATTTTTTCCTTTACCGGCAATAACTCGGATTCAACTTTGTCAATAAGCGATTCAGCAAGATGACCGGATATAGTATCATTATATGAATATATACCTGGACCTTTTCCATATACAAATTGAACCTTCATACCCCCCAGCAGCGAAACAGGAACTATTTCAGCCACTGTATTTTTTGGGAGTTTGAAGTTTTTATCTACCGAAAATTCAACTAAAAGTCTTCCACTTGTGGCATCAATGAATTCGATTGCCTCGACAACACCTACCTTATAGCCGTTAATCTCCACCGGGCTTGATTCCTGCAATCCGCCAATCTTATCATATATGGCATAATAATGAGCTGTGCTTGAAAAGAAATCTTTTCCCATGAGGAAATTGAATAGCCAGATAAAAACCACTATTGTCAATAATGCTGTTGCACCAACTTTAACTTCATTCGATAGTTTTTTCATCTAATGTTCTGTTTTACTTTTTTTTGCTCTATTGCCTGTTGCAAAGGTAATACTTTGTTGTCTTTTACTGCAATAACAAAAGCGTCGGGATAAACAGCTTCAATTTTTTCCCTCTGTTTTGTTGCCTCTGTAAAATCGGAGAATATTCCTGATATGTATCTGTAACGATCTCCTGTATTGATTTCAGCAACATCTGACAGACCTTTGAAGTTTCCTGGTTTGATCTCGGTTTTTTCAAGGGATGAGGAAATCTGGACCATAAACTTTATATCGCCTGCTGTTGAAATTGCTGTTTCAGAAACACCAGGTTGTGAATCCTGCTGTTTAACAGCTGATATTCCGCTCTTACTGTCTATTTTGTTGATATAATCATTGCATGCTCTGAAAATAGCTGAGGCAATGTAATCCTGTCCCTGTTTTGAGTTCAGAAACTTTTCCTCGGTGGGATTTGTCATAAAACCGGTTTCAATCAATACACTTGGCATAGTCGTAGTGTACAGTACCCAGAATCCGGCCTGTTTTACTTCGCGGTCATGTCTTTCAGCCCGTTCCCTGAACTCGGTCTGTATCCTCGAGGCAAGATCAGTGCTTTGCTCCTGGAAAACTTTCTGTCTGACTGTGAACATAATATATGACACTTCTGACTTGGGATCAAAATCCTCATACTTGGTCGTGTAGTCATCTTCAAGGTAAATTACCTCATTCTCCTTCATCGCAACTTCAAGATTTTGCCGGTCTTTTGCCGGACCCATAATATACGTCTCTGTACCCTGAATATTTCTTGATTTTGCCCAGTTTGCATGAATTGAAATGAACAAATCGGCTTTATTCTTATTGGCTATACTTGCACGATCCCTCAGCTCTACAAACGTATCGTTATCTCTTGTATAAATTACTGTTACATTCTTGATATTATGCTTGATATAATCTCCTGTTTTCAGGGCTATAGCTAATGTAATGTCTTTCTCAAAACTGTTGTTGGCGCCAACAGCGCCCGAATCTTTTCCTCCATGTCCTGCATCTATAACAATTACCCACCCTTTTTCGCTATTAATTGAAGTAAGCGACTCACATAAAAACAAGATTACGACAAAAACAGAAAACAATTTTACGTTTAGTATATTATAGGTTGTATGTTTCCCGTTTTTAATTACTGTACTCATTTTTAGTTCATCTTTTTTAATTAGTTTTGCGCAGGCATCCTGGTAACAAACAAAAATTATACAAAAATAGTATTAAAGTTGTATTTTTTTAAAGAAAAGCGGTTCCTTGTAACTTTCCTTGTGATGGTCAATACTTTTTCGCTATTCTCACAGGAGGGCAGAAATGTAACGGATACTCTGCGGCTTAAAAATGATTCAACCTTAACTGATACTTCGAAAGTACATCTGCGTAAAGCTTCAAAAACCGCAATAGACACAAAGGTTACCTACAGGTGCAATACTAAAATCAGGAGGGATTTGGTAAACAAGACAGTAACCCTTGTACAGGGAGCTGTTGTAAATTACGGTGAGCTCGAAATCAAAGCCGATTCCATAGTTTTTAACATGGAGACAAATCTTCTTTTTGCTATTGGGATAAAAGATACCACCGGAAAGATAAACGGTAAACCCGTTTTTAAGGAAGGGACCCAGGAAATTCAGGCAGATGAGTTAACCTATAATTTTAAGACCAAGCGTGCCAGAGCGAAGAATATAGTCACGAAACAGGATCAGGGCCTATTGCATAGTCAATTCACAAAGTTGCTTGAAGACGGGACTTCCAACATAGCAAAAAGCACATATTCAACTTGTGATGCTGACACACCTCATTTCTATATTAATCTGCCAAAGGCAAGAGTATATCCCGGCAAAAAGATTATTTCTGGTCCGGGAAACCTGGTTCTTGAAGGCATCCCTCTACCACTTGTTATTCCTTTTGGATATTTTCCAATTCAAACTAAAAAAGCTGCATCCGGAATTCTGATACCAAGGATCGGAGAAGAGCAGACGAGGGGCTATTCACTTACGGAGGGAGGTTATTATTTTGCCCTGAGTAATTACTATGATCTTTTGTTTAAAGGAAACCTTTATGCAAATGGAACATGGATGCTTACTGCTCAGACCAATTATAACCGGTTATACAGGTATAACGGAAATTTTGCTTTCAGCTATGCTATTAACATATCGGGGCACAAAGGACTGTCTGATTACTTCAAATACTCTAACTACCGGTTGGGCTGGACCTACAACCAGGACGCAAAAGCTTCTCCCGGCTCAAGATTCTCAGCAAGTGTAAATATGAGTTCCAGCGGGTATGATAAGAATAACAGCTACGTAGTAACCGACCATGTTACAACGCAAAGGGCTTCAAGTATAAGTTATTCCAAATCATGGGACGGAACCCCTTTTAACTTCGCTATGAGTTTGAATCATAGTCAGAATGTAAAAAACAGAACTGTCAGTCTTAACTTACCCAAAATGAACTTCAATATCCAGAGGATAAATCCTTTTAAATCAAGAAGAAGTTCAGGACCTTCAAAATGGTATCAGGATATTCAGTTATCCTATAGTGCACAACTTGATAATCGGATAAACAATGCCGGTGATAGTATCCTGTTTACAAAAGAGATTTTAAAACATATGCAGAATGGGTTTAAACATGATATTCCATTGAGTTTCCAGTTACGTCCATTCAAGAATTTTTCCATCTCACCTTCCCTTACTTATTCAGGGGTAATGTATACCCAGAAGGTAACAAAAAGATGGGATCCTAAACATTTAGACCCGGCGACAAATGAAATTGTTCCGGTCGTAATAGATACACTCAGGGGTATTTTCTATGGTCAGGCTGTTAATCCTTCCATCAGCGCGAGCTTTAATCCCCAGGTATTCGGAACTTATGATTTTTCAGGAAATCCCAATTCGAGACTTTTTGCAATACGTCATGTAATTAAGCCCTCTATAGGATTTAGTTTTACTCCTGACGTAGAAGGTCTGACCTCAAAGAATATGTACAGGCAGGTGCAGGTCGATACTCTTAAACATACCTCACCTTATTCAATATACGAAGGGAGTATCTTTGGAACTCCTTCCTTAGGTCAGAAGAGTGGTAATATCTCGTTGAGCCTAGTTAACCTTGTGGAAGCCAAGATTTTTGCCAGGAACGACACCACCGGTAAACCAAAAAAGGTTAAAATTATTGACAACTTCGGTATTACCACATCTTATAATATATTTGCAGATTCTTTGAGATGGGCCCCTCTTAATATGAATATAAGAACAACACTTTTTAATAATATTAACATTTCGTCCAATGCCAATTTTTCTCTATATGGTGTCAAGAGCAATGGGCAGCCTTTAGGGGTGTATGCTTATAAACAAAATGGGAAGCTTATGCGTCTCACCAATTTTATGACAAGTCTTGATTTTAGCCTGAGTGAACTTCTTAAAAAAAATAAGGATAAGGATAAGAACAAAGCTAATAATACTAAAGGCGCTTTAAACCAGGGAAATACAGGATTTGGAGAGATTCCAGGGCAAACAGTACCGGGGCAACCAGCAACAGGGGAAGCAACTGTTGACGAATATGGTTACCCCGCTTTCGATGTTCCATGGTCATTAAATGTTACATATAATTTTAGCTATTCAAAGTTCGGTTTAAAACCTGTAATTTCCCAGACTCTTTCTATGAGTGGAAATGTCTCAATTACCAAAAAGATGTCACTTACTTACACGAGTGGCTATGATTTCACAGGCAAACAGATTACGCAGTCAAATATTGGTATGTCGCGTGACCTTCATTGCTGGACAATGAATCTCTCATGGGTGCCAAACGGAATAATCAAAATGTGGAGCTTTACTATAAAGGTAAAAGCATCTGTACTTGGTGACCTGAAATATGAAAGAAGAAAAGATTTCCATGATAGCTACTAGTCTTTGTATAGAATACTGAATTAGAGATATTATCATATCAGAATTTTCTTAAACTAATTTCTGGAATCATGAAAAAGATATTTACCACATCGAAAGCACCTGCCGCTATTGGACCTTATAGTCAGGCAGTTGAAATCAGAAATACACTTTATATTTCCGGACAGATACCAATTAATCCTCTGACAGGAAAGCTTATTGAAGGAGATATCACAGCACAAACAGAACAGGTACTAAAGAATATTGGTGCTATCCTTGATGTGGCTGGATATAAATATTCAGATGTAGTTAAGTCAATCTGTATGTTGAGCGATATCTCAGATTTTAAAGCGATGAATGAAGTATATGGCAGGTATTATAAGGAAAAGCATCCTGCACGGGCAGCATTTGCTGTTAAGGATCTGCCGCTTGGTGCTCTGATTGAAATAGATACAATTGCAATGAAATAGTAAATAAAAAGAGGCTTCTCAATTGAGACAGCCTCTTTTTTATTTTTAAGGTTCTTTCTATTCTCCTTTTATTTCAAATTCTACTTCAACCTTAACATCACGGTGAAGTTTAATGACAGCTTTATAATTACCAACTTCCTTGATCTGATCTTCAGGAAGAGTAATGTTTTTGCGGTCAATATCGAATCCTTTTTCCTTCAGCGATTCAGCAATCTGGATGGTATTTACTGAACCGAATATTTTTCCTGAAGTACTGGTTTTAGCTCCAACAACGATCTTTACTTCAGCAAGTTTAACTGCTATCTCCTGAGCTGCGATCTTTATCTTCTCTTCTTTATGAGCTCTTTGTCTGAGATTCTCTGTATGCATTTTTTTTGCTGACGATGATGCTGCGATGGCATAACCTCTCGGGATCAGGAAGTTTCTTCCGTATCCGTCTTTGACATTAACTATATCGTCTTTCTGCCCTAGCTTGTTGACGTCCTGTATTAATATAATTTCCATATCTGATTCCTCCTTATTTTAATAGGTCAGTAACATAAGGAAGAAGAGCAATGTGCCTGGCTCTTTTAACAGCTTTTGCCACTTTCCTTTGATATTTCAGAGAAGTACCTGTAATACGACGGGGCAGAATTTTACCCTGGTCATTCAGAAACTTCTTGAGAAATTCCGGATCCTTATAATCAATATAACGGATCCTGTTTTTCTTAAACCTGCAGTATTTCTTCTTTTTGATCTCAACCGTCGGCGGAGTCAAATATCTGATTTCTGATTCGTTCTGTGCCATGTTTTATTCCTCCTTCGATTTACCTGATTCTTTCTGTTTTCTCTTTTTCTCTGCATATTCGACGGCAAATTTTTCCATCCTGAATGTTAAAAACCTGATAATCCTTTCATCTCGACGATATTGGACTTCAAGTTTTTCGATTAGATCGCCTGTGCCTTTAAATTCTACCAGGTAGTAGAAGCCTGTCGACTTCTTCTGGATGGGATAGGCCAGCTTTTTAAGACCCCAGTTCTCTTCATGAACGATCTCACCGCTGTTGTCGGTAATGACCTTCTTGAATTTTTGTACCGCTTCCTTCATCTGGTTCTCAGATAAAACGGGAGTTGCAATGAAAACGGTTTCGTACTGATTCAACATAGT
>JGI20214J51650_10000759_pt1 | contig 20337 bp, 29 predicted proteins | sample WetSurMetagenome_FD_51650 | JGI IMG/M metagenome (IMG submission 51650) | reverse complement strand
GTGGAACACTTCGGGCATTGCATTGGTTAACTCCTTTCACTTAAAACTTGGATGACGTACACAAAATCGGTATCGGGTTGATCGTCCAGCGCATCCTCAAGTTTACTGACCTCGGCATAGTGTAATGGTTCACCGAGTTCAATGACCACCTGCATCTGTTGAAAGTCTACGAAACACTCGACCACAGAGTAGCCATTGAAGTTGAACCCAAACAACATGACGTTGGTTGCTACATAGTCGGTAACATTGAGAAACCCCACGATCTCGGACAACTGTGCTGGATTAAGGTCAGGACGCACGCCACCGACCAACAGATTGATCATCATGGCACTGCCGGTTTGTGTGTAGCGTGCCTCACACGTTCGTAACAACCACAGGTGCATGAACTGCTGGCGAAGGTCAAGATCGGCGTCTGTTGGATTTTCCACCCTCGAACCTCACTTTGATTGGCAGTTGGAAGTTGCGTAAAATCTCGAACGAACCTTCCGTCTCGGCCACGCGGTTAAAGCGACGCACCTTCCGATCAACCTTAGTGATCTTCGTCTTATTGTCGAATACGACCGTACAGATGATCTCCGTAGGTAGAATGTACACTGCCCACAGATCATAACCAACGTCGTGGGGCATAACTGGCAACCCACAGTGAAACACGATGGCAGCTGCGTGGTCGTTTGCCAGCCCTTTTACTGCGCCGTGTAGACCGTACTGCTGTACCATAGTCAACGGCTGACTGGTTACAAGGTGCTCACCACTTGCACCACTGACCTTCAGGTCAAGCAGCTCAGAAGCAAAGTCCTCAAGGAACAACAACCATTCCGCTTGTAAGCTAGAATCTGACATTGGTTATCCTTTCATACTGGCACGTAGTTGGTTCAGCACGTCAGTTGTGCCGAAAATAGGGATTGGGTCAGTGATCTTGTCCAAGAGCGCCGTTAAACTGGCATTAGACTTGACCTCGGAAGAACCACTCTCCCAATTGTGGGTCTGTGCCCATGCGTAGAAATACCGCATAAACCCTTGTCCCAAGACTGTGAAGGTGTTGACCACTTCCACCATCTTGTCGGTTGGTAAGCAGGCCAGCAAGAGCAACGGGAGATGCCGACCGGTGATGAGTTGTGGGCCATCTTCCAACCAAACAACCGCTCGATGAAACTCAGGCTTGACGGTCGGCCACATGCTCAGCAAGCCAAAGGTTACCCATTGGGCAATCCCCAACAGGTTGGCGCGACCTTCCCACACAGGCGCGATGGTGTCGCCAATGGAGTTCAACCAGATGTACTGACCGACATAGGAATCGTAGCGGTTCGGCCACTGGGACTCCATCAACTTACGCGCCTCGAAGGTTTGTTTGCTGGCTTGCCACGATTCTGAGCTTTGAAACTCAAAAGTGCCATCAGCGTGGCGTTTAACCACGGCTGTTGGTAGGGTTGCTGGCCCGAAAGCCATCGAAACAAGCCCACCATTCAAACCTGAGGCGTGAACCTCTTGCACAAACTTCACCCCGTTAACCACCGGTAAAGCTATGGGTGGCATTGGGGGCAGTTTACCAACCATAAACGACTGGCTATTGGTCATTGATTCTTAGCATCCTTCCGCGCCCGGTTATGAGTATGTCACCACGGCGCAATAGAAAAGGTTCGATCTCGTTTACTACGGTTGAAAGTGGAACATTCAGCATGGCCGCGAGAGTGGTTGCACTCGCTCGACCAACCTGTGCCAGCGTCGATAGATACCGCACATCGTTCGTAGTATAACCATGCTCAAATACGCCCACGTCGGTTAGAAACTGCTTAACCATGACATACGGTGGATCAGCGGGTAGGTTGATCTGCACTCGTTGACACAAGGTTAACATGACTCGTGGTGTTTCTCTCGCACGGTCAGACAACAACTCTAGTACATCGAAGGAGAAGGCGTACTTTTGTTGACCAATCTGACACATTTCCTCGTGTGAATATGGTTGAAGTGTCAACTGAATACAACGATTGGTTAAAGTTTCGGCCAGCTCTCCGCCTTCGGTAGTACAGAAGATGAACGGCACGGTTTGCATTAGATTAAAAAGCAACTCAGGTTGAGTTATCAAATGCACTTCATCGACAATGTGCGTAACAGCCAGTGGGTTGAAACTGGATTCTGTCACGTTACGCGCAGTAACCAAGTCATAGTCGCCGCGTAAGGCTGCGGTCATTTCCGCCAACTCAGTTTTACCACAACCGCTCGCCCCACGTAGCAGAATATGCACATGTTGACCGGCGCAGTTAATCAGTTCACGTTTAATCGGTTCTTGACCGATAAATTCGTTGAAGTGCATGGGTTACCCCTTAGCAGACAACGACTCGATGTCTACGGTCGAATTCAGATAGTACGGGCAGCGAAACTTCGGGTTCTTCTTGCTGGCCGCTTGGTACGGATTCTCTAGCGGGTCGCACACTGCCAAAAACTTCACCCAACTCTCACCCCTGACCTTATGGATTGCGGGACACCACAGGTTGAGACCTTTGTCAAGGTAGGTGAACCACCGTTCCAAGATTTCAAGGTCATACTGCGTCAGTTCCCACGGCGTGTCGGGCACGACGGTCGGAAGCGAGATAAGCATCTCTGCAAGGTCGGCCTGCGATAGACTGGTTGCTGCGAGAAATTTGTTTAGGCGAGCAACCTGCCGTGCCGCCTCGGAGGGAGAAATCAGGTTATACGTGTTGAGATCATTGTTGTCGTGCGTTTCACCAAGATTTGAAGCAGCGGCGTTAACCACACCAGCAGAACTCTGCGCCGTATTCTGCCCATGCTCGGTCGAGGAACTCTGCACCCCCGTCCACGGAGTCACCACCGACGAACGAACCACTGGTTGACGCACATCCACTTTTGGGACAATCTTTCCCAGTTCGACCAGCTCATCGCGGCCTAGAACATAGGCGTGGTTAGCCAACAGCTCAGTTTTCGTGAACTCTTGAAACCAACCATAGCCGATGCCAAGCTGCCACATTGTCTGGTTCAGGAAGCTCAAAAGCTGACTGTCCGTGTTGACCAAGTGGAAGCGGTCGTTGGTGTAGACGTTGAGCGGATTTGACCCGACGATCAAGTAGAGCTTGTCGGGTTCGGCCTGGTTGCCCATGATCAGGGCGTAGCCGCCGCGTAACTCGTCCAGCCCACGTTGCAGGGTTTCGAGGTCGAGCGTGGAGATTTTCCCCCATGTTTTCGTCAGGGAACGCAGAGCAATCTCACTATCGACCAAAACATCGTCGGGCAGTTCGAGGGTCCTGTGCAGCTCCTCGTAGTTGCTGAAATGACCGTTGTGTGCCAGCATCCAACCGTCATTCGTAAACGGGTGGGCATGACGGTCTTCTTTGCTACCTTTGCCAGAGGTTGACAAGCGCACATGACCAATCAGCACTTGGTTGCGCTTGTAGGTGTTCCACAGCCATTCCAGCGGTTCAGCTGCTGGCAAAGCTGTTTGAGCGCTGACCATACGCTTGAAAATCTGACCGGTTGCAGGAATGCCGATGCCAAAACCGTCTCGGTTGGAAGTCTCCGAGTTCTTGAACAGCATGGCGGTCAGCAGTGCAGGCGCGGCCTTAAGGTTGGGCGCGTTGTTCTGGCGTGTGATAACCGCAGATAATTTACACATCGTCACCATCCTCGTCATCTTCGTCTGGTTGTTCTTCTTCATCGTCATCTTCGTCGATGTCGGGTTCGAGAGGGACATCAGTCGGCCACGGTTCTTCTAGCCAAGATGACCCTGGTAACTCCATGATCGGTTGGCTAGACGACAGTGATTGCCATACCGGAGCTGCCCATTCGGTTGTCATCCCCTGCTGCGCCTCCGTACTACTCGCACTGAGGGTTGGCGTAAGGTTGGCTGGCTCTGCGGCATAGTTTGCAAGGATGCGCTGTCTTGTGCGCTCAACCTCGTCTCGGAGGCGGTCGGTTCGGGTGAACTCTTCGCGGCTTTCAGGCTGGCTGACGACCGCTGGCGATTCTTCGGTTTGACGAAAGTTGGCGCGAACTAAATCGCGCCCCTCCTCAACCGGAACAGGATTGCTTCTGGTTGCAGACGCATAGCTCGAATAGTTGTGAAACACGTATACTCGATCTTCTGAGCTACGACCAGAGCCAGTCGGTGCGTACATCATGACCGACGTACCGTCAATTACTGGCGGCATTGTGACCGCCGACTCGTCACGAAAGTTGAGGGTCAGGTTCTCGTTATTGCTGTGAAACAGTGGCAACCCGTCAAATGGACACCAGTCGGCAGTATCCCACAACCGCGCCACAGTGAACATGGTTTCATCCGGCAGTTCCAGCAAGGTCTGCATCGTGCCCAAGTCAAACGTGCCATTGTAACCTAACGGCAGCTGTGGGTAGTCATCGTCGCTTAGACCTTTGGTTGTAAAGGCCGCTGTCACGAAGGCTTTGGCGATCTCAACCCACGCACGGATGTACTGAGGGTTGGTCGTCTCATTGAAGGTGCGGAACTCGACCGTGCCAATCGTGAGCAAGGGAAGCAGGTTGAAGGCAACGTATCGCGCCGGATGGTAGCGAATCGGTTCACGTTGGGGATCATTCGCCCCATAACCCATGAAGAATTCGCGTAGGTTGGTGGCCTTAAGCAAAGAACCAACATCAAAAGCAGGCCGCATGTGCCGGTTTTGATCAAAGATGATCGGCGGCGCTGATAGCGGTCGACAGTACGCATACTCTTTCCGGGTCACCCCACGATGGATGCCAAGCTCGCCACACGATAACCTGAACATCGGCGCTTCAAAAAACCGCCACAAGCGCAACAGGTTTTTCAGTGTGTAGACTGGCAAGCCGCCAGCTGCGACGTGAACATGGGTTGAAGTGAACATCCCCGGAAATTCATGACCTTGCCGCAAAGTGTCGCACAGATAACTCACTTGGTCATACCAGCGGCGGTCAGACGTGTCCAGAATTGGCGACACAAGTTCTGCCCCGCTTGAGACCGCCTGTGCTATGCGGGTTGAGGTGTCGTGCTCTACGCGGTAGTCTGCGACCGTATACTGAGCGCCGTAGACCGCTCTCCGCGTGGTCAGTGTCGAGCCGTCGTGGTGCATCACCCAACCGTGCAGACGCGACCCTGCATTATCAAGCAGCCTACGTGCGCTCGATTCGGTGAGACCAACCACTTCTAGTTCGATTCCAACATCTGAACCAGTAACCGGGCTATAAGCCATAGGTTTTACTTCCTTTCTTACAACAGGGTTAGATCAAATAGTGATCGTTGTACGATTTACCGAGTGGTAGGCCAGTTTGACCGGCATATCTGGTAGGTCAACGAGCGTCCAGTCTAGGTTGGCAAGCAACTTTAGTTCGTGGTCGTTGCCATTGTTCACGGTAGCGATTAAGTACCGAACGCCCCACGCGGTTGCTAGACACTCTTTCAAGGCCGTCAGAACCGAGCCAATTCGCCGGTTGCGATACTCGTGACTGACCCACTGGTCTGTAGAGACCAGAAAACTTGTGTTGCCTGGAAAACCTGACAACTTGAACTCTGCAAATGCGTTAACCTGCCGAGACGGGTTCTCGATCATTCTCCGCAGAAATTCCACATGCAGTGAACCGGCGTCAAAATCGACTACATAGTTGTAGGTTACTGGATAATCCACAACCTTTTCGAGGCGTCGGCAGGTCAGTTCAAGCAAAACCTCAACGTCTCCGGTCTTTGTAAAAGTAGGTGTCATGTTGGTCACCCCCTTTCCACCTTAGAATTTATTCAACCGGCGATTACGTCACGTTATGTAGTGGGCTGATATAGTTCCGATAGCCTCTAACCATCTCAGCCAGCGGAGCTTCAATCGGCGGCAGGTTTCCGAGTCTGGTCACTTCTGAATCTAGCCAGCCGACCATGCGCTGTAACAGATTGATCTTGTATACTGAGGTCATGGCTGGCGAGGTATTAACCTCTAACATGAAGTGGTGGTTACCCTGCCGAATCAGATCAAACGCACCAAAGTGCAGGTTCATCGCATGGGCCAGCCTGGTCGACATCCAACAGGCCGCCGACGGCCAACTATCCCACCGAAGAACCTCAAAACGACCACCCTGTGAGTGATTCCACGCCAACTGCGACCGATCTTCCACGATCTTCTCATCCACTCCCACAACGCGACCAAAGAACACGTACACGCGAAACTCACGTTCTTTTGCTATGATTTGTGACCAGTAGCCTCCTGTTTGGGTTACTTCTGCTGCTGATGATACAACCACCATGTTTTGTCCAGCATAGTGACTGGTCGGACGCCAGAGAAGCGGGGCGGCGTTGGTAACGGCTGAAAAGTAACCCCGTGCCTCGTCGGGCGTATAGTAGGTTGCGGGGATACGAATACCGCGCTGCCCACACAACCTGCGTACTGCTGGTTTGTTGCTTGCAAGTTGACACGCTTCCAGAGTGTTAACCTGCCGAGTAAAACTCGGACTAAATGAACGCCGAGAACCCCATCGCCAAAGGATGGTCGCCGTGTCTCGGACGTTGATTTGATCGTCTTTGACCGTGGTGAAATGGTTTCGTAGTTCAGCCGCACGATTGGGTTGGCGTATAAAGACTACTGTCATACTGTCAAAACCTTTTCTGCGAGACTGACCGCAATGACCTCGGCAAAGTCTGCACCGGTCAAGCGGCTGTGAATACTCAAGTTGCAAGCCGTGTTGATCTCACTAACCACCAGTTCACCGTCGCGGGTTTCATAGATGTCGATGTAGTTGATCTCACCTTTGACCAAGCGTTGCAAAGCAGTGGCGTAAAGTCCCAACCGCTCGGCCTTCTGGTACAGAGGATCGGTTTGTTCCAGATGCCCTACTTGGAAATGCCGCTGGTGCTGGTTCAAACACACGCTGACCTTCCAATCGCCGTCGTGCCACTCTGGTCGATCAATCGTGATGGCCGCCGTGCAAGCCAGCCCATCAATGACCACGACGCGATAGATGGCCGTATAGTCGATGACCTGTTGGATAATCAACGGACAGCTCGGCATGGTTTCGACGACCGATTGCATGTAAGACAGATCGACGAAACTGACCCACGGAATCAGATGAACAAACGTACCCTGACCCTGTGAGTAACGCGGCTTCAAAACCACGCCCTGCGGAGAGCTGGCACTAAACCGCTGTGCGGTGGCGGTTAAACGCTGCTGAGTCAGTATGCGAGGAAGCTGGTGCGTCCAAACCTCGGCCTCGTCGTCATCGTAGGCAGCCAAACCCGCGCCATTCACCGCTTCCCAAAACCGCAGCTTATCCGAGGATAGCCGCAGACTTTCGGTCGTGTTGATCACGCGGTAGCCCTCAGCCTCACGTGCCACCAACCGCTGCATCCACTGAGCGGTTGGATGTGCCGCCCGACACACGATGACCGTGTTCTGTGGGGTGAATTCAGGATGGTTGGCGAAGGCCGTGTCGATTGCCGTGACGCGGTAGCGATAGACCTTCGATGGTTCTTCGGCCACCAAGTTGCGGCGAAGGCGGTGAGAAATCGACCGCCCAAAGTTTTGCCCACTGCCGGTTGTCAAGATGAGGACATTCATTTTAGCTCTCCAAGTGAGGTTACAAGATGTACGTGTGTTTTGACAGATAGACCAAAGGCCGAACTAAAACGCTTAATGACCAGATCAACGCCGTCGGCAGTTTTATTGGTTAGATGTCCAGAATACTTGACGCACCCCATGTAGACCGGAAATGACTGGTTCACACTGCGCCAGTACATCTTAAACTCTCGCTTATGACCGTCAGATGCGTACTTGGAAGAAATAATCAATCCAAGCAGGTACGCCTCAGCGACCGAAAAGTCGTTGAAAATGACCGAACTTTCCACGGTCTGGTACGGACTCACAACGAAACACACTTCCGACTGGTCGGGAGTCTTGATTGGCTTAACATACGACCAGCGCATTCTTTCGAGGTCACTGTCGTCGAGAACATCATCGTAACCCAGGATATGCACGAGAGGGTCACCTTCTCTTACGTGATGTGCCGGTTCATACCGACCTTCCTCGGTTATGAACCATAGATAACCTACTGGTAACTCTGTGATCTTCATTTGGTTACCACCTTTAACAGTGCTCGGTTTAGTTGAGATTCGGTTCGACGGGCGACGGCGAGGGCTTTTCTGACCCTCTTTGAAAATTCTTTGCGGGTTGATTTACGCCACAAAGCATAATCATTGCCGTCGGTCATGATGTACGGCACTGAAATTGTAAGATCAGTGCTGTAACCAGCATTACCATAATCCGGGTTAACTGTCATCGCATCGACGGTTACTTCTCTCAATGAGACTTTGGTGACGATCCCAAAGTAGTACGGATCGTGAATCGAAACCAAAATGTCTCCAACCTTGAGATACTTTCTAAGGTCAGTGTTGAACGCGACAGATTGCTTGCGTTCACTACGAAGAGCTTCGAGGTTTTGACGTACTGCCGAGATGTCTCGGTCAATTTCGATAACACTTCTGGTCTTGCTAGACATGGTTATTCCTTTCTGTCAGGATAGGTACATTATACCATACCCTAAACACTAAGTCAAGGGCAAGGTTAAAACTCGTTTTATAACTGTGTACCATCTGGTTACTTCTGTATCTGTGAGCGATTCCACAAACCCACTCCCGTCATCGAATAGCCAACAAAGGTCTTGGTTTGGAACATACTCGGCCAAGCAATACTTCTGAACCGCGTGTCCAACAGTCCTGTGTCCTTGTAACAGATACAAACCAGATACTCGATTCTCAGGTTCAGTATCGGCTTGGATTACAGTTACTTCAACAACCTCAAGGTTCGGTGGTAGGGTACGGTGTCGGGAGTAACGTGCAAAGCCTTCGGGGGTCGTACCAATTCTTACACAAACCCCCGCACTATTTAATGCGGCGCTACGCGACCGATAAAGCTCCGCGTCGTCAAGGTTATCAACAAAAGTGTCTCCCTCACCCCAACGGTTACCGCGCCGAAAATACTTTCCAGTAGTTGTCTGTTGAACTGCAAACATGGGTCAACTCCTAAGCACAGTAGTAGGTATCTGAAATGACCCCAATAGGAATGTCATCAGAAACCGGATAGTGGGCGACGATATACAACCCGTCCTGAACTTCAAAGTCACCAGTACACAACCAATCAACACGGACACGCCCGTCAAGGTAACCAGGAAAACCTCCGTTATGTGGAAACCCAATGTGAACTTTTCCCGACGAGAATTTGACCGCCTCCAAGACCTTCTGCAAAAACTCGCCGGTAAACATCTCGGTTACAGTTTTCACAAACTTCTCGTGAGGAATTCCTGCACTAGGCCCGTAGGTTGGATAGAGAATCCTGCTTAAACGATAAAGGTCATTCTGCTGCTGGTCTGTAACCAACGGCAATTCAGCCTCACCACAACCAAGTGAAACATCGTCTGTCGTTGAAACCCACACCCGACTTCCACCAGTGTACGAACCGTTGTATTCTGCAACAAAGATGTGTTTCATGGTTATTCCTCTATTTGACCAAGATTCACTAGACATAATATACAATCTGCCTGTGTATGATTACTATACCACGCCACAAAAAACGTGTCAAGATTAGGTTAAAACTCATTAAAACTCGATTTTAACCAATTTAATCGTCTTTCCATTATATGCCGCAAAGCTGATTGAGTTTACATAATATGATCGAAAATGGCACGATTCGCTTATAATAGAAGGAAGCGCAAAATCGGTTTTTATAAACAAAAAAAGACCCTAAGTTATGTACTTTAGGGTCTTTTAATTGGGTTTATATATTTTTGATGATTTGTATGGTTATTTATCTAAATCAACCGATAGACAACCGCACTAAAAAATTTTCGGTGAGAGACTGCCGCCGGTAACAGCACCGAGTTAGCTACTGGAATTTGTCTTGAAAACTGATTTCAAAATAGAATTTAATTCGTGAAGTTCTATTGCAATTTGTTTTAATGATTCGACCGCCTCTTTAAGCAGTACGAAAAATCCTACGCCCATAAATCTCCTTTACTGACTATCACACAGACTAAATGTACAGTCTGGATTACCACACTTCTTACAACCATCGAACTTGATTAGGTCGCTACCACATAATGGGCAACGATCTCTTTTTAGTTCCTTGGGTTGTAGAACTTCAACCTTACGACTTGCGTTGCGGTATACCGTAATTCCCTTACAACCCGACTTCCATGCTAACTTAAACGAGTTTGCTATAGTTTCACGGTGGGTATGCGTAGGAAAGTTAATTGTCTTAGAAACCGCAGAATCAACGTACTTCTGTGCCGCAGCTTGGGTGTTAATGTGTTCCATCCAAGTTACCTCAGTTGCACCATTAGCTGCAACCGCGCAACGGAAATAGGGCTTCTCAGAAAGATGGTTATCGAACTGATAATTACCAGTCTTGTCGTTACGAACTACTACCTCACTAAAGATGGGTTCAATACCAGAATTGCATCCTGCAATCAAACTGATTGTGCCCGTTGGCGCTATGGTAAGTAGTGTAATATTGCGGCGAGGGGTTGGTAGTAACAGCGCCGACTTAGGTACTCCAAATTGTTCCCCTAATAAAATCGATTCCTTTTCGGCCACGGTAAACATGAATCTTAGAATATCTTCTAATTCTGAAATGGCCTCAGGAGAACCGTAAGCAATCTGCCGACGTAATAGATAGTCAGCATAGCCCATGATACCTAAGCCGATAGGTAGATTTTCTTCAACCCATTTAGTAATATCAACTGTAGGATAAGCAGATTTAGAGATAACACGATCTAGGAATCTAACGCTAAGTCTTACTGCTTGACCAAATAACACCCAGTCAAACTGGTTATATTCGTCAATAAACTTAGAAATATCTAAACTACCTAGATTACACACGCCGTTAAAGGGTAAGGGTTGCTCACCACAAGGGTTGGTTGCTAGAATCTCTTGTCCAGAATACTTATAGGGTGAATCATTCATGGCGTCATAGAATAGGATTCCCGGTTCACCATTTCTCCAAGCACCTTCAACAATTAGATTAAAAACATCCCTAGCCTTATAGGTATTATACTCAAACCCATTAAATGTGGTGGTATAGGTAGCGTCATCTTCGACAGCTTCCATAAACCTATTATCGACTACTACAGAGATGTTGGTAGTCGTCATCTTGCCCTCTTCTTCCTTAGCAGAGATGAACTTTAGAATATCTGGATGATAGACCGACATTGTACCCATCATCGCCATCTGTCGGAAACCGCCTTGAGAAATTACTTCCATATCGTGACAGATAGTATTAAAAAAGTCAATCGGCCCACTTGCATAGCCGTGGGTACTACCGTGTACTGACGAACCGGCTGGACGAATCTTAGAAAGAGTTGTCCCACAGCCGCCGCCCTTACGTGCAATCAGGGCGTAGTCCAGTTTGGTTTTGTAGATGCCCTCAATTGTGTCTGGAAAATCTACAACAAAACAGGCAGCTAAACCGCCGCCTTCGCGTCCTGCATTAACTAAGCAGGGTGAATTGGGAATAAAATAACGATTTAAGATCATCTCGTGCGTTTGGCTAAACTGCTCTGCATCTGAGTCACTGAGAACAAAAGAGACTACACGGTCAACGACCTGATCCCATGTAGTCTCGTTTTCCCAAAAGTAACGCTTTCGGAGTATATTCAGTCCAACGGCACTGAGAGGAAGTATTGCTGGAAACATTGAGACCTCACTGTGCATTATGGTTATTATATTAGGTCGTTTAGAAGTACCTTTTGGTACATTCTAATCTTCCATATACGGAGGAAGATTAAGTTTGTGTAGTTTACGCTGTATCTTATCTTCCAAAGATTGTAGAGGATCAACGCCTTCTACCATGCCAGCAACCATAACCATCATAAGTACGTCGCCAAGTTCCTCCCCCAATGCCTCTAGATCGAACTGAGGCTTATTCTGAGGGTTGTTTCTGACGTAGTTGGCACTCCGGGCTAGATCGAGCTCATAAACCTCTCCTAGCTCTGTTTGGACGAATTTCATAGCGTCAGCAAAATCAGGCCAAACGTAACCGCGCTGAGCGTAATAATGATCAATTACTTTGGCTAGTCTAGTCATTTTTGTTACTCCGAAGCGTAAGTATGACTATAGCGCCAAATAAAACGATCACAATAAGCCCAAATAAAGCTCCAAAAATAGATGTTTGAGCATTACTACTGGCACTTAGACCAGCCAAATTGATCGCTGTAGTAGTGCAGTTTAACTGCATTTCGTATGGAACATTTTTAAGCGTGTATGAACCAACCATTCCAGCAGTTACAGTATAGAAACCAGCCTGTGTAAATGGAGGAGTTGACATAAAGTGTACAGCATTACCAGTAATCTTGGTCTGTGTTAGATCAAATGTGGTTGATAAACCTGCACTTGACATAATATCTACCATTCCTGTAATTGGCTGTGGTTTAGGTGCGCTAGTTAAAATTACGTGAACGCCACTACAAGACACATCAGAAACCACCAAATTAATAGGAACAGCTACCATAATTAAAGAAATTACAACCGATAATACAAGTTTCATTTAGATTTCCTCGGAAAGTATACAAAAAATTGAAAATCATTCCAACACCAGACAACCATTAAGTTAGGAATGTCTGATTTATAGTCCTTATTGAGTGGATTTTCGATTAAATAAACACTCAAGTTCGGGTATTTTAGGGCTACGGTCTCAGCATTTATCCTACTATTAGTAACAAATTGATCACAGGTATCTAAAAAAGGATCATTCTGTGGATCACTTCCCTTTACAAATTCAAAGCCTTCTGACTGCATTTGTGCTAAGGTAACGTAGGCTTTCTTATCATTTACCTCAATACGAGTCGTATCGACATAGATCATAGGTCAATCTGTGCCCAGTATGGGCGATCTCCTGTAGTATAGTAAACCCGCTTAATTCCGGCCTCAATCAAAGCTGCCATACAATTAATACATGGCTTAGCCATACCAACCGCGCCGGTACGATCCTCACGATAAACGTAAATTGTACCACCACGAACCTCGCCCTTAGCCTTCAACAGTGCCGTAATCTCAGCGTGAATTGAATAGCTTCGCTTACCATCAGCAAACCGTGGGTGCGACTTCTGCACATTAAAGCCAATGCTTACTGGCTTAGGTGAGACGATGACCGCTCCGACAGCACATCGTAGGTTGGAGTGTCTACTAGCTGCTCTAGCGATCTGGAAGTATCTTGGAAGTCCCATTCCAGACCTACCTTTCTAAAAATTTCCTTGGCATGTTCAAATCCCATATTACGACAGTCTGCCTCAGTCAAATCAATGTCGGCTAAAGCATAATAGACCTCGTAAATGGTTTCAGATACTACTTCAAATAATCTACGCTTGTTTATAGACGCTAACCCACTCTGGTAGTTTACTGATAATGGGGTAAACGTCTTGTTCGTTTCGTCTGCCATTTCCAATCCCCGGATAGTTTACTGAAACAGTTTTTGTGCCTAGAAAACCCGTTGAATATAAATTACACAACTCATCAACTGAGAACTTAATCAAATCTAGATCGGCCTCTTCCCACCAATTATACTTGACTTGAAATAATCCAAAGCGTCCAATTAAAATGATCCCATAAACTGCTACAGAATTATGCTTAGGGTAACAGCCATCCTTTATATACTGGCCGACCAAGTGTGGAAAGACTGGGTAACGGTCTTTCAACTGACGGGCAGCTCCACGCCCCATAACCAACGCGCCATCCTTCCGTAGGGTAGCGTTGCCTGTTACTAAAATAAAGTCGTCCTGTGAATCAAACAGATTGCCGATCTTGATTTGCATAGCGCCCCTTCATAAATTCCAAAAGAGTTGGTGAAGTAGTGATCTCATATGGATAACTATTTTCAATTAACAATCTTAGAAACCCTCCAAAGCTAGCGTCCTGCATACGGATATAATCATTGGGATCAAATTTCTCTTTATATGAATCAGGCCATACCAAAATACGCGCCCGATCCTTGAAGTGCTTTGCAACCCGACGAGCTCCTAAGAATCCCGCCATATCATTGTCGTAAGCAAAGATAATCTCTTGGATATTACGCAAAAACGGATTAAAAATGCTTGCCCACGCACCAGCACCCGTTGTCTGACTAACAGACTTAAAACCAAGTTGTTCTAGGGCAATCGAATTAACTGGTGCTTCCGTGATTATAACTGACGAAGTGTTGGGTAAAGTATCAAAATTGTATGGTAGAGTTCCCAATCCCCTGACCCACGCCCAAATCTGTTTTTCGGGTGTGCGGCACTGAAAATTCATCAGTGTCCCGTCAAGGATAATTGGAATAACATAACATCTACCAGTGAAACCTAACTTAAATTTATCAATTGTGTCGTCAGTGTAACCACGTGAATACCAGTAGTCACGATGGTGCTTGCCGTTCTCAAAGAAGGCGTCTAATAGTTTTGGATAAATATTCGGCGTAAAGTTAAATACGTCTGCACCTAAGTCTGGTTTGTCCTGAAAGTTAGCTTTCTTCTTTAGGTATAGAATTGCCTCATCTAAGGGCATACCTTTAATAGACGTTAACCAATCAAGTGCGTTGCCTGATACTTCCAAACTATTCCAATAAAATATCTGTTTATCTACGTCAATTACAAGAGAATCATGGTCTGTTCCCTTATAGTATTTCTTACCAGTTGCCTTTAGTTCAAAATCATGAGCAACTAAATCCTCAATTCGTACACCAGCTATTAGGTCGGTAAAACGTCCCATAGTACCTCTTTATTTTGGTAGAAGTTTTACGCCCTCACCAAAGTAATACATAATCTGCTTGTAAGGAAAGAAAATTCCCGGCTCAACCTCTATTAAACAACCCTCAGCGAAAGTGTTGCGGTAGTTGTGTGGTGCAAAGTTCTCGGCAACTGCACGACAAGTTGGTTCTTGTGACACATTAACTACCAACGCAATAAAAAAACACGCAAAGGCGAAGCCAGCAACAATTACCACCAGTACAGTAATTGAGTATAAGAAATTCTGTAAACCAACATGGTCATCCCAAAAGTCATTCTGTCGATTTCTAAAATCTCTACCCCACTCGTAGTGCCAACCAAAAACTAACTGGTACTTGTTTCGAGTTAAAGTGTCACCGATTCTACAAAATAACTTTATAAAGAACCTGATCATTGGTACTCTGTTCCGTCCTTTCTATTTAGATATTCTACGCTGACTGATTTATAGATTGCACGTCCCATGACTGGGTCAACCCGCTCAGCAAATGACTTAACTACTACACCCTCACGGATTTGATTACAGCCATTTGTTAAAGCTAGCAATGACTTGCCATTAGTCAACACAGCCACTCTCTCTGCACTATACTTACCAACATACAGAAGTGGTGCACAGTCTAACTTCTTATGGTTAACCAATGCAATCATCTCGTTATAGCTTAGGTAATACCCATCTTTCATAACGTCAAAAATAACTACCTTAGTTTCACCATTAGTCAAACCGTATGACAAATCTTGTACTTTATCACCGTAGATTTCACCATAGAAAATGTACCCGTATGGAATCACATTCTTTAGACGAGCTGCCCACTTTTGGTACAAGTTGTACTCAAAGAACTTGCGCTTCAAGTTACGCTTATCATACCACGTTGTGTGCGGCTTGTCAAGTCCCATTTCAACTCTACGGCTACCACAAGTAAAGTAAAATGGATCATACTTACCAAGTAGTCTCTTAATACGGTCTACAAGAGAAATATGCTGCTTCAAAGCCCAACCTGCACGGAAATTAGTACCATGAATCTTCTCAGTAATAACTACCAAGTCATCCTCAGTAAATGCCTCTGGAAAATTCTTTAGGTGCTGAATATCTGTGTAAATTGGAAAAGTAAGGTTGTTATAAGAACGTGTCTTCTTAGCCTTCGCTGTGCTTGCATAAGTTGGTACATCTGGTTCGTACTTATAAATACCGAGTCTTTCAGAAACATCTTCACCAGCCATTGGTGAAGCATCGCCCATTGTCTGCAATGGATTACGGTCAAAAATGTCAGTAGGAAGTACCACACCCTCTGACAATTCTCCACGTAGACGTACAGCACCAACTCTACCTACTTTACTCTTTAGATAGGTAATCTGTTGATCATTGATAATCCACCGTGGAATCATAGCATCGGGCGGGACAAAAATAACCCAGTCTCCTACCTTATACTGCCCAGTCTTAATAATAGACTGCCAACCAAAGCCTTCAAACTTAGCAATTGATAGTGTGTCAGCATTTGGGTGCTTATTAATTTCGTTAATCTGTACCATTGGTACAATTAGAGTGCTCATCTTTAATCCTTTCCTTCAAGAAACCTAGCAAAGTATCTGCAACCGTATCATTTACTTTACATAAATCTTCTAGGTTATTTACTTTCAGAGCTAACATAGTGTCAGCTTCAAGCGTGTTCCATAAAACCCTATTCTCAAGATACTCGATTTTGAATTTACATAAAGTTTCTAGTAACTGATAGGCACGTTCTTGTTCTGAGATCATGACCAACTCCTACTTGGATTAGTGTCCTGATTATGTAGGTCAATATACGTTACTTCGCGCTTTTCCATGACACTTTGTAACTGTTCAAACGTAACGAACTCTGGAAATACATCTAGTCCTACATCCTGAATTCGACCAAAATCTGTGTCTGGAAAAGAACCATGCGAATGGCCGTGTAGCATCCACGTACCATGTACCATATCATTCCATGAAACAATTGGATAATGACATAATACAATAGGTTGCTTATCTACAACAATCTCGGCATAATGACCTAGATAATGTACCTTATCCAAAATTGTGTAGGGGTAATGTACCTGATCCTTGAACACTGTTTTAATGCCACTATTGTGATTACCCCATAACAAATAATGTTGTCCATTCAACTTAGACAAAATCGAAAATGCTTTCGTACCTATTCCATCCTGAAAAATAAAATCGCCCAAATCAAATACAACATCATCCGGTGAAATATGTAGATTCCACAAAGAAATTAGGTATTCAGTATAATCCTCTCGATTATCTAATCCGTAACGACGGTTATAAATAAAGTCCTGATCATGATTGAAATGACAATCTGAGGTAAACCAAATTCTCTGGTCTTTAGTATTGAATTTAATCGGGTTTAATATAGAAAACATGATCAACCTCATCAACTTCTGGAAACTTTATACGCTGATACTGATTAACAATAATATGACCGGGAACTTTACGTGAACGTCTTTCGTTACGAAAAATACATTCTTTTAGTGGTGTTACCATACAGTAGGCACTTACATCATAGCCAAACTGACGAGCAATGTTGATAAAGCGCTTGCGTGACTTGCGTGTTAAGTTAGTAGCATCAATTATAGCATAGTCTACGCGACTTGTCAAGGCTTGGATCAATCTACGTTCAGCCTCTAAAAACGCGATTCGACTGACAGACTGGTCGTCCTCTCCCGATCCATATTCACCACGTAACTGATCTGTGCTAATAACTTCTATGTAACCTTCTAAAGTATCAAGTAAATGATTGGCGTAAGATGACTTACCACTTCCTGCTACTCCAACCATTAGAATTACAGTTGACATAATTATCCTTCCATAAACGATAAGATGTGTGCAACTACATCTACGCAAAAACCATTACCGATTGCTTTATAACGAGCTGTATCAGACAATCCACCGGTATAGTTTTCAGGTAAGGTTTGCAGTAATTCACATTCTACCGGAGTAAAACGTCGGTACACCTTATGCACCCGATCAATTAAGACGTTATTAGGAACTCCCTTATGATAGTTAGCTGTAACCGTAGCTGACTTAGGCTTGTCTGAATCTGAGTGATAGCCATAGTCCCATTTGTTACGACCTGTTGCATCCACACGTGACATATAAGCAATTGCAGTTTCACTATAAAGATACTTCGGATCAAACCAGTCAATTAGTACGTCACGTAATAGAATATGACGATCTTCTGGCTGTGTAATATTAGGAATATTAGTCCAATAAAGTCTACGCCGAGATTGTGCTGACACTAAAGCGGCGTCAATCATAATAGGTTCTACACCTAAATACTTGGTAATTATTCTGCGATCCTTAGTTCGCATACTATTGACATTTTCAAGTACCCAATATTTAGGTTTAGTCTCTTCTAATATACGCAAATATTCAAAAAACAACCCACTTCGATCACCGTCCAAGCCTTTACGAGTTGGGCCAGCAATTGATAAATCCTGACAAGGACTTCCACCAATTAATAAATCGAGTTCACCTTGAAAAGAAACCTCACAAACATCGCCTATCTGACGAGTGTGCGGCCAATTACGAGAAACAACCTGCATTACTTTTCGGTCAATTTCAGACGATAGATAGACTTCTGGCTCTATATTTAACCGTGAAAGGGCTATCCTTGCCCCCGATAGCCCATCAAATAAACTTAAAACTCTCATGTTAAACCATTTTCCTCAATATACCTTTGAAGTTCTGCACGAGCTATTTCCTGCGTATCATATGGCCCAATACGGTATGCCCAAGTTTCATCCCAAAAGAACCATTTCTTTAGAGTGGGATCATATACAACTGGATCAGACCAATACTTCAATGCGTTCATAGTTCTCCTATTTAGTGGGCTTGGTAAGATTTGCACCTACATTGATCTAATTACCCGATACCCCCATCGTCGAAGGTCGGGATACAAACCCATGTGCGGGTAGCGAGATTTGAACTCACAACTTCTGCTTGGAAGGCAGACGTGTTACCATTAGACACTATACACGCAAAGGAACACCGGTGGGTATGTATCCAATTACACCACTACAGCGGCTTACGCCTGTTTACCGTAGAGAGGATTCGAACCTCTAACACCCACCAAAGACCACTGTGAGAATCGAACTCACCCTAACGATTTTGCAGATCGCTACCCACGCCAGCAGATTCAGAGGTCATAAAATCTCTTGAGATTACAGAGAGTTGATAGTGTGCCTTTCATTGCCGTATTAGTTAGCAATTTATCCACCTAGATTGCTCTAGGTAACACACCGATCACAGCAACTAACGGTTGCCATTCGTATCGCTCATGACTATCTCAGCAGTTACTCTATCTATCCAAGACTGCCGTCCTGACTAAACCCTTGCGAGGTACTAGACTTTTCACTACCAAGTAGAACTACCTTGCGAGTAGTTCTACCCCCAATTCCTTACGGTTGGGGATTAGTGATCTTTAGTTCAAGAGCGCCGGATGAATTTGGCTTTGTATACGCATAATGTATGTGTCTATCTTGAACGACGCCCATCCGGTTTGGTTTCGATCCTTTTGAGATCAAAATGCCAAACGCCGTTCTGTCATTTCCCAATGACGGTGTTTAGTCTTTCGACTAAACACTAGATACGGCAGTTGCTTAGTTGGGCTAAGCTCCCACAAGTATCTCAGAGATTTCCTATTCCACTAACCGCATCCAGCCGATAGAACTGTGAGCGATCAGCTACCCTCTGCCACTTGGCCGTTGGATAGGTACTTTCTCGTGCTTGAGTGCGGTTCAACACCGGCCTTACGGCTTTATCACCATTGCTGGTCTTATCTAACGAGCTCAAGCGCCCGTACATCCATATATAATAAGATTACTATAATGTAATCTAGTGCCGAGGGAGGGGGTCGAACCCTCACGCTTTTTAGGGGCGCAGGATTTTGAGTCCTGTGTGTCTGCCATTTCCACCACCCCGGCAAAAAGGAACTTTTGTCTATAGATTAGACTATACTAATCTACCAGTACGGGATTCCACCGCTTGTATAGGCGCAGTTCCCAATGATCCACACAGCGAGTGCTGTATCTCGCAAGCCAGCACAGAATCAAACTGTTTTGTGCGTCACTGATGTCAATATTATACCACTAAATTCAAAACTTGTCAAGGCCAATTGAAGTCAGAAACAGATCAAGTTGAAGTTCTAAGCGATCATCTTCTAGGAAGAACATATCGCCTGTATTACCTGTTACATTTACCAACAACTGCCCTAAACGCCAATCTGGATACCGTTTCCAAATACGCAGAATCTTTTCTTGAATCCGTGCAATCCGTTCCCATTCACGCATAGTGATCACCCTCTATTTTTTCTACCTTTACCTCTATTTAATCCTAAGCTGACACTGAGACTTGAACTCAGAACCCCCTTATTACAAGTAAGGAGCTCTACCATTGAGCTATGTCAGCGTCCACTTTACGCACCACCCTAGCAGGTCTACAAAGTGGGAAATGTCCCGCAAGCTTTTCTATGCTCAACTATACAATGCTAGTTCTATGAAAAGCAACAGTCCACATGCCAGTACCCTTAGAGAGACTCGAACTCCCAAAGTTTCGTTCGTAGCGAAGTGGTTTATCCATTAGCC
>JGI20214J51650_10000758_pt1 | contig 20341 bp, 13 predicted proteins | sample WetSurMetagenome_FD_51650 | JGI IMG/M metagenome (IMG submission 51650) | reverse complement strand
CCCCCTGCCTTTACCTCACAGGCTGTTCTTGCCGATGGTAACGGGAAATATTCATTCAAATGGCAGGTAAGTCTCAATAATTCAACTTATAATCTGCCGGCAAATACTTATAATGCAGAGGGATATACACCACCTCCTGCTCTTATGGTTGATTCCTGGTACAGACGAACAGTAACATCAGGCAGATGTGTGGATTCAACAGCTATTGTTAAAATCAAGGTTCTTGCGCTCATAACCAATAATAACATTCTAAGCCCGCCACAGGATATCTGTTTCGGGAGTACATTCACCGATCTGACTGCTACAACTCCTCCTGTACTTAAAGACGGAGATGGAACATACCGTTTCAAGTGGGAAAGTAAAATTAACGGAGCCGGATGGGGCATTGCACCCGGAGTGGGAAATACCTCGGGTTATAACCCGACCGAACTTCCCCAGAGAGCTCCGATGAATGAATACTATTTCAGGCGCGTTGTTTACTCGGGGATTCATGATGTTTGTGTCAGTACCAGTGCTCCTGTACTTCTCAGAGATTATCCGGTAATTACTAATAATAGCATTATTACTGCTAATCAGACTATTTGTTCTGGATCAGTACCGGCATCACTTACAGGATCTTCTCCTTTGAATGGGGACGGATCTCATGCCTATATCTGGCAGGACAGTACAAAAGCCCATCCAGCCTGGACTGATATCTCAGGAGCAACAAGTATAAATTTTCAACCTCCTGCATTAACAGATACAACGAGATACAGGAGAAAAGTGATCTCATCAGCCTGCTTCGATTTCAGCAAATCGGTAATTGTTAATGTTCATAAACCTATAACCAACTTCAGCATAGCTCTGATTTCTGCTGCTTCTGATACAACAATCTGTAATGGGCAGATTCCTCATCTGCTCAAAGGAAGTGCTGCAGCAGGAGGTACCAATATTCCTGGTGATTATGCTTACCTCTGGCTCGATTCAACATCAGGTAACGTCTGGAGTGCAATTCCGGGAGCCACAGGAGTGAATTATCAACCTGCATCTCTTACAAAAAACACTTATTATAAACGTAAGGTCATCTCAGGATTCTGTTTCGAAACAAGCTCTATGGTAACTGTGAATGTTCTGCCGCTGGTAACAAATAATGTCATATCTGCTGCAAGCCCGAAAGTATGTTATAATACGATTCCGGCGCCGTTAACAGGTGCAACACTTGCCGGTGGAAACGGTGTTTATTCTTATTTTTGGGAGCAGAGCATCGATGGTGGAACCACATGGACAGCGGCTGCCGGAACTACTAATACCACCACAGGAAGTCATCAGCCTCCTGTTCTGGTCATTGCAACTAAATACCGGAGGACAGTTAAATCGGGATTATCTGATTGCTGTTCAGATATATCTGCACCTGTTACCATTGGCATTAACCCGCTTCCGACAGTTTCAATTACAAACACTGCAGATACTTCAATATGCAGTGGATCATCTGTAATACTTAAAATTCATCTGACCGCAGCATCACCCTGGAAGGTGACATACAAAGAGAATACTGTTGATGGGCCTGAGAAAACAATTGCACTGGCTAATGGATCAATATTAGTGGCTCCCTTAACTACCACGGACCTGAATACATATACATATTCCATTAGCAAAGTGACTGATAATAATGGTTGTTTAGCCACTTCATTTTCAGGGACGAAGAAGGCATTTGCTTATAAAACACCTGCCGCCAATGCCGGTATAGATGCCGACACTTGCGGCCTGACATACAAGCTGAAAGCGATTCCTACTGCCGGAACAGGAACATGGTCTTCACCAACTGTTATCATTACTTTACCGGATAGTCCTGCTTCAACGGTTACAATTAATCCCGCATCGTATGTCAACGGACTCATTACGAATAAATTTGTGTGGAAAGAAGCAAACTGGCAGTGTAAAAGCAAAGATTCGGTTTATATCACTTTCTATGAACAGATAAACATAGATGGTGGCCCTGATGCTGACATTTTCTCTTTTGACAATGCTTATAAGATGAACGGGAATAAGCCTAATATATGGGAAACAGGAGAGTGGTCGCTTGTTAATGGAACAGGTGATATTGAGAGTTTAGATGATCCCAAAACCTTTATAATAAATCTTACAATGGGAGAAACAAATACATTCTTATGGACAGTGACGAATGGTGCATGTAAGGCTGAAGATGATGTAAGAGTAGCTGTTTCTGAACTAAGTATTCCTGAAGGGATTTCACCCAATAAGGATGACAAGAATGATACATTTATTATAAATGGGTTAAATACTGACTATCAGGACGCTGAATTAAAGATCATGAACGGTGCCGGGAAAGTAGTTTTCTCNACATCCAATTTAAATGATGAACAATGGGTAGACTGGAATGGGAAGAATATGAATGGCATCGACCTGCCTGAGGGTACATATTATTATTTACTTAAGCTGACATCACGTGTTGTTTTGGGGCAGGTATACAAGAAAAGCGGGTTTATCGTTCTTAAAAGATATTGAAAATAAAATCTGAGTAAGACTTAGAGATGGTTAAAGCATGAACAGGATAAAGTTAATTTTCTTATTATTGTTTTTGTATGTTTTCACAGGTGTACCGGGTCAGGCTGTGCCTGATTCTACCGGGATAAGCCTTGGATATCCTGTTTACAGCCAGTATCTTCAGAATGGTTTGATGATCAATCCTGCATACACCGGTTCGCGGGGTGCGCTTAGCGGATTCCTTTCTTACAGGATGCAGTGGATGGGAGCATCGGGAGCGCCAAAAATTCAGTCATTTTCGCTTCATACTCCGATGAAGAACGACAAGGTTGCACTTGGCCTGTTAGCTCAGTTCATGCAGTTCGGGATAACTAAATCCTCGAGTATTTATGCCAGTTATGCTTATCACGTCCGACTGGGTGGTGGTAAACTTTCTTTTGGTCTTAAGGGTGGAGTCGATATGTCGAACACCAATTACAGCATTATAAGGGAGACACTTACAAATCCTGATGATCCTGTATTCTTAAACAATGATAAACCTTATATGCTTCCAAATGCCGGTGCCGGCATATATTATTTCAGTAATAAACTTTTTGCCGGAGTAGCCGTACCTAAGTTCCTGAGCTATAAGAAAACCGGTACCAATTCCGTTCAGGCATATCATAGTTTTGGTAATTATGACCTTATTTTTTCAGCAGGGGGACTAATTACGTTTTCAAAGTCATTTAAGTTCAAACCTTCAGTTCTTTTAGATTACTCCCTGGATGAGACAAAGAAACTTAATCAGCTTGACATAAACGGGAATTTTATTTTAGGGGATTTAATCTGGATAGGAGGCTCATGGAGGACCACAGAACAGGTGGCTGTAGGTATATTGCAGGTTCAGGTCAATCCGAAATTTATGTTCGGATTCTCATATGATTACCCTGTCGGAAGATTAAATACATATTCAAAGGGATCAAGTGAGTTTATTTTAAGATATGAATTTGGTTCGAAAATTAGTACTGCTAATCCGAGGTATTTTTAGTTTTTATGATTAAAAGAGGATTATATATTATTGTTTTTTTGTTGATTGTTCCGTTGTTTTCACTTGAATTGACGGCACAGCAACCTTCTGTTTATGTAATCAAAAAGATGTCTTTTAATTCCAATGAGTTCAGTGAAATATCACCTGTTATTGTTCAGGATGGCATAATTTTCTGCTCCAACAGGAGGTTCAGTGGTGTCACTGACCGAACCGGTTTTGATGGAAGAAGGCTCTATAATATCTATTCAGCTGTAAAAAAAGATACTGCAGAATGGTACAAGCCGAATGAAGTTAAAAGCGACAGAAACAAGCTTTTTAATAGCGGTCCGTTATGTATTGCCCCTGATCGTAAAACAGTATATTTTACAAGCGAAGTTGAAACGGGGAAAATTGCAAAGAGGAAGAATTTCAAAAACCATAACGGGATCTTTATTGCAGATTTTTCTGATAATGAATTAAAAAATTTGCGTCCTTTCAAATATAATAACCCGCAGTATAATGTTGCCCAGCCTTCAATAAGCAGGGATGGCAAATATCTTTTCTTTGTTTCTGACATGCCAGGCGGTCAGGGAGGATCGGATATTTATTCCTGTGAGTTTGTAAACGGAGAATGGACAGTGCCGGTTTCCCTTGGACCCAAAGTCAATTCTGCCGCAATTGACAACTACCCTTACATGCATCCTTCGGGAAAACTTTATTTTACTTCAAACCGTCAGGGAGGAGTAGGGAACCTTGATGTCTACTACACCTATCTGACNAATGGTNTNTGGGAAGANCCTGTTCTTCTTCCTGAACCAATTAACTCAACTTCCGATGACTTTGCATTCGTCGCGGAAGATGATCTTCAGACCGGATACTTCTCTTCAAACCGTTTCAGGAGTGATGATATTCTGGCATTCAGATCAACAATTATAAGAAAAGCTTCATGCAATGCTCTTGAAGTAAACAATTACTGTTACAGATTCCTCGAAGAGAATGCAGTGAAGTTCGATACTTTACCTTTCAGGTATGAATGGAGATTCGGCGATGGGAAAAAAGACCATGGCGCCGTTGTTGAACATTGTTATAAAAGTCCGGGTACCTATGTTGTGCAACTTGATGTCGTAAACCTTGTTACAAAAGAGGTAATGTATAATGAAAAAACTGACACACTTGTGATCACTGATGTAGAGCAGCCATATATATCAGTACCTGACAGAATAAATACAGGTCAGAATATAATGATGAGTGCTGACAGCACGAACCTTCCGGGATGGAATATCGCACGTTATTACTGGAACTTCGGAGATGAAACAGTTGGTCTGGGCAAAGAGACTCCAAAGACTTACCTGAAACCCGGTACATATAATATTCAGTTGATTGTATACGAAGAACCACAGCCAGGCGGAATTGTCAGGGAAGCCTGTGTGTCAAAAAATATTATAATTGTGCGTCAGCCCTGATGGTGAAAATGACTAAATTTGAGATTAATGAAATTGAACAAATCAATATATAGAATCCTTCTGCTGTCAGTTATCCTGATGATCCCGTTTGCTTCGAGATTAGCCGGGCAACCGGTTCCGGGGAAAGACGAAAATATACCTTTCCTAGTGACCTTCGGGAAAGAGGGGAAAACTTCCTGGGGAGATGATCATTTCTACCAGATCTGGTTTTTTTCTGTCTTAAAAGATTACAAGAAACAATTCTATATCAGAGTTTTTGACCCTGAATGTGGTGGTGAGAATGATGAAATTCAGGGAGAGTTTAATACCAAAACCATGTTTTCAGCTTATGGTGGTACAGGTGTGGATCCTGAAAAGAATGAGGAATCAAAAGGTTTGTTAAGGGGAGAAAACCATAAGAAAGGTAACCTGCTGGCATCGAAAATTTTTGCAAGTGAAGCGAGGTATGATAATAAGTGGTACACCTTCGGCCCTTTCAATCCCACGGAAGGAGATTTCAATCCAAGATGGAACAGTTATATTTTCAAGATTGTTAGTGAAGGAATCAGTGGTGATGACGGAAACCTTTACAAATATTTTCTGAGCAGTGATCCTAACAATAATGTTGCCATTGAAGGAGCCAACGCATTCACTTATGAATATACATTCCGCATGTGGAATGATTTTAAAAGTATTTCACATATCTATCCCTATGTTGATACAGGTATTGTTTACATAAGACAGAAAAANTTTGACTGGGATAATGATGGTTCTATTCTGGTGGTTTCAAGATACAAGCAGGGTATAGAAGTTCCTATTTCGAATGAGAATGACAGAAAAGAATCTCTTATTCCGATTGAACCTGCCGAGGTAAATTCTTCTCTTGATTTCCAGTTTCATAAGAGACAGGCAGTGCTGGTAAAAAATAATAATGTGGTTATTACTCTGGAAAACCAGAGAGGAGATGCTCTTAAGTTTTATAGTTCTCCTATAGGAGGAGTACCTGTATACATTCCTTCAACCAGAATAACTAAAATTACTCCAAAAAAATAGGGATAATCTGAGATGAGGTTTAATATTAATCTGAAAATACATAGCTGCACAATACTGTGCCTGTTATTGTTTTCAGGAATATTAAAAAGCCAGACCTATATTTTCAAGAATTATGGTCCTGACAATGGAATCCCCGGAGGGGTCGTATATACTATCAGCCAATCGGATGATGGTTTCCTTTGGATTGGTACTAATTATGGCATATCACGTTTTGACGGATATACTTATTTCCCTGTTCAATACCCGGATTCTGTCAACACCCGTAATCCTACCTCAAGCTTTAAAGATAGAAACGGGACAATATGGTTTGGTTTCAGCGATGGTACCATATTCTATACCAGTGGAAATGACCTGATTCATCTTCCCCTTTTGAATTCAAACCGGATCAGCGACATTATTGAGGGACCTGGGGGACATATTTATATAATACCTCAGGGAAAAGCCATTTTTGACATTGATCCAAAAAACCTCAAAGAGATAAACAAACATTCTTTTAAAACAGATCCGGTGATATTCTCTGCTTCATTTACTAAGTCAGGTGAACTTCTGATCGGTACTCAGGAAAATCTGCTGATCTGTACTCTGAAAAAGGATTCGGTTTTAATTGAAGCTGTAATTGAAGGTTTTGACAATTCAAGTGTTAACTCAATAAAGGCGACCGGTGATTCCGGCAGATTTATTATTGGTACCACCGATAATGGATTATTTCAATTTAGATTATCGGATAATGGGGGCAGAACATTCCGCTTCAAAGATCAACCGCAATGGGAAACTCTCAGCGTTCAGTCAATATCAGAAGATTCCGATAATAATTTCTGGGTTTCCACAAAAGATAACGGTGCTATTCAATTTAAACTGACAGATGATTATGAAAANATAAAATCAGTCCGTACGTTTGATACCAGCTCAGGACTGGCTGCCAATAATGTTCTTTCTGTATNCGGGGATGTCGAAGGCAATTGCTGGTTATCATTTAATGGTCAGGGTATTTCAATGCTTACATCATATGCTTTCGGATATTACAGGATCGGAAAGACTTCAACGGAAAACAATATAATATTTGTTAAAAACTTCAGGGACAAGTATATTCTTGGTACACCCTCAGGATTTCATATTTTTGATCCAATAGCAGGCAGATCTGTCTCATTCACTGATCTTACAAATATAATTGGCAAAACTGAGATAACTTCATATTGTATTGATAATGATAATAATATGTGGTTTGGAACAAGTGGAAACGGATTATATGTAAGAAATAGTTCAGGCTCGGTAAGACTGTTTTACCGGTCAGGAGATTCAGGTACAGATGATATCAGGGATATAGAAATCAGTGATCAGAATGTGTGGCTGGCAACCACCTTCGGAGCAATTGTTCTTGATATTAAAAGTGGCAGGGAAAAAAAGAGATTCGATATGGACAACGGACTACCTCATAATGTAGTTAACAAGATTTTCATATCAAGGGAAGGTGTTGCCTTTATCGGGACTGAAAGTGAAAAAGTTTATACAGTTGACAAGGATTTAAATATTACTTCCAGTAAAGCAACAATGACGGGCAGCGTTCTGAATAAGGTGCTTTCGTACTCAGAAGGCAAAGATGGTATAGTATGGATTGCAACAAAAGGCAACGGAATTTTTGAATGTATCAGGGATTCTGTGACTGCCATAACAAAATCGAATGATCTNATGACTAACTATTGTTACGGGATACTCGTAGATTCAGAAAATTTAGTATGGGTTGGTCATGAAAGAGGTTTTTCAAGGTTTAATCCGGCAACGGGGACAATGAGCATTTTCGGTAAGGATTTTGAGAAGATCGGTGTTTGTAATCCTGAAGGAATGTTCGAGTCATCAGACAAAAAAATCTTCATCGGGACCACTGACGGGCTGATTATTTACGACCGGAAGAGCGATAAGAAAAACATTATAGCTCCTTATAATAATATTAATTATGTAACAATTAACGGCGATAAATATCCTTTTCTTCCATCCTATACGATAAAGTACAATAAGAAGAATGTAATTAAGGTTTATTATTCCGGAATTAATTTCAGCGCACCTGATAAAGTATATTACAGTACCTTCCTTCAGAATTATGATGATGACTGGAGCAAAATGAATTCTTCAAGAGAAGCTACCTATAATCTGAGGGACGGGAAATACAAATTCAATCTGATGTCGGTTAATCAGGATGGTCTGTCACAGGATAAACCCGTATCATTTAATATTATTATTACACCACCGGTCTGGAGAGAATGGTGGTTTATTTTGTGTGTTCTTGCAGTTGTTACCGGCATAGTAATTTTTATTATTCATGAGAGAGATAAATCGCAGAAAAAAATTCAGGACTATCTTGAAAAAGAGCTTGAAGCCAGGACCAGCGTTGTAATGAAGCAGAAAGGTGAAATCGAATTGCAGAATATTGAGATCACCGATAGTATTAACTATGCCAAACGAATTCAATCAAGCATTTTGCCGGATATTAATAAACTGAAGGAAACATTCAAAGATGCCTTTATACTCTTTCACCCCCGCGATATTGTAAGTGGTGATTTTTACTGGTTTGACAAACTAGAGGAGGATAAATTCATCCTGGTATGTGCTGATTCCACAGGGCATGGTGTACCCGGTGCATTCATGTCAATGATAGGATCCACTCTTCTCCAGGATATTGTTACAAGACAAAAAATCTCTCAGCCGTCGCAGATATTAACTCTTCTCGATAAACAGATTTTCTCCACACTTAATCAGAATGTTGAACTGGGTGTATCAAATGATGGTATGGATATGGTTGTCTGTGAATTCAATACAAAAACACGCCATATAAGATTTGCATCTGCTATGCGGCCTATAATAATAGTTCTGGATGGTGAGCCATATTATATAAAAGGAAACAGATTGTCCGTCGGTGGAGAATCTGCAATTGAGAAATACTTTGATGATCAGGAATATTATCTCAATGAGGGAGATACCGTTTATCTTTTCTCTGATGGTTTGCCTGATCAGTTTGGCGGAATAGATGGCAAAAAACTCAAGATTGCCCGTCTGAAACGCCTGGTAGAACAGGTTTCAAAATTACCAATGAATGAACAGAAAGAAGCTATATCCAGATTTTACTTTGACTGGAAAGGCCCTTATGATCAGGTTGACGATATTCTTCTTATAGGAGTGAAAGTATAACCTGCTCATTTACAAAAGATTATCTCCTCATTCTTTAATTAACAACAACAGTACCTACCATCGAGGGGTGTATTGTGCAGGTGTAAGAGTAGGTCCCGGCAGCAGAGAATTTAAAGCTGAAGGTTACTCCCTTTGCCATCGATCCGCTGTTGAAAAGGGCAGGACTGCTTACGGCATTATGTACAACCATATCCTGGTTAGTCCAAGTAACAGTTGTGCCTGCTGTTACAGTTATAGTGGAAGGAGTAAACGCCATTCCCTGGATCCAAACCTCATTTGTTCCGGGACTACCTGTGCCTTTAGTTTCATCTGTGTTTCCTGTACCTGTCATATCTGACATTGAACTTTTTGTACAACTGCTTGATATACTCATTATTGTAATAAGTATTGCCATGCTTATCAGTGACCAATTTTTTGAACCGGGTAGTTTTTTCATAACTTTACTTTAAGCTTATTTAGAATGATTAAACATAACAAAATGGAATATGTTCAATCAGAATCATTGAGATGGGCATAAATTGTTGCAGTACCTTTATTGTCGGCTACACCTTTAGCAACACACTTATACAACGGCTAAAAATGATGGGGATGTTACCTCTGATGGGAACACTGCCAGTATTGAAAGGGAAATGTGCCGGAGTACAAACCCAATACTGTAATCCATTCATGACAGGTGCAATTATTGTGCAGTAACATTTCTTTTGTCTGGCAGCCAGCAGGTCTTATTCAATAAGCAATCACTTACTTAAGTGTTGTATATATTTGATTTGCAGCTAAAACTATTTCAGTAGTTGATGCAGTATTACTTAGATTTTCGGCCCTGTCTTTAATATAGAAATCATACCGGATTGTATCTGTTGGAGAATAGGACTGGTATATTAGAATTACAGAGATGGTTCCTTTAAGTATTTTATTCTGCCCCAGCCTCTCCATATAAGGAATTCTGTATGATGAATAGGGAAGCAAAGGATCTTTGCTGTCAGTGACAGGTAACATTAATCCACCTTCTTTACGGAATAGTGCCAGAAACAGATTTGTCGTATCAGTCTGATCAGTAGTAGGAGCATCCAATCCCAGGTCGCCATCCCCATCTTCAAAATGAAAAACCAATCTGCCTGCTTTTGAATTGTTTCCGAGAATATCAAGAGTGTCAAAGACTGAAAAACTTTTAAATTCAATAAACGGCACAGGCGATATCTTTTCGATTTTATGACAAGATACAATTGCAAGCAGCACAGCTAAAAATATGATATGGAATTTTATTTTTCTCATGGTTTTCATATTATAAATTTCATAGAACAAAAACCACACCAAATTTGATCATTTTTTTCGGAAAAATATCCTTACCGGTACTCCTGAAAAATCATATTTTTCNCGCAANCNGTTCTCTAAATATCTTTTATATGGGTCCTTTAAATATTGGGGAAGGTTGCAGAAGAACGCAAATGCCGGNGTATATATGGGCAGTTGTGTTACATATTTAATCTTAACATACTTACCTTTCAGGGCAGGTGGCGGATTGTTTTTAACAACCTGAAGCATTACTTCATTCAGCTCCGAAGTGCTTATCTTCCTGTTCCTGTTCTGGTTTACCCGTTCAATCAGTTCCAGGACTTTATGAATTCTTTGTTTGTTAACTGCAGATATAAACAGTATCGGGTAATCTGTGAACGGAGCGGTTTTTTCTTTAATATCTTTTTCAAAAGTAAGTGTTGAACTGTTATCTTTTTCAATTAAATCCCACTTATTCACAAGCACTATCATGCCTTTATTGTTTTTCTGAATAAGCGACATAATATTCAGATCCTGTGATTCAATACCTCTTGTAGCATCAATAAGAAGCAGGCATATATCTGAGTTTTCAATTGTTTTGACAGCTCTCATTACCGAATAAAACTCAATATCCTCACTTACCTTTCCTTTTTTTCGCAGGCCGGCAGTATCAACCAGAAGAAAGTCGTGCTGAAATTTATTATATCTTGTATAAATCGAATCACGTGTTGTTCCTGCCAGCGGGGTGACAATATTTCGTTCTTCTCCCAGCAAGGAATTTACCAGCGACGATTTTCCCACGTTAGGTCTGCCNACAATTGCTATTCTTGGTAATTCAGGCATTACACCCGGATCTTCCTCAGGAAGACTCTTCACCACCGCATCAAGCAACTCTCCGGTACCACTGCCATTCATTGAGCTTAACGGGAAATATTCTCCCAGTCCGAGATTATAGAATTCATTCGCATCGAGAAGTCTTTCGCCATTATCAACCTTGTTAACCACAAGCATAACTTTCTTCGACTGTCTTCTTAACAGTGATGCTACAGAAGTATCAAGTTCATGAATACCACATGTTACATCAACCATAAAAAGGATAAGATCTGACTCTTCTATGGCGAGCAGTACCTGCTTGTTTATCTCCTCTTCAAAAATGTCATCGGAGTTCTGGACATATCCCCCGGTATCGATTACTGAGAAATCCATTCCATTCCAGTGCGATACCCCATAGTTGCGATCACGGGTAACTCCGCTTACTTCGTCAACGATCGCTTCCCGTGAATCGGTGAGCCTGTTGAAAAGTGTCGATTTCCCAACATTCGGTCTGCCTACTATTGCAACTATTCTACTCATAATTTATATTGAAATTCATTCTATCTGTAACCAAATCGTTTAAGCATCAGTGGTTTGTCTCTCCAGTCTTTAGTAACCTTGACATATAATTCAAGAAATACTTTCTTCCCGAAAAAATCTTCCATATCATGCCGGGCTTCTGTTCCCACCCGTTTTAACATTACGCCCTTATGCCCGATAATAATCCCCTTCTGACTGTCGCGGGTAACATGAATAAGCGCTCTTATTTTAATGATCTTTTTCTCATCAGCAAAGCTTTCGATCTCAATCTCAACCGAATATGGGATTTCCTTCTTGTAATTTATAAGGATTTTTTCCCTGATTATTTCGGAAGCAAAGAACCTTTCATATTTGTCGGTAAGTTGATCTTTCGGGAAAAAAGGAGGACTTTCAGGAAGTTTACTCAGAATTGTATTCAACAGGATATCGAGATTAAAGTTTCTGAGTCCTGAAAGAGGCAAAACCGGTGAATCCGGAAAAGCCAGATGCCACGATTCAACAATTTTTTCAAGTTCATCCTGATTGCTGAGGTCAACTTTATTTACAGCAATTATAACCGGAATTCCCGATTCTTTTATCCTGTCAATATATTCTCCTTCATAAGCATTACGTTCGCCAACATCGGTAACGTAAAGTATCATGTCAGCATCAGAAAGGGCAGTGTTGACAAAGTTCATCATTGTCTCCTGCAGCTTATACTGCGGTTTCAGAATGCCGGGAGTGTCGGAATAGACTATCTGAAAATCGTCACCGTTTACAATACCCATGATCCGGTGCCTCGTTGTCTGAGCTTTTGAAGTAATTATAGATAGCTTCTCGCCGACAAGTGCATTCATTATTGTTGACTTCCCTACATTAGGATTCCCGAGTATATTTACAAAACCTGCTCTGTGCCCCATTTTATTCTTTTAAAAAATTCCTCTTTTGAGCATGCTTACCTCTTTATCAGTAAGAAAGCGCCATTTCCCCCGTTGTACATTCTTTTTAGTGAGTCCTGCAAAATAGACCCTGTCGAGTTTTTTAACTTTATATCCCAGTGTTTCGAACATTCGTCTTATCACTCTGTTTTGTCCTGAATGAAGCTCGATACCTATCTGAGTTTTATCATCGGGATCAGCATAAGAGACAGCATCGGCAATTACAGTTGTACCATCAAGTTCGATACCTTCGGTTAATTTAAAAAGATCATTTTTCGTAACCGGGTTATCAAGAAAAACATGATAGATCTTCTTCCTTTTATATTTAGGATGGGTAAGTTTTCCGGTCAGATCGCCGTCGTTTGTAAGCAGAAGAACACCCGTTGTAGCTTTATCAAGGCGTCCTACCGGATATACTCTTTCAGGGCAATCTGCTCCAAGAAGTTCGAGTACAGTATGTTCAGCATGAGGGTCTTCAACTGTTGTGACATAATCTTTTGGTTTGTTCATCAATATGTACACTTTTTTTTCAGTCGAAAGCCTTTTATTCTTATACCGTACTTCATCATCATACGTAACCCTGGTTCCCATATCGGTTACAACATGACCATTCACTGTGATCAATCCGTTTTTAATATGTTCATCAGCGTCTCTTCGCGAACAGACACCACTGTTGGCAATAAACCTGTTTAGTCTTATCTGCGTGATAATCTTCTCTTTATCCTTTAAGACCGTTTTCCCTGTCTTTTCAGTGGAATTAATTCCGGGTCTCCTGTTCCCCGATTCATTTCCCTGCGATTTCCTGTATTTTCCTGTTGCCCTTGCTGCAGGTTTTTTGTTCTCCATATCAATTAATTATCAGGGTGCAAAGGTACAATTATTTGGTGAGATAATAATTTGGCGTTTTTTTCGCACCTTTGTGTGTCTGAAAATCTAATCCGCATGGCATTAATAAAATCAATCTCAGGAATAAGGGGAACAGTAGGAGGAAAACCCGGAGAATGTCTTTCTCCATTAGATATAGTGAAGTTCTCTGCAGCTTTTGGAACTTGGCTTCAGTTAAGACATAATAAAGATGGATTGAGACTGGTTGTCGGCCGTGATGCCCGCAAATCGGGAGGGATGGTTAACAATCTTGTAATTACCACTTTGAGAGGGTTGGGAATAAGTGTAACTGATTTGGGTATGGCCACAACACCAACCGTGGAACTGGCTGTTACCGGCACAAAATCGGATGGTGGAATTATTATAACTGCAAGCCATAATCCTGCAGAATGGAATGCACTAAAACTTCTTAATGAAAAAGGTGAATTTCTTTCAGCTTCAGACGGCTTGAAGGTCCTGGAAATAGCAGCTTCAGAAGATTTTACTTTTGTATCAAATGATTTTACCGGACTGCTTGATTATGATGAAACCTGGGGAAAGAAGCATATTGATCAGATTCTGGCAATGGATCTTGTTGACATAAGTGCTATTAGAGCTGCAGGATTCTCAGTTGCAATAGATTGTATTAACTCGGTTGGAGGGATTATAGTTCCTCATTTGCTTAAGGCACTCGGAGTTGAAAAAATAGTAGAACTGAATACCACTCCTGATGGAAATTTTGCACATAATCCGGAGCCACTACCCGAAAACCTTAAAGGTATATCAGCGACAGTATTGAAGGGAAAGGTTGATATCGGGTTTGTTGTTGATCCTGATGTTGACCGTCTGGCGATTATCTGTGAAGACGGTTCAATGTTTGGTGAGGAATATACACTTGTTGCAATATCAGACTATGTTCTGAATACAAAACCAGGTTCTACTGTTTCCAATTTATCTTCAACCAGAGCTTTAAGAGATATAACTGAAAAACACGGCTGCAAACATTTTTCAGCTGCCGTTGGTGAAGTTAATGTTGTTGAGGAGATGAAGAAAAGAGGTTCAATTATAGGAGGAGAAGGAAATGGTGGTGTAATATATCCTGCGCTTCATTATGGACGTGATGCTCTTGTCGGGATAGCTCTGTTTCTTTCACATCTGGCAAAAAGCCGGCTTAAATGTTCAGCTCTCAGAAAGCAATATCCCGGTTATGTTATTGCAAAAAGGAAACTTACTTTATCTCCTGAAACAGAATTCAGCAAGATTATTTTATCAGTTAAGAAACACTTTCAAGGACATTTGACTGATGAAAGGGACGGGTTATGGATTGAAGATAAAAATGGTTGGGTCCAGATCAGAAAATCCAACACTGAACCAATTATGAGAATATATGCTGAAGGAAGAACTGAAAGTGAGGCAAATGACCTTGCAGAATGTGTTATTGGAATTGTTAAAAAACTCTAATTTAATTTAATTTTCTGTCCCCTCCGGAATAAATCAGTATGTATGAGTGTCTTTAAAACATAAAGACAGAATCTATTGATGTTAAATATTGTTAATGGCAAAAGAAAGGTAATCACTTTTAATACTTTTGCATCTGATTTTTTTGAATCTATTAATTATTATAAATTCTAATGAAAAGAACTCTTATTGTTACAGGAATTATTGTAGTGCTGGCAATCATTATTCTGATTGTTATCAGTAAGATATCGGCAAAAAAAGATATTCAGAATCTTTATGCTGAGTCTAAAAGAGGTCAGTTTGACATTGTTGTTACCACAACAGGTGAATTACAGGCAAAAAAATCGACGGATATATTTGGCCCCGATTTTACCCAGAGCAGAGGAATCAGGGTAATGGATATTAAAATAACCGATATGGTGCCGGAAGGCACCGAAGTTAAAGAAGGCGATTATGTTGCAACCCTCGACAGGACATCTTTTGATAATACTTTAAAAGATGAACTGGAGAGACTGACAACCTATGAGACTAACCTGGAGATGAAGATATTAGATACTGCAGTTACCCTGAGTAATTTACGTGATAATATTAAAAATCTGAGATTTACTGTTGAAGAAGCTGCAATAACACTTCAGCAATCCAAGTATGAGCCTCCTACAACGATCCGTCAGGCTGAGATTTCTCTCGACAAGGCCAACCGGTCACTCGATCAGAATATAAGGGGCTATTCCCTTCAGGTTGAAAAAGCCAAATCGGATATGAGGACAAATAAGAATAATGTTTCTGAACAGCGTCAGAGAGTTTCTGATCTGCAGACAGTTCTGTCAAAATTCATTATAAAAGCTCCATCAGACGGGATGATCATTTATAAAAGAGACAGGATGGGTGCAAAAAGAAAAGTAGGTTCTTCAGTCAGTCCATGGGATAATGTGGTTGCTACACTTCCTGACATGTCATCAATGATCTCAAAGACCTATGTTAACGAGATTGATGTCAGCAAGGTAAAACCAGGGCAGAAAGTAGAAATTGTTGTTGATGCCTTTCCGGAGAAAAACTACACAGGATCTGTAACAAGTGTTGCGAACATCGGAGAACAACTGCCAAATGCTGATGCCAAAGTTTTTGAAGTTCTCATCGAAGTCAATGAATCTGATCCGATATTAAGGCCTTCTATGACAACGGGTAATAAAATTATTACCAAGACTATTGATGATGTTCTGTATATCCCTCTTGAAAGTGTACAGGCCGGAGCTGATAGTATCCCATTTGTCTACACTAAAAATAAAACAAAACAGATTGTGGTTCTCGGTGAATCGAATGAGAACAATGTTGTAATTGATAAAGGCCTTGAATCAGGCGTTCAGATATACCTGAGCACTCCGGAAACTCCGGAAAAATTCAAACTAGCTGGTGAGGAATTGATATCAGTTATTAAAGAACGCGCAAAAGCCAAGAAAGATGAAGAAATGCGCATCAGGGCTGAGGCTGAAAAGGCAAAAGCTGAAAGAGTCGGACCGATGGGAAGAGAAGGTGGTATGATGAATATTACCCCGGAAATGATGCAGCGATTCCAGAATATGAGAGGAACACAGGGTGGTGCCCAGGGTGGAGCTGCGGGAACAAGAGATACTGCTGCCATGCGAAGAATGATGAATATGCGTAACCAGCAGGGTGGTACCCAGGGTGGAGCTGCGGGAACAAGAGATACTGCTGCTATGCGAAGAATGATGAATATGCGTAACCAGCAGGGGGGAGCACAGGGTGGAGCCGCCGGAACCAGAGATACTGCTGCAATGCGACGGATGATGAACATGCGTAATCAGCAGGGAGGTGCAAGAGATACTACTGCCAGACGCAGAATGAATTCACAGTCAGGGCAGGAACAGCGCGGACAAACTCCGGCAGTTCCATCAGAGACCCCTATTAAGAATTAGTAATTAAACAGAAAATAAGATGTTTAAATTTATCTTAAGATATTTTCACGATATTGAAATTGCTGTTGAGTCCATTGTTTCGAACAAACTGAAATCAATGCTAACGGCGCTGGGAATAATATTTGGTGTGGCTGCAGTTATAGCCATGCTTGCAATAGGTAAAGGGGCAAAGCAGGAGATTATGGAACAAATGAAAATGGTGGGGGTAAACAATATCCTCATCAACCCTGTCATTCCTGACAAATCATCCTCAACCGAGCAGGGAGAGAAACAACAAAAGAAGTTCTCAAGAGGATTAAACCTGCTCGATGTTGATGCAATAAAAGAAACTCTTCCATCAGTGAAGAGGATAAGCCCGGAGATATCTTTTAATTCAACAGCAATGCTGAATGGAGTAAAATATACAGCAAAGCTGGTCGGCGTTTCGAACGATTACTTTTATCTGTACAACCTTCCGTTGGTTGGTGGAGCATTTTTCAATGCGTATCAGGAAGACAATGGTATCCAGGTTTGTATCATAGGTGCAAATATAAGGTCAAAATTTTTCAGCAAAGTTGATCCTCTGGGTCAGTATATTAAGTTCAACGGGATTTGGCTGAAAGTAATAGGAGTGCTTCAGAAAACTAATGTCAGTCTTACCGGGTTTGAAGAAAAAGGCGTTAATGTCTATAACGATAACATTTATATTCCGATCCAGACTATGTTGCTCCGGTATCAGAACAGAGCACTTCTTAATACAAAACTGGTGTCCGAAGCTTCTTCAGTCCAGTTCTTCGGAGGCGGTGGGGGTATGATGGGACGTGTTGTAGTCAGCAGTTCAGATGCTTCTTCCGATACAGAGACAAACTATAATCAGCTCGACAGAATAGTTGTTCAGGTCACTGAAACTGAGCAGTTGCAGCCGACAACTGAAATCCTGAGCCGTATGCTTACCAGAAGACATACCGGTGTCAAGGACTTTGAGATTACTGTTCCTGAATTGCTTCTAAAACAACAGCAGAGAACCAAGGATATTTTCAATATAGTTCTTGGTGCAATTGCCAGTATATCACTTATAGTCGGAGGAATTGGTATTATGAATATCATGTTTGCATCGGTTATGGAAAGGATCAAGGAGATCGGTACCCGTATGGCAATCGGTGCAAAGAAAATGGATATCGTCGTACAATTTCTGGCTGAAGCAGTTCTGATTAGCGTTACCGGTGGTTTCATCGGAGTATTCTTTGGAGTAATAATGGCAAAGCTGATTGAGCAGATTGCCGGCATCATGACCATTGTCTCTTTCTTCTCGGTATTTATTGCATTCGGAGTATCGGCAGCTGTCGGAGTAATTTTTGGCTACTCACCTGCAAAACGGGCATCAGAAAAAGACCCTATCGAATCATTGAGATATGAATAATCCCTTCTGCCTCATAAGTTCGGCACCCCGCCTGGCGGAGAAAGATGGTATAAATTATTATAATATAAACATGAAGAAATTACTTTTGTTTTCCATGATATCTGTTCTTCTTTTTTCAACCTTGAAAATTGATGCACAGGAGATTAAAAAGCTTACTTTTCAGGAAGTCATAAAACTTTCGGAGGAGCAGTCCCCGAATGCCCTGATGGCTAAACACAGGTTCCGTTCAAGCTACTGGCAATTCCGGTCATATAAGGCCCAGTATTTACCTTCATTGACACTTTCCGGAACTACTCCTGAATTCAGCAATGGTCTGGATAAGGTTTATGATTCGCAAAACGACCTTTACATCTATAAAGCAAAAAACACAATAAGTAATCTCGGAACTCTGGCTCTTTCACAGAATATAGGTCCGACAGGTACAATAATTTCGTTAAGNTCNGACCTCACTCTTTTTAAAGATGTTGAGAGGAATCTTCCAACCAATTATATTTCCAACCCGGTCAGTATTGATATTACCCAGCCGATAAGGAAATATAATACCTTAAAATGGCAGAAGAAGATTGAACCGGTAAAATATGATGCTGCCCGAAAGACCTATCTGGCAAATATTGAAGGAGTTCATATAAGTGCAGTGCAGAACTTCTTTTCTCTTGCTCTTGCTCAGATTAACAAGCAGATTGCCGAGATGAACTATTCAAATGCAGATACTCTTTACAGAATAGCTAAAGGCAGATATCAGCTTGGAACAATAGCGGAAGATGAACTGCTTCAGATGCAACTTTCATGGCTTAACTCCGAGACAGCCAGGAAACAGGCAGACATGAACCTGCGCGACAGGGAAATCAGACTCAGATCATTTCTTGGGTATAATGAAAATGTAAGGCTTGAACTGATTCTTCCGAACGAAATTCCTGACTTACAGGTTGAAATGAAAGAGGTTCTTGATCTGGCTCTTCAAAACAATCCCGATCTTCTGCAACAGCAGATTAATGTCCTCAACGCTCAGAGTAATGCCGCCCAGGCTAAGGCTTCAAAAGGGCTCAATGCCAGCCTTACCGCCTCACTGGGGCTTTCGCAACAATCAACTGAGCTGGCAATTGCTTATCAAAACCTTAGCAATTCACAACGGGTAAGAGTAGGATTTACACTTCCAATTCTTGACTGGGGACTTGGCAAAGGAAGATACCAGATGGCAAAATCCAGTCTCGAACTGGCTCAGGTCACTGCAAATCAGGCTGTTGTTGACTTTCAGCAAAACCTTTTTCTTGATGTTGAACAGTTTAACCTTCAGAAAAGCCAGGTGGCAATTGCAGCAAAATCAGATACTGTTGCTATGAAGAGATATGAAGTTACAAAACAACGTTTCCTTATTGGCAAGATTGCAGTTCTTGATCTTAACGATGCTGACAGCAGGAAGGACCAGAACAAAAGAGCTTATGTAATGTCGCTCCAGGATTACTGGAACTACTTCTATAATCTCAGACAACTTACTTTATTCGATTTTGTCAACAGAAAACCACTTGAAACAGATTATGATAAGCTGCTTCAGTAATAGGTATTAATCAATGTATATGCGGGAGTTGAGAATAAAAATCAACTCCTTTTTTGTATTTGTGGTGTTTATCCTTCTTAAAAGAAATACTTCATTGCACTAACACTTTGGTATTCAGTAATATCAATCTTAAATCCAGACTAATAGTCCCGCTCCAGCGGGATTGGGGGATGAAAACCGCTAATTCATCTGATTAATAATTGATTGTTTTTACAAAATTTTAATATCTTTGCGCCTCAATAAAGTAGAATAAGAAAATTTATTATAATCCCAAAAGTACAGACAAATGCAGAATAAAGCAGCTATCATCGTTCTGGCAATTGCATTAGGATTGGTATCAATTTACCAGCTCTCATTTACAGTTGCATCCAACAAAGTTCAAAAAGAAGCCAGAGCATTTGCAAAAGGAGACCTGAATAAGGAA
>JGI20214J51650_10000755_pt1 | contig 20372 bp, 19 predicted proteins | sample WetSurMetagenome_FD_51650 | JGI IMG/M metagenome (IMG submission 51650) | reverse complement strand
CGGTGATATCCCTGATCAAACTATAGCTGAGGGTTCATCGTTTGCTACTATCAACCTCGATGACTATGTCACTGATGTGGATAATACCGATCCTCAGATGACTTGGACATACTCAGGTAACAGTGAGCTTACGGTCAGTATCGTTGCTCGTGTTGCTACAATAACTCTTCCAAATCTGGATTGGAATGGTGCAGAAACGATTATTTTCAAGGCGGCTGATACTGATGGTTTGTGGGATGATGATGCTGCGCTGTTCACGGTCACTGCTGAGAATGATCCTCCGGTTGTCAGCGACATCCCTGATCAGACGATTAATCAAGGAGAAATCTTTGCCACATTCGACCTAGACAACTATGTCACCGATATTGATAACACACTCGCTGAGATCACATGGGGATACTCTGGAAACACAGACCTTACTGTTGCTATCGATACTGATACACATGTTGCGACTATTACTTTACCTACTGATTGGTCCGGTGGAGAAACCATCACCTTCACAGCAACCGATCCAAGCCTAGCCTCCGATTCAGATGATGCAACATTCACAGTAATACAATATCATTCAATAAGTGTAAAACAACACTGGAACCTTATCTCAATCCCTGTATACGACACCATCTCCAAAGCTGACATTATCGTCAGATATGATAGTCATGATCATACCTGGGCTGAAGCAGTAAGTGAATTAATCGTTCTGGATACCCTCTACGACTGGCAAAGAGGCTCCACACAAGCATATGCACCCACTGATACTCTTGTACCAGGAAATGGATACTGGATGTGGGCTTACTTCGACTGCGAATTACTCATTGCAAGTAATGTAGTTGGAACTGGGCATATCACTGATATTCAAGCGAAATGGAACATCATGGGTCTCCCCTATGAGGACTCACTCGTTCAAACCCTTCTGAAGATCGAATACCCTATTGGTACAACTTTGACATGGAATGAAGCTGTATCTGGGAATATAATCCTTGGATTCATCTACGGATGGGACAGTGATTCACAAATGTATTCGTTAGAAACCACGCTCGAACCCGGTCAAGGATACTGGATGTATGCGTATTATGATTGTCTCTTAAAGGAGTGATGAAAATGAAAACGAACAATAAATCAAACTTAAGACTGGTAACGCTCACGTTCATGGTAGCGCTTGTAACAATGACCCTCTGTCTCATAAGTTCTGCTGGGACTACGGTACCTACCCTTTTTAAAACAACCGCTAATACTCAACAAATCACCCTCACCGATGGCCATAGTACACCACAGAATGGCCGAGGAATCACATGGGATGTCCAAATGAACTTTAGTGAAACATGTGGAAAAACCGATTACGTCTACTTTGGTGAAGCTTCTGATGCCCGTGACGGTCCACCTGCTGATAGCTACGATGTTGCAAAACCACCAGCACCACCTATGCCACCCTATATTCGTGCCTATTTGAAAGATGGACTCCCCACGCCATATACGAATTTATGGAAGGATTATCGTGTTTATCCTGATACCCAGAAATCCTGGAATCTAACAGTACAATGGAACCCCGAGGACGGAGAATCACCAACAACCGTCACAATATCATGGAGTAAACTGAAGCTGAATCTCAGCGAATACGACAAAGTCCAATTAACAAACAAAACAGGTGTTCTTGTTTCTAACATGTTTACGACAGATACTTTTACCTATACTTCTCCAGCACTTAGTTTACAAAAATTCTGGATAAATTGTACCGTCGATCCCAAAAAACCTCAAATCATAAATCATTCACCAGCAACTGGAGAAACCGGTGATGCATTCATTTTCAATGCAAGCGTGTTCGATGATATAACACCAAAAAGTGGGTTAACTGTCAAAGTGAACTGGATTCACGGCAGTCTTTCTGGAAACGACACCATGACCTCTGCTGCAGGGAACTGTTTTGTTAAAACTATCACATTAGACAACATTAACACAGGTACTTTAACCTACCATTTCTACGCAAAGGATAACGCAAAGGTCCCTAACGTTAACTACACAACTCAAATATCAGCAACCATTACTGATGATGAAGCCCCAGTCATTACCGCTGATTCTGGTGCAGTGAGTGTTGGAACTGGAGATTCAGTCACTCTGTGGGTACAAGCGACGGATAACATTGGAATCACTACNGNAACTGCCACTGTGGATAGTACGCCTCATGTTATGACTTGGAATGTGGGTAACTCTCGTTGGGAATATGTGTATACTGCGCCAATTGGAAGTGTCGCCAGTCATTCTTATACTGTCACTGTCTCTGATGCAGCTGCTAACTCTGATGTTAATGGGCTGTACACGATCACGGTCTTTGATAATGATGCACCTATAATCACAAGTGTCACTGCAACGCCATCTCCACAGCTCATCGATGAATATGTTAATATCACTGCGTCTGTAACCGACAACATCAACGTAAACACAGTAAAAGTCGATATAACCGGTCCAGCAGGATTCACACCAGTCAACACATCGATGACTCTGGAAAGTGGAAATAATTACATCCATAACCAAAGCTACTCGATAGTCGGAACATACAATTACTACATCTGGTCAAAAGATTCCAGTAACAACGGCGTTAAATCCTCTCTCTATCAATTTGAAATCTTCGCCGAACTTCAGATCACTCCATTAAAAACCGGTTGGAACTTTGTTTCATTACCCTTCAACCTTACCGTCACCAAAACTAATCTCTACATAATGTCCGGGGTAACAAGGTACACCTGGAGCCATGCAGTAACAGACAACATCATCGTAGACGCTATCTACAACTGGACAAGATCTAAACAAGGCTATAACACTACCAACAGTCTCACTCCTGGTGAAGGATACTGGCTGTACGCATACAGCGACTGTGAGCTCTGGGCGACCAATCTCACACCCATGATCACCAATGACTTTATCACGCAGCTAAAACAGGATTGGAGCACCTTTGGAGTACCCATTGGTTCATCGGTCAACAAAGCCGATTTGATCGTACGCTATTTGGGAGTTGACTACACCTGGGCACAAGCAGTTACGAACAACCTTGTCGTAAAAGATATCTTCGGTTGGAGCAGGACAGTCCCACAAGGATACTTCATCGCAAACGTACTCGATCCAGGATTTTCTTACTGGATATACGCATACGTCGAATGTACGCTCAAACGAACAATCTAACGCCTATACACTCAAGACAATCATCCCCCTTTGAGTACCGCTGGCGGTACGTCACATCTCCTGTGAGACGACCGAGAGATGGTTCTAGGGGGATGCCCTTTAATTTATACTGATGGAGGGTACACCATTTCAATAGACCCGAAGACGAGGCTCAAACACTACAAAAAAAAACAAAACCTAAAAAACCATGTCTTTATCCTTATCTTTAATAGAATACAGAAAAGAAACGGTTGATACCCATGAAACAAAACTATCCACTAAGAAGAATCTTTATAAAAAGAATACTTCTCATAACGATAATAATAAGTCTTTTTGGAGCGGGAATTCAGACACTCTCTGACAAGAACCTCTCACCTATAATCGTATCAGCTCAAGAGGACGCCTGGAGCCTAACCCTTCACTTCACTGAATCAACAGGGGCGGAAAACTCCGTTATCCTTGGAGGCTCACCCAATGCATCAGACGGTCAGGATAACCTCGACCTCCCTGAACCACCAGCGCCGCCAGTGCTTCCCTCTATTCGCGGCTGGTTTACTACACCGTTCTCCATCCCTTTTAACAAGTTACTGCATGAGTACAAACACGTCCCCTCTCAGCGTATGGAATGGAACCTCTCAATCATCTGGGCAGCCGAACCAGGAAACATCACTTCAACAACAATCAGAATCAACTGGGATTCTACTCAAGTGGCAAAAAGCACCTTTGATTCTTTCCAATTATGCGAAAACAACACTGCTGTCGCAAACATGCTCACCGAAAACTCCTATGCATTTCTCTCCAATGGCACACCGCATCATTTCCAGATTATCAGCCTAAGTACCTCAACAAATGGCACCTCAAAACAAAATGACATCCCAGTTCTTCCGACCCTACTTGGCATCATTGTAATCATTATTGTTATTGTCATTGCTCTTTTCTTGTATAAACGGAAAAAATAAAGGAGTCAAATAGGATACGTTATATATTTCATACAAAAACATATGAGGTACTATCAATGAGGAAAAAACCGCTAATTCTCGGAGTAATTTTACTCCTCCTAACATTTGTATTCACCCCATATACTTGTAATATTCACGCGGAGAAAACAAACATCTCATGGGAGAGCACACTGTATTGTAATGAATCCAGCGGGAAGACCGATTACGCCGTATTCGGTGAAGCACCAGACGCCAACGACGGTCCACCTGCTGATAGCTACGATGTTGCAAAACCACCAACGCCAATGACGCCGTACATTCGTGCTTATTTCCGAGATAACCTTCAGTCACCCTACAATTCCTTATGGAAAGATTATCGATTTTACCCTGATTCATATAAGGTTTGGAACTTAACCGTGATATGGGCTCCTGAAGATGACGAATCACCTACTACTGTCATCATTTCGTGGAATCCAACGATAGTTAAGACAAGTGAATATACAACGGTTAATTTTTGTACGAATGCCGGGGTTATGTTGAAAAATATGCTTCTTGATGGCAGCTATTCATTTACCTGCCCAGCCAATATTCCCCAAAGTTACAAGATTATTTGCTCGCGCACCAATGCCCCGCCAGATCAACCAAGTATCCCGAGTGGTGAGACGACCGGATACCATGGCACCTCCTATACCTATACAACGTCGAGCACCGATCCCGAGGGCGATGATCTTTACTATCAATTTTACTGGGGCAATACCATACTGAGCAGCTGGCTAGGCCCCTATCACAGTGGTGAACTGATTCAAACGTCATATATCTGGAACGCCCCAGGAAGCTACCAAATCAAAGCAATCGCCAAAGATATTTACGGTACACAAAGCAGTTGGTCATCGGCGTTGTCAGTTGAAATGATGAACCGAGCACCCTCTCAACCATCGGCCCCCACCCCGCAATATGCAGCAACCAATGTTCCTCTCAGTTCAGACCTCCGCTGGACTGCGACCGACCCTGACGGTGATACCCTCACCTCTGATGTATATTTTGGTACCATAAACCCTCCTCTTAAAATCGTGGACAATCAATCTGCTTTCTCCTTTCACCCCGGGACCTTACAATACCTGACGACCTATTACTGGAAGATCATCGCATGGGACCCCTTTGGAGGAAACACCAGCAGTCCAGCGTGGTCTTTTACCACAAAAACTTCAGATGATAGCTCAGGTCAACAAAATAATGATACCACGGAAAACAACCCGCCTGTTGCAAATATATCTCTTAGTGAACCTTTTGGATTTGTTGATGCTGCATTGGTCTTTAACGGCTCGATGAGCTTTGATTCTGACGGGTACCTTACTAAATGGTCCTGGAATTTTGATGATGGCACGACGGGCAGCGGCGAGGTTATTACCCACATCTATCAGAATGTTGGAAGCTACACGGTTACGCTTTTGGTCACCGATGATAAATCTGCAACCGGGACTGATAGTGTCAAGGTAAAGATCACGACTGCAAACCGGCCTCCAACAAAACCACGGATCAATGGAACAACGATAGGTACAAAAAACAAGACCTATCTCTATAGCGTACAATCAACCGATCCAGAGAACGATTTCCTCCAATATATTGTCGCCTGGGGAGATCGATCATCCAACACCAGTGATTTCCTGCCGAATGGAACGTATTGCTCTCTTTTGCATTCCTGGAGCTCTCCTGGAAAATATACAATAACCGCTAAGGCAACCGATAATGCNACTCNATCAGAGATNACATCCCTTGATGTCTTCATCGATGTATTTTTCGTTAACACCCTAGGTTTTCTCTTTGATTCCAACAGCGACGGGCTTAATGATTCGTTTTATATCAACAGCACTGGAGATATCTCTAGTGCGCAGAAACTCACCAACGGAAGTTACCTTCTGGATACNAATGGTGATGGGAGCTGGAACTATCTTTACAATCCCACCACAGGTTCTCTAGGGACAATACAAACTGGGGTGACCACCATTGAAAATCGATGGTTCTTTATCGTCATCATTGTTGTTGCGTTCGCAATTATTGCCTGCATCGTATATTTGTATAAAAAGAATTATTTCTAAAAAAGGAAAGACAAAGAATTGCGAAAACGCCATAAGCAAAGAGAATCGATATTGGATCGATTGGTTTTGTTATGACGCTTCTGTAGAGACGAATTTTTTAATACTCGACTATTCTATTTGGTGATGCCTTGATTTTGTTGCGTCTATCTTAGATACATACAACACCATTGTAACCCAGACCATTACACAAGTAATAGCCATTGCTACACCTAATGTGGCTATTTCATGAAGCATAACTGCAGTATCTGACGGATTACTCATAGCAGTCAGGAACGGTGGGTAAAGAACAACCTCGCCGTGTGCTACATGTTCCACTGCCAATGCTACAACTCCACCTCCAAGCAGTGTTATCAGCCAGTTGATGTGGTATGTTGCAGGTATTTTCTTTCTTATTGCGCCTATTCCTATTGCCAATGCCATTGGCACTGTAAAGCACGCCATATTTTTTTCACCTCGTTGTTAATTTTCCTTTTAATTTTGAATGTATTAAGGAAATTTCCCATACGATAAATATCGGTATTAACATGGTGATTCCCAGAACGGTCGCATTAGTAATTAATCCATCTGTTTCCATTTCTATNAATGGTCCGCCTGTGTAACCTATGATATGGTCGACTAATACCATGATTGATAATCCCCATAACATTAGACCTAGAAAGCCTAACTGATATTTCTTTGGGGTAAAGATCCATAGTNCAGTGACCGTTATTGCCGTTATGAATGATGTTATCAACCACATATGTTAAGCACCGTCGTAGCAACTTTTTTATTTTCGTATCACGACAATGATTATTTGCTTAAAAAATTTTTGGTAACAAAAAATATATATTCGTGCTACGAATATGAAGGTTACGTGCTACCATGGAAAAAATAACGCGGTTTGGCGTCTCGATAGAACCTGATCTCTTAGAAAAGTTTGACTCCATGATGAAAAAGAAAGGGTATTCAAATCGCTCTGAGGCAATACGCGACATGATCAGAGAGCATCTTATCATCGAACACGTAAAAGACCCCTGCGCTGAAGTCATCGGGACATTGACGATGGTATACGATCATCATGCCGGTCCCCTCGTCGATCGTTTACTTCAAATCCAACATGACCATTATCAAGAGATTCTCACTACAACGCATATCCATATTGATCATAACACCTGCCTGGAGGTATTGGTACTGCGAGGTGAAACACAAAATATCCAAACACTTGCTGATTCTATCAAAGCAATAAAAGGAATCAAACATGGCGAGCTTGTCGTCACCCAACGCTCCCTGTAGACAATCAAGGAAATATTTATGATATCGATACGATGCCTTCGACCCTTTAAATACTTACATTGGAAAAAGAGGAAAACTATAAGTCCTAGTTCTAACTATCTTATAGTATCGGGGGACATCATGTATGGAGCTTACTACTTGTCCGCAATGTGGTAGTAAACACGTTATGCAGGTAAGTGTCAGCGATGTCGTTTTAGATACACCCACCGTAGAGTATGTCTGCAAGGTATGTGGCTATCAAGGTGTACCACTTATCCTTGAAAAATATGAAGGTGTTTTTCAGGGGATTAAATCTGCGGTTCCCGGGCTTATCGGTCCATGGGAGATACAGACACGATTAGATAATGGCGAACGAAAATCCTTAACCGTGTTGTGGGAAGACGCACGTGACTGTATTCGTTCGTTACAGCTAAAGAAAGGAGACCGAATTACGGTGACAGTCGATGAAAAGATCTGGTGCATNGATAAAGTCACCTCTTCTGAGAGCAATTAAAAAAAATAAAAAAATGTTATTCCTATTGTAAAGAATANGATAACACTGATTTTTAGATAGAGCGTTTCTGTGATGATTGCAGTGGCAGACAAGAGATTTCCTGCACCATGTCGACTAGATAAACGATTTTTCCAGCATCGCAGACATTAAAACATTCTCTGCAGGAGCTGCAGGTATCGGATGCGCCAGGCACCAGTGCGATTGTTCGGTCAATCCCTCGGCCAACAAAACATACAGCGTTCTTCTTTTTTACCTCAGCGCAGTACCGGACACAAAGACCACATAAGCTGCAGGGTGACTCGGAATTCTCGGTTTGCTTGAATCTGGACTGTACAATCCCATACTGCTTTGCGATATCAACATGGGCACCACTCGGTGAAACGGAGAGTAATAGCTCTGCAAGTATTTTTCTTATTTTATCGACATTCTCTGTTTTTGTGCGAACAATCAGACCTTTTTCCACCGGGTAACAGCATGATGCGACCAGTTTTTTTCTGTTGTTTTTTTCGATTTCGACCATGCAAAATCGACAGGCACCGTACGGCTCAAGAGCTTCATCATGACACAGGGTCGGAATGATGATCCCTGCTTTTTTTGCTGATTGAAGCACGCTTGTTCCTTCATCTGCTTGAATAGTTTTACCATCAATAGTCACTGATAGACTCGTCATTGTTTTCACCTCGTTCCTACTGTGATTTGTTTTTTCAGAAATTCCTTTTGTTTTCCTGTTGTTTTCACCACTGCATTGAATTTACAGCTGTCAAGGCAGTTGCCGCATTTTATGCACATATCGTTTTTGATACGATGAACTGATTTGTTTTTCCCTTCGATTGCTTCAACTGAGCAGTTCTTTGTGCAAAGTCCGCATCCTTTACATTTCGCTGGATCAATTTCGTATTGAGTCAATGCTTTGCAGACTTTTGCGGGACATTCCCCACGCAGATGGGCTTCATATTCATCACGGAAATATTTCAAGGTGCTCAATATCGGATTTGGAGCTGATTGTCCAAGGGCGCATAATGCTGACATCTGAACGACCTCGCTGAGCTCCTCNAGAAGCTCCATATCTTCCTCAAGNGCTGTACCAGAGGTGATATCATTTAATATTCGAAGCATCTGGCGAAGACCCTCTCGNCACGGCAGGCATTTACCACAGGACTCCTGGGCAAGGAAATTTACGAAATACCTTGCAATATCCACCATGCAGGTGTCTTCATCCATGACGATCATACCACCAGATCCCATCATGGAGCCGACATTGTACAGCTCATCAAAATCGATGGTGAGATCAAGATATTTCTCCGGTATACAACCACCGGAAGGTCCACCGGTCTGTACTGCTTTAAGGCGTTTTCCTTTTGGTATTCCACCACCAATGGTGTAAATAATCTCCCGTAGCGTGATTCCCATAGGCACTTCAACAAGTCCGGTATTGTTCACATTTCCGACAAGGGAAAAAATCTTTGTCCCGGTACTATTTGGTGTTCCCATGCTTGCGAACCATTGTGCACTGTTGTTGATGATGAATGGGACATTCGCCCAGGTCTCCACATTATTAAGACACGTCGGTTTATTCCACAGCCCACTCACCGCGGTGTGGATATATTTCGGGCGGGGTTCACCCACACGACCTTCAATAGCGGACATCAAAGCACTTGATTCCCCGGAGACGAATGCTCCGGCACCCCGATGAACCTTGATATTAAAATCAAAACCGGAACCAAGGATGTTTTTTCCAAGAAGACCGTGTTCCTCTGCTTGTNTGATGGCATGTTCTGTGTTTTCCACGGCCAAGGGATATTCCTGTCGAACATATACATATCCCTCATGGGCGCCAATCGCATAGGCACCAATCAAGAGTCCTTCTAAGACACTATGCGGGTTTCCCTCCATAAGGCTTCTGTCCATGTAGGCGCCCGGGTCTCCCTCATCACAGTTGACGATGACATATTTAGGCTCTTCGGCTGCATTCTTCGTTGTCTCCCATTTTTTTCCCGCTGGAAAGCCTCCTCCGCCTCGTCCGCGAAGATTCGCTTTTTTTACCTCGTCAAGTACTTGTTGTGGCGTCATTTTACTAAGGNCNTTTGCTAACCCNGCATACCCGCCCAGCGCGATGTAATCATCGATGCTTTTGGGATCGATTTTTCTGTTGTTTCCGAAAATCAAACGGGTTTGGTTTTTGTAAAAGGGTATCTCTGTTTCCAGCGTGATTTTTTTCCCGGTTTTCTGATCCGTATAAAGTAGTCGTTCCACTGGTTTACCCTGTTGGATCGTTTGGGTGACGATTTCTGAGACGTCCTGAGGTGTTACTTTACAGTAGCAAAACTCATGCGGGTAGATAACCACGATTGGTCCTTTTTCGCAGAACCCATGGCATCCGGTCCGTTTGATATCAACACTGACTGTCAAGTTGTGTTTTTGCAGCTGTTCTTCGAATGCTCCGACGACCTTTTCGCTTGCATACGCATGACAACCGGTTCCTGAGCAGATGGCGATACTGAGTTTTTTTGAGTCTCTCCGGGATAGGAGATTCTGGTGGTGGTTCTCTAGATCTTCTACTGATGAGAATTTTTCCATGATGGTCACCTACTTTGGTCCTTTTGGAGCTGATGGTCTTTGAATCATCGGTGCGAGCTTTTGCTGCTCTTCGGTGAGTGTTCCTTCGCCGATCTTGTATGCTGAGAGAATATCCGAAACACGTGACGGGATAAGCTTCCCATGATAGGTATTATCTACAACCATCACTGGTCCTAGTGCGCAACAGCCGAGGCAGTTTACGCTTTCCAATGTAAACTTCATATCCGGGGTGGTTTCACCAGAGCGGATACCAAGGTATTGCTCGACTGTTTCAAGGATCTTCGGTCCATTGCGCACGTGACACGCGGTGCCTAAACAGACCCGGACGAGATGTTCACCTTTTGGCTCCAGGCTAAATGATTTGTAAAACGTTGCAATCGTAAGAATCTGTGACATCGGTATATTGAGCCGCTCGGAGACCCAGAGCAATGCTGGTTTCGGAAGCCAGTGGTTTTTCTCCTGTATTTTTAAAAGGATCTGTATCAATGCATTTTTTTCTCCATTGTAATCATCGATGATTTCATCGACTTCTCGCAGCTCTTGGATCATTTGTTTCACTGATTCTTCACGTCGTTTTATCTGTTTGAGTGCCTTGAGATGTTGGATTGCTTCTTCTTCGAGTTTTTTCAGCTCTTCATTCAGGGGTGGTTGATCAAGACCCAGTGCATAATATTCTGATAGAATTTCTAGGCCTCGCAGGAGAATATCGGTTTTACTGAGATCAGATGTTTTTTGTAGGGTGTAGAGTGCTTTTTTTTGGTCTTCAGTGAGTCGTACTCCGACAAAATGAGATTTTACTTTTCCTTTTACCATACGAATACTTCCATGTTAAACGGTTTTACATCGTTTTTAGAACACGAGAAAAACAAGTCTATTAAAAGACTATTTACGAAGAAAGAGTAACACTGATTAATAGATATTCATTAATATACTATCTTATTCATCTTTAACCATTTCGGTTACATAAGATTATATACCGACGTTGGATGACGGCCTTCAACGATTAGCATGGATAGACTTAGTGTTTCTTTAAATGATAAATCAATTGCCACTATATCGAAATATCTCGCGAAATATGATACCTCACAGGCAGATATCATCAGAAGAGCGCTGCAGTGGATGGACATCATGGAGACAGCCACCGATAAGGTGGTGCTTGAAAATATACTAGCCTACGTCGATTATCTAGCGGATGGCGAGCACCTCATCCTCGATATCGCTCACTGGAAATCCATCTTCATCGAAATCGATGAAGCATCAAAAAAATTCTGGGACGCGGTCTATAAAAGTGGAGATTTTCATCGCAAGGAATATTTTGATAAGGGAATCAAAGACGTCTCACAAATCCTCAAATTTATAGAAAAAGCAAACTGGTACAACCTCAAAGAAGATTCAAAAAACAGTTTTACCCTTGTTTTGGCCATCTTAGAATCAACCCGTTTTATCAAAACATTTTTTGAGGGATTCTTCAGNAACTACCCACAAAAAATAGAAATCACTGAAGAATATATGAAAATTCGAATCAATATTTTGTGATGATTCCTGATATTTTTATGTTTCTGTGTTAAATAAAAGCTTGCAATTTCAGAAATGGTATCAATAATAGCAGCAATAATAATTAATCATAAAACAACACTTTTCACTAATTTGACTATATACCTTTTTTTTCGCCCTGCTATGTCTTTCAACGTCATTTTCAACTTATCTTATTTATAATGGAACTTGATTTCCATTACGTTTTTAAAGAAATATTATAATCCGATACTGTGAAATATACCTATGAGAAAATCTAGGCCGATAAGAGCAATAATCACAATAGCGATGATTATGAGAACCCATATAGCAAACTTTATTACTCTCCATATTACAAATGCTATCACAAGAATGCCAAGGAGTACCACCCAAAACGGGATCGTAAAACCAAATATGTCCATCTTTTTTACCTCCGCTTTATACCTTAGTAAATATCAATGAATTTCCAATCTCATTGCTGATAACCAACGTAGAATCTGAGAAACTATAATTGAACGTAACACCTAGTGTTCCTCCAGACGAAAACGTGATTTTGTTGTTTGCGATTGTGTAGTTAAAACTCCCGGTCAAGGTAGCGACTCCCAGAGGACCGGTCCCGACAATTGTCGCAGTAGTACTATCAAAGGTAAGAGTCGTTTCCCCGCCAGCGGTCTTCCACGTCCCATTAAACTTACTTTTTTCATCAACACAACCGCTCAAGCTTATTGTTGTCAACATCACAAGTATAATTCCAACTAAGACAAATTGTTTTTGTTTTTTCATATTATTACCTCTACTTTTAGTGCTTTCCAATGTCTCTATTTGTATATAAATATAACTAAAAAAACGGTGAAAATAGTTTAATGCCTAGTGTAATAATTCAAATCTCGGAAAAAACAACATTCCTTAATACAGTCCTCAGCCACATCTACCCTTGCCTGAATCGTTATTCGATACCTAATGAAATAAGGGTTTTTCTATTATTTAGATTAAAATCGTATTAAATAATCAATACCGCGGTAAGAAAAACAACTGCTCCTAAAAAAAGAATCAATAAAAAAGAGACGAGAGGATGTGAACCCTTTCGGTGAGTTGGGAGTTCTACAATTTATTTAGGGGGAATTGGAATTGGATGGACNGTAATAGGATCTAAAACGTTAGTTACCCCCTGGAATCCAAAGGGAAAGCCATATGCTCCAACCTCAACTGTTAAAGTCACATTCTCACCATGGGTGATAAGGGGGATTAATTGATGACCTGACCCAATCGTAAAGTTTTGATAGTCCCACACTGAATTTTTACAACGATGATTGATTGATTCACGCAGGAATATATATGAATCATTATAAGAAATTGCTACATAAACTCGTGTAAATCGAGGAATTAACACAGAATTTTCCAATTTATGCCTAAAGACTACTGTGAAATTTATTTGCTGTATTGTTCCATTTATCTCAGGGAAGTAGAAATCTTTTATCTCACTTTGGTTAATACTAACAATTGGTTGTAGGGCTTTTAAAGAAAAACTATGAAAAAACGAGTCCCACGTTACTGTCATATTCGCTAAAATATTTTCACTTGTTACAAGGGTTTTATGAGGAAACGCATCTTTTTTGTTCTCACTGGCTTGGATAGATACGAAACTTATCATCATAAGTATAAATATTGTCCCTAGTAATATGGTTCTTTTTACTAAATCTTTCACTTTTATCCCCCATCTATATATGATTTATAATTACTAGCATTATATAAATGTTTTGAATGAATGGACTGTAGAAACCCTTGATAACGAATAAGAATAGAATAATCGATTTTTCTGATTTTGTTGGATGCAATGGTTTAATAAGAATGTTTGGATTGGTAGGAGTCGTTGTTTTAAAGTCTATGTTTTTATCGGGAATGTAATCACCAAAGCTGTGTTTTAAATCGGAGTTGGTCGATTCGATGGTGTCTCTCAGGGGCTTCTTGATGTATAATGCTCTGGGGGTGAGATTTTTTCCTTTTAAAAAAAAAGATTTATTGTTTTACAGGATGGACCGAGAGATGTATAGTCTACACCCAACAACCTGTTTTCTCAAATTCGTTCCAACAAATAAAGAAAAATCCTGTTGAGGCCAGTTCTTCACTTGCGGAAAATACCTGGTAAACCAAAAAGATATTTCACACGAGTAAACTCACTAAGCCCATATCCGTTTAATTCCACTGTTTGATCCGACCAGGAAAATGTCCCTTTCGCATAACAGGGTCCTTCAAACATCCCCGTACGTGCCCATTTCCACACATTTTCACAGGTATTATAGACTTCGATATCCAGTTTCAATATCATATCATCTCTTTTTGCTTCGATATGCAATTTCTTTGGATAGGACATGAATGGTAGGCCTTTTGGACTTGCGGTTTCAGTATAGGTTACATCAAAATGATTGAACTCAGTGATATTCCGATTATTCGGGGAAACGATAATGGAATCAAAAGATAGCTTGAATGGCGTACGAAGGATAAATTTTGATACATACATCTCCCATCCGTTATCAAAATGAAGATTTGCCCAATCCCAACCCTTTGAAATCGAACGGGGAAAAATATTTTCCCAGACATGATCATGATATCCTATGCCACCCACACGATACTGTTTTCCATCTAAGGTCATATTCCCTGTGACCGTACATCGTGGGACATAATAATCTCCCTCAATTTGTTTCGCGATCGCCAGATTCGCACTATTTCCTTCGACCCAGACGGGGAGGAAATCTGCAGTAAATTGAAGATCTGCGACAAAACCTTTTTCATCATTCACTACGTGAACTTGCCATGAGGGGTAGGACCCTTTCGCCCAACTATTTTGAAACGTCACATCCACACCATTGCTAGTTGCCTGTAGCGTACCTCTTCGTTTACTGAGTGTATCAAAATTATAGCTCTTACCAGAATCATCAAATAAGAGAATGAAGAGGTTATCTGGCCGTATGAATCGCATATCTAAGAATTTCATTTTGTTGAAACTCACAATCATCGAGTATCCTTGAAGATCACTACCGGGATCATTAAAAAAGACATTGAAATACCACCATTCTCGACGACTTTTATGGNCTCCTTCATCAATTGGTAGAAGAATATGTCTCCCTGAATCAATTACCCGATTCGTTCCCGGTGGCGTCGGTTCTTTTTCCTCCGCAGGGCTGAGCGTATTTCCGTTTATTGGTGGTATCTGAAGGTCTGTTTTTTGATTGCTACTATTTTGATATACGAAATAGCCGATCGATGAGAAAAGGAGAATGGAACACATCCCTATCGCAAGTATTTTTGTACGAGAAGATTTTCGTTTTGTTTTCCGTTGCGATGAAGCATCGTCTTGTTCATACTCTTTGTATCGTTTCCAGTAATAACTACGCCCACAATATCGCCAGGTGAGTGCGATACCAATGAGTACAATCGGGATACATATCGCGAGAGGAACATANGTAATCAGATTGTTGATATCTCTTGCTTCGTTGAGATGCATGTTCTGGGAATCTACNGTCGTGTCATAGATCAACTCAGCAGCCTCACCAATCGGATCATTTAATTTCAAATAATTAGTCACTACTCGAGAATTCAGACTTGAAGGATAGTACAATTTTAAAAACTGTGAAAGATAAGCAGAAAGAACAAGATGTCGGTACACATGGATGACATATCCTGTTGTTGGATTAACTGTAAGCTGAAAAGTCTCATCACAGAAATAGGGTTTTCCATGCCAGGTAATCGGTTTATTATAGATATCAGATTGCCAAACCGAGACCTCAACNCCATTTATGAATCCTGTCTGAATTCGTTGCATATCACGTATAAGAACAACGTTTTCTTTTCCATTTTGTTCTCCATTGGAATCAACCCACCCCACATCTAATTTATTTACTCCATTAACCACTGAGGGGATGCCCATGTAGCCCGCATTTACGGACAGATATTTTAAGCTTGAAGTATGAGAATCAATCCAATACCATTCGCTTACTTTTTCTGTATTGTTTATAACATTGAGGATTTCACCTGAATCGTCATAGATAACATCACGGATTAACGCCTTATTTGCCTCACGATCAACCTCGGAGACATGAATCACTTCTGTTGCAAGAAAGTTTCTATCGATAGGAGAACGTTGAGGTAAGATCCGTCTTAGTGCGAATGGAATCGGTCTTTGGTCTTTACCTTGTTGAAAAATACCATTTCTCTCCCAATAATGAACAGCACCTTGGTCTTGCCAGATATAGTTTTCAGGAAGTGTCGCTTCGTGAATGATCTCTTGAGGAATGAGATATGCGTAAGAAACGCTCCCTAAAATCAGGAAAAACACTCCAACTGCCATACCCACATCTTCAAATCGTTTAATTCGAATGAGTATAATCGTTAAAAGACTTGGAATAAGTATTGACATACCGATGATAGCAACTATCGTATTCCAAGGTAACGTATTCAAAGGCGACATATTTATATCTTATACTCTTTATATTCTTCTTGTTATTAAAACCTTATTGTACAAGTCTTATCCTACTAATCGACTAATTTCAATGCTATTAAGGAAGATATATTTTCGATTATGGTAGCCTGGTCCTAATTTTCTGCATTAAAATACTTATAGGAGAAATAAGATGTGGTCTCAGAGGATAATTAATGCCCGAAGACGAAATCTCAGAGGAAATACGAAAAGAATATGAAAAAACAATGAAACGAGCTATTACCAAAAAGACAGGAACTATGACCATTATTGTGACAGAAGATACATATGATAAGGCATTAACTGCTTTTAATTTCGGAGTTGCTGGTGTAGAAATGGGGATGAACGTCTCTATGTTTTTCACTTCGCGTGGTATTAATATCATAAAAAAGGCGTATAAACCACGACGCGCANGGTGGGGAGAAGCACCAATCGTCTGGAAGGAATCATTTATCAAACGGAGAGGTGGTTCTGTACTCGCCCAGCTTATGTATCAAGCGAAGGACATGGGTGCACATTTTTATGCATGCTATACTTCGATGATCTCCACTGGTTTAAAAGAAACGATGCTGTTGGATACTGTAAAAGTGATTCGAATGGCTGAGTTTTTAGGGTTAGCTTTAGAATCAGATATTCAACTCGTAATCGGCTGAGGGATGAAACATGGATCTGGAGGAGATACTGAAGGAACGGGCAAAGATTTTTGATCGAGCGTTGACCGGTAATCTTACATCTCGAGATCCAGAGATATTTTATGATGCACTTCGATGGATTCCTTTATCCGGTGGAAAGCGGCTTCGCCCTATTCTTGCCATGCTTTCCTGCGAGGCAGTTGGAAGCGTACCAGAAGCAACTATCCCATTTGGAATCGCTTTAGAGTACTTGCATAATTCGACACTCATNCATGATGATATCATTGATAAGGATAGATGGCGCAGAGGCTTACAAACCACCCATGAAAAATTCGGGGTACCTTTCGCAATTCTTGCAGGAGATGCACTCATCGGTGAGACTTACCGCATGCTTTCCTACATGGCTCCTCCAGAACTGAAATCGGTAACCTACAAGGAAATCATACGATCTATCGCCGATGCAGCAAAGAACTTCTATGAGGGAGAAGCCTTGGATGTCGTCTTTGCTGNCAGATCTGATGTGACAATCCCACAATATATGATTATGATTGAGAAAAAAACAGCTCAGCTCTATTACCTAGCCGGAAAAGGCGGTGCGTTGATTGGCAAAGGGAACCGCAAACAAGTAGAGAACCTAGCTCAATATGGGACTCTCTTCGGTCTTATGTTTCAGATCAAAGACGACCTGCTCAATATACTTACGGAACAATTAATCTTAGGAAAACAAATGATAGGAAGTGACATCTTAAACGGAAAACGCACCCTAATGCTCATCCACGCATTGTCAGAGGTACACGAAAACGACAAGAATAAAATGATGTCGGTCGTTGGAAATGAGAACGCAAATCAACAGGAAGTGCTTGAAGTTATTAATCTGTTTAAAAAATATGGATCTATTGACTATGCACAAAAAAAGTTAGAGGAATTCAGCGAAAAAGCAAAGAGCTGCCTGGACATTATGGATTCCTCTGAAAGTAAAGAGATCCTAATCGCACTTGCTGACTATAGTGTTACGAGATTGTATTAACTTCTTTTAATAAAGAAATAAAGCCCAAACGATGAGAATCAAGGCGATGAGGAAAAAAATGAGAGCGAGGGTGTATGGATTAAACAGTAGTGTTCTCCAATTCATGGACTCTGATTTCTTCAATAGCATATAAACATTTTGTTTTTATCAATCCTTTAGATTTTCTTAAGTATCTCTTTGTCGATTTTCTCATACTTCTTGAGCGATAATAATTCACGGAGAATTTCACAATGAAGACATACTTTTAAACCATGCTTATAGAGCCCATGGGAAGCTTTTATTTTTAGGGCGCTCTCTCCAATGGGAGAAAAATAGGTTAACTAAGCCGCTTGAGGGATTATGGAATATAACTATAAAACCCGCAGGAAAAAAAACACAACAGTGAAATACTTATATAAGATTACACCGGTTTGTTAAAAATTTTTTAATTGAAGAAAAGAAGTAAATAACGGAGGATTTTAAAATGGATGAAAAAGGACAGACTAAGGATAGTAGAAACATGCATGCCATAATACTGGCTGTATTAGGAATAATTCTCGTGATNGTTGGAGAAGCGATAATAAATATTCGTGGCGCCCCAATGCGCGGCTCAGGTGCCGGCACTCTCTTGGCTGTAGCAGGTGTCATACTACTAATCATTGCTGTCATACGATTTATGTATAAGCGCAAATAATGAGTCTTCTTTTATAGACTCACCCATTTTCTTTTTTTATCAGATTCTCTCTTATAGAAACGGATCAGAAATGGATACTTTTGAGACAAAGCCCGAGATTAATTTTCGAGTGAGTAAACAAAAGCTTTAAATGAGAATCATACGTTCAAGGGAAAAAAGTGGAGGCGAATTTATGAAATATACTAAAGGGAAATTAGTAGCTGTTTTATTTGTTGTGTTTTTTAGCTTGTGCGCAGCCAACTCGGTCAGCGCCATTGGCGTAACCTCGACGATAACGGTGAGGCAAAGTCCTGAAGGCATCACCTATGACGCTGCCAAGGGGGAAATGTTCGTCGCTAATTATGGCAACAACACCGTCTCGGTCATCGCGACCAACAACAATACCGTGGTCGCAACCATACCGCTTAGAGCCAGTCCATTCGGGATCGTGTACGACCCGGGAGTGGGTAAAATCTACGTTAGCTGCTCTGACGGTAAAGTGTATGTCATTGATGATGACTTGAATCAAGTGATTGCGAACGTGACCGTGGGGAGCTACCCATTTTGGGTAGCTTACGATTCTGGCAAAGATGAGATCTTTGTATCGAACACCGGCAGCGGCACAGTCTCAGTCATCGCGGATAATAACAACACTGTGGTTGCAACCGTGGTCCTTGGGATTGGGGTCCAACCCAAAGCGTTATGCTATGATTCTGGTAAAGGAGAAATCTTCGTACCATGTTGGGAAGGCGGCGGTCCTATTAAGGTAATATCAGATAACAACAACACCGTGGTCGCAACTATCTTGTTGCCAGAAACGGTAAGTATACGCGAGCCGTGGGCCGCAGGCTATGATCCTGACAAAAACGAAATCTTCGTATCTAACGCAGACAACACTCTCTATTTCATATCGGACACCAATAACACCATAGTTGCAAGCTTACAAACGCCCAGTGCTACGGGTTTCGTGTATGATTCTGGTAAGGACCTGATGTTTTCCGCCAATCAATACAACAATTCGGTTTCGGTCATCTCGGACCATACCGTGATTGAAACTATTATGGTCGGGTTACAGCCGAGGGCTGTCGCATACGATCCGGTCATGGGTAAAATCTTCGTAACCAACTCGTACGTCAATACTGTGTCAGTGATATCAGATTCCGCTAGCGTACCTAACACAACACCTGGAAATAATAATAACAATAATGGAGGACAGCAAAACAATAATGGTAATGCTTCAGGGAATAAAAGTACTCCTGGCTTCGAACTGCTAATTGTCATTGGAGCAGCAGCCATTGTCTTGTTCATGAAGCGAAAACGATAAGAAAATGTGTAAAACAACCTTGATCTAGGATAGGACGGCCCATTCAACGAATCATACATCATCCTCCGTTTTTTCTTTTAATTTTTTCTAGAATGATGATAAAAGTCTGATTGATTAAATTTCTATCTCGAATCATAATTTATAGTGGTGCTTTTTTGATTGTATTTGTAAACGTTTAACTGGAGAAAAAATAGTTCAGATAAATGTAAGAAAATTTAATAAAAA
>JGI20214J51650_10000753_pt1 | contig 20381 bp, 23 predicted proteins | sample WetSurMetagenome_FD_51650 | JGI IMG/M metagenome (IMG submission 51650) | reverse complement strand
TACTTTATCGGCAAGGACGGATACGTCTGGGCAGCCCCGATGAAGCACAACAAGACCGGCAAGAAGAAGAAAGTCGGTACTGAAAAGATCGCCAAGGAAAAAGGGTTCATGTACTACATCGGCAAAGACGGTTTTGTCGCTAAAGCCAAGATGAAGAACGCATAACACCTTTTCTCCTTTTGCACGCAGTCCTTCACCAGTCAGAGTAATCTGATTGGTGAGACTGCTCATAGTTTTATTATAACGCTATCGTTTNTCGATAATATTTAACGCGTATTCAGTTTTTGGTGCATACTTCCTGACGCTTATTAAACTGTGTTTCTTAAGTCAAATCAAAAATATTGTCTACTACGACCAGGATCTGGTTGTTAAAAAAATTGAAAAAAGTTCTCTTCATGGCACGAAATCTACAAAATCACAAANTTTAAGGCTCTAATACTGAGAAAATTTGCATTAAGGGGAAGAGGAAAATTTTCGGTTATCCCTTAATTACCATGTGAAGCATTGGTAATGCGTATCCATACGGATTTTAACAAAATCGCAATGCGGACTGACGCGCTTAACAAAAAAATGTCTCTAAAATCACATGGGCCCGTCGTGATTCGAACACGAGATCTTCGCCGTGTGAAGGCGACGTCATAGCCAACTAGACCACGAGCCCCGATGCATCGACCGGGAATTGAACCCGGGCTATAGGCTTGGAAGGCCTAAGTCATACCACTAGACCATCGATGCACTGCGCTCTACAATTTTGGGGTGACGGAGTATTAATTGTTATCCCAAGGTTTCTCCAGGGTCACGAGTCATGCACTCGACATGGTAATCAGAGATCTGGCAATTGCAGGTAAGTACGATTGAATTCGAAAGACGATCAGAGAGTAATTTATTATTCCCCACGGTTAAAATTTTTTTTAAAAATGAAGCTTTCGAAAAACACCTGATCCAAACCAAGCCTATTTGGATAATTAATTGATCTTCGAATTGGTATTTATGCATCAATATCAGCTAAGTTCCGATACTCCGGGTTTATTTATTTCTTATAATACTCATCTGATTTGCGGGTAATCGGTGTATCCTTTTTCCTAAGAGTAATATCATGGGCCCGATCGAAGTAGAACTTTGATTCATCTGTCTTGCCCATTTCCTTAAAACAGATCCCGAAATGATTCCAGGAGCTTGCATTGTTGGGTAACTGGTTCACGACCATCCTGAACGTCTGAATCGCAGAATCGAGATATTTATTACTCATATGAATTATTCCTATCATCTCAAGGGTTTCTCCCAGATTAAACAGGAATTCCGGGTTTTCCGGTGCGAGCTCGACTGCCCGGAGCAGTGACTTGAGTGCATTGGTATGATCCCCCATTTCCCGGAAACAGGTACCGCGCTCATTCCAAACATGAGCAAGCTTATAGTCGATTTCCAATGCTTTGTCAAATGCTTAGGATGAAGATTTCCCCAGAATTTTTTTAAATAGACCCGCAGCGGTTTTTTGCGGTTCTCTGGAGGCTTCATCTGCCAGTTGAGACGCCTCGTTGAGTGAATCACTCATCACGATATCACCAAATGTTGCTGTTACGTTGCGGACCGTTCCTACAGATGCAATAAATCCACCCCGGTTATCATATATCGGCATTGCTTTCATCCAGAGTGTCCAATCACTTCCATCTTTTTTAATACCCCGGCTGACTGCGATGACAAGACCTTTCGGAATCCTGCTCACCATCATATATTTTTGCCGTTTTATCTCTTCATCAGAGTCGAAAACAAGATTCACAAGNATCTTTCGCTTGGACCCAAAAAACGGTTCAGCATAATTATTATCGCCTTTTTCTATCACGGTCTTAGCAGGAGTACTCGTCAGTTGTTCGACTGAATCGTTCCACGCAATTACTTTTCCTTCATTATCGATTGCAAAACTCGGGTCAGAAAAGAAATTTATCATCTCTGAGATGATCTGCTGGGTGTTTTCCAAAGAATTGCCAACGGAGCGTCTTTCAACTGCTTTTTTAACTAGAACTAAAAGTTCACGGAACTGATGTCGAGGATCCTCACCTTTTTTCAGAAGAAAATTGGCACCGCTAATTGAGAGCCTCGATTGCCGTATATTCTCCTCCAACACCCGTAAAGATAATTACTGGTGTTAAATCTCCATTTTTTCTAAGGATCTTCAGGAATTCGATTCCATTGATATCTGGCATGTCATAATCGACTACTATCACCTCAAAAGTTTTCTGTGCGATGACCTCAAGTGCCTCTTTTGCAGACAGTGCTGTCCGAATACTCATCTCTCGCGACCGCTCAGCCATGAGCTCGATCATTTCAAGCAGGCTGGCGTCATCATCATAAGAAGAACTGAAGGTGAATGTTGATTCATTCTTATACTTTGACGTATGATATCAGGAGTTATATACCTGACATTCAGTATTTAAGAAATCGAACATAAGGAGTTTTTAAAATTATAATTATCCGTTTATATGTTTATTTTGATCAGTCTATACTCTAAAAATCGATGAACTACCTAACAATTTTGTGAGGATACCATGTGATGGTTGAACAGTACTGTAAACAATGTGGGAAATGTTGTGAAAAATGGGGTTGGGATCAGAAGGGAATCATCGAAGATGTAATTCCATGGTTTATCAATGATCGAAAAGATATTCTGCGGCATGTGTCTTTTCAATTTAATGACGGGACGCGTGTNAACGGAACAAACATCTCGTCATCAGATTTCGGCCGGATTATTTCCATCGACTACTGGATCGAGCCAAATGGAAAATACTTGCATAACTGTCCATTTTTCCGGAGGGCAGAAAATGGGAAGGTCTACTGCCGGATTCATGATATGAAACCGGCAGTTTGCCAGGGATTTGCCCCATGGGCAGAAATCTGGCATGATTATGGATTAAATTGTCCCGCCTGCAAGGACATTAGTCCCTGATCCTGCTACCTAAAAAGCATATCTCGTCAGAGAATAAAATCTTCTCAGCTAGGTAAAATAATGGACGATCAGTATCTGAACCGGGGCGAATCAATAATTCTGACAACTCACCGGATTAGCGTAGATTCTGTCCTGCATAACGTGATGCTTACCAATGAGCGTCTCGTACTTATCGATGACCGGCATGCCGGTTTTTATCCCCGCTCAATTATGCTTCGTGATATTGCCTCTCTGCGGAGCGGAAAAATGTCATCCGGTGAACCGGTAATAATCCTCTTCTTTTCGTCCGCTGAGAGGGAAAATTTACCACTCCATCTCATTTTCTCACAACATTATGGAGAAATAAGAAGGCAGGAACGAGACGAATGGGCAAAAAAAATTATGGAACTGAGGATCGCTTTGATTCAGAAAGATATTCCTTCAGAAATATCTCCGACCAGTCTTAAACACGGGCTACAGCCATCGGTACGACACTGGATCGCACCTGAGAAGATCAGGCCGCTTACCAGTATGGGAAGCCTGCAACCGGAACCTGTTCCTCTTACAATCATCCCCGATGAGTCCGACTTTTACGATGAAGTTCCCTCGGAAGAAATCGTATTCACAACACCCGCGGAGTCCGGATCTTTGGATGCTCTAGAACAATCTGCGTTCCAGATAATTGAACCAGAAACAGCTGGGGACCATCCTTCAGAACAACTTTCTTCCGGAAAAATTTCCGAAATGGCCGGGGAGTCGGTATTACCCGAGGTTGTGTTGAAACAACCGGAATCCCCGGTTATGTCCGGCACTCCAAAGGAATCGTGCTCGGAGACTTTAGTTTGGCCAGTACTTGAGAGAACAGGACCGCAAATAGCGGATGAATATCCAGCAGAACAACCTTCTTCCGGAAAAATTTCCGAAATGGCCGGGGAGTCGGTATTACCCGAGGTTGTGTCGGAACAACCGGAATCCCCGGTTATATCTGGCACTCCGGAGGAATCGTCCTCGGAGACTTTAGTTTGGCCAGTACTTGAGAGAACGGGACCGCAAATAGCGGATGAAAATCCAGCAGAACAACCACCTTCTGGCGAGATCCCCCGGACACCGCTAGAACTAGCGTTACTGAGCTTTTTATCAGAAGAAAAAGATCCTGAATTCACCCGACGTTCTCTCACAATTGCACTGGAATCCCTTATTCCCACCCGTCAATATGATAAATTATCGGAAGATAGACGCAACGGGGCCGCAGTTGGGGAAAATCCGGTTGAAGAAATTGAGATGTCAACGGGGGTATCTCCCCATAAATTTCAAGCGCCATCGCCTGAGGGATTGGAAAAACCTGATACAGATTCACCTTTTAAAATTGTCACTCCGTCCCCTGAATTTGGAGAGCCCTTTCATCAAAGGGCGCGTAGTAATAACCCTGAACCGGCATTGCCCGAATCAGAAAAGGAAACTACTGCCATAGCGATTCACCCTCAGCAACATTCTCCATTGTGCTTGTTTACAGGACAGTCTGGAAAAAAAATAGCATTTATCGCAGGTTGTATCATCTTCTTAATTTTGGTATTCGTTGGAGGAGCTATGTTCATTTCATCCTTTTCGCATAAGGATAATTCTTCACATTTCATCCCTTTTGTGAATACTACGCCGAATGTAACATTAAAAATGACCCCCTCCCCTTTTCTTATACCTCAATCCGGACTTTGGGTCAGGGTAAATTCTTCCGCCAATTATTTAGGCCAAGCAGGTAACCCGGATCTGTTGAAGCAGGTCTCCGGGACAGGGAATCAGATCTACCAGATACTGAACAGTAATGGCATCGTGCAGGTAACCGTCAAGAAGCAGGATAATTCCGGTAGTATTCTGTCGGTAGAAATATACAAAGATGGAACTCTTTTAGCTTCCCGAAAAGTCACGGCACCCATGGGTTCGATCGATCTCCTGATTGATTCAAAAACCGGCTATCCCCCGGGACTTACTGCGAATGGTACTATAACGCAAGATATCAGTTAGAGTAACGGAAAGGCTTGAACCTAACTGACTTAGTGAAATAAAAAAAGTACTTCCTTGCTTTGATTTTAAAATGGGAGGAGAGTGGAATAAGAAAATTCAATAGCCACGCAGTTCAGATTCTACTTTTTCCAGGTTAGCTATACGTTTCTCAAGCGGGGGATGCGTAGAGAGAAGCTCCATAAACGTGTTTCCTGATAAGGCTGGTATAATAAAAAATGCGTTTGCTCCCTCCACTTTCGCTTTTGCTTCAGTGGGAACAACTTCCATTCTGCCACTGATCTTATTCAGCGCTGAAATCAGTGAGCGGGGATTTTTTGTGATTAATGCGCTTCCGCGATCTGCCGCAAATTCCCTGTATCGTGAAAGGGCGAGGATTAGAAGTGTACTAATCGCATAAACTACAATTGATACGACCCAGACGACTATCCAGCTGCCGCCTTCCCGGTTGCGTCCCCCAAAAAGAGCTGAAAAGAAAAAACTCTGCATTATCATCGAAGCGATCATCGCAATAAAGCTGGCCATTGTCATGGTCAGAATGTCACGGTTCTTCACATGCGATAACTCATGAGCAAGAACCGCCTCGAGTTCGTCATGGTTGAGCAGACGCATAATTGAATCTGTGCACGCGACGACGGCATGTTTCGGGCTTCTTCCCGTAGCAAATGCGTTGGGGACAGGACTTTGCATGATTGCTAACTTAGGGAGGGGGAGATCCGCCTCTTTACAGAGTTTCTCCACCATGCGGTGTAGCTCCGGGTACTCGTCATCATCAATGATCCGTGCCCCGGTCGACCAGAGGACCAGCTTATCAGAGAAGAAGTACTGGACTAGCCCCATACCCACCGCCAACAGAATTATTAACCCATAACCCGCTCCAAAAGCTAATAATATCGTCATGAACACGAGGTAGAGTATGAACAACAGGAACATTGTAAGCCAGACTCTTCCTGTTAAGCTCCAGTCACGTTTCCATTCCATAATTTGTACATGTTCGTATCATTCATTTTTAAATCATTCGACATCTGCAAATCAAATCTCGAGATCAAATCCAGGTTTAATAGGAATAGAGAAATCTGTATTTATAATCCGAATCTTCGTTCCAGGAACAATACCAAAACTATTTTTTTCCTGACATCGGACGGATACATATGGCCGAAGTTGATCCTGAAGCACTGGCTGATGTGGCATACGGCATCTTCGAGCATCGCCTGAACCGGAGCCTCAATGCGCAAAGTAAATATTTGTATATTTTAGTGGAGGAGGCTGTCGACTTCAAGAAAGATCTCGGAGCGATCTTTGAGCAATTTTCCGCAGAATATCCCCAGTTGGCGGATGCGATGCTCAGGCATTTTTCCAATCTCGATACCATATACACAATGCTGAGAGAGGGTGAAGGTGTTGTTCCTACGAAAACTACTCAGATGTACTGGATTGTACTAGATGCTCCAGGCAGTCCCCCTGAAGCGATCGAAGATGAGAATGCAGGAAAGTGGTTGATTTTTCAGGAACCTGGTCAGATAGATTCCGCTTGGAAAAAAGTCCGTGATTCAACGGTTTTGGGTGAATTAGGCATTTCTGCAAAAGTCAGCACAGCAAAACCGAACCCGGAGTCCAGAGATAACAGAAAAGTCATTTATATATACACAAAAGATTGGGCGAATGAGTCTGATGTAATGCGGGTCAGGGAAAAACTTCGTGATCTTGGATTTGCCGAACGCATTGGCTATAAGCGGAATATCGAGACATTTGCTGGGGAGTACGCAAAAAAAGGCAAACGCGTAACATATTATTCTGCATAAAATGAAAGTTTCATTATTCATTTAGTTCACGAATAATCTTCGAAATTAGGAAAATTATTCGATAGAAATTTTAAAAGAAAAAAAGTAACTATTCAATAATTACGCCTTTCTTTCCTTGTTCTTAGGCCGTAAATTCTGATAACCACATTTGCGGCAGCTTGTTGCGCGGATAGCATTCCGAGCATTGCAATGCATACATATTTTCACATTCAGTAAACGGGCTTCAGCTTCTGGAAATTTTGCCATCGGAATACACTCCTGTCTGCCCTTATAACAAAGCTGTAAAACTTCTTAACCGTTTGGATATCCGTGATTCAAACCCCTTCACATAATAGCCAGTCGCGGAAGGCGGATAGTGCCCGTGCACGATGGGATATCCTGCTCTTCTCTTCGCAGGAAAGCTCCGCGAGAGTTTTGTCATCGAGCTCAAAGATCGCATCATACCCGAATCCCCCGGTTCCCCGGGGGGTTTGAGTGATCCTGCCATACACGCTTCCCCTAAAAACTTTGATGCCATCCTCATCTGCAAATGCTATTGCCGTTGTAAAACTGGCGTTACGGTCAGCTTTGTGTTCCATTAGTTTCAGGATCCCCATATTACCGATAGTATCCAGAACATAGGCAGCATAAGGGCCGGGAAACCCGTTGAGGACATCGACTGAAAATTCCGTATCATCCACGATCAGAGGTGTATGAAGACGGTCATAGGCAAATCCGGCTTTTTCTTGAGCAATCAATCCAATATCATCAGAACGAATCTCAGGAATATCGAGAGTGACATGGGTCACTTCAAGTACGTTGTGGAAAAAAGCCTCAACTTCTTTCGCCTTATTGATATTACTGGTAACCATTGCTATTTTCAAAGATATCGTCCCCTCCGCTCAATTTCGCGTTCACGTCGAACTGTATCGCCTGCACCGTCAAACATTTCAGCATAGCCTGTGACAAATGCTGTTTTGAGTCTATCGGCGTTTTCCGGGTTTGTACTCTCGAGTGTCTGAAAAAGCACACGAATATCCACTCCCCGCTGCTCTATCTCACTGGTTATCTGGGCAAGGCCAAAATCAATAAAAACGCATTTAAGATCACTCTGCCGTATAATTAAATTGCTCGTGGTCAGATCTCCGTGAACAATCCCGGCCTCATGAAGTTTTCCGATCATCCGACCTGCTTCCTGCAAATTTTCTTCATTCATAATATCCTTCAGAAGAGTACCTTCAATCTTTTCCATGAGGATCGTATCTCTTGAGATATCATGTATCAGGGGTGTAGGAACTCCCGCACTACGAGCTGCGGAGATCAGTCTGGCCTCTGCCCGAGTCCGTTCTGTTATCAGACGCATATCAAGCGGACTTGCGCGATAGGGCTTTTCTACACGGCGTTTTTCTGCCATGGTGTTATTGAATGTAACAATCGCCTCTGCCCCTCTTGACTGAGCAATATCCGTGTCCGGATGCAATGAAAAAATTTCTCCTTTCCATGTTACTTCAACCTCATCGGAGCGGAACGTGGGATTGATCCGGGATGATTCAACAGGAAGATTCCCGCCAGATTGTAGCATCAACTTGCCGGTGTAAGCAATCATTGCACCATTATCCCCGAGATATTTCTGCTCTGGGACGAAGAACCGGGCCCCGCGTTCTTCGCACATGATCCGGAGCATCTCCTGTAACCGGCGGTTGGCACCGACACCCCCCACAAGAAGAACTTCATTTTTCCCGGTCAGAGATAATGCGCGTTCCGTAACTTCGACACACATTGCAAAAGCGGTCTCCTGCAGGCTGTAACATAAATCAGGTAGCGGTGCCTTATTGCCCTTTGCCGCCGAGACTAGGCCGGAGAAAGCAAGATCCATCCCCTTAACAGTGTATGGCAGGTCAATATAGCGTCCCTCTCTAGCAAGCTTTTCTAACAGTGGTCCGCCTGGATGGGGCAAATTTTTTGACCTCGCGAATTTATCCAGCGCATTTCCTATTCCGATATCAAGGGTCTCGCCAAAAATACGGTACCGGCCGTTCAGATAACCGATAACCTGCGTATTTGCGCCACTGGCATACAGGACTACGGGATCCCGACATCCAGTAGCGTAACATCCGATCTCAACATGAGCAACGCAATGGTTTACCCCGATAAGAGGGACATTCAGCGAAAGTGCAAGTGACCTTGCTGCCGTTGCGACTGTCCTAAGACATNGGCCAAGTCCCGGACCCTGTGAAAATGCAATTCCTTTGATTTTTTCCGGTTCCGTCATTACCGAATTTATCAGCTCTCTTATTGCGGATGCGTGATGCTGCGCAGCTTCACGGGGATGAATCCCTCCCTGTGGGGGGCTGTACGGGTGAGATGCCATCGCGATAAGATCACGATCAAAAAGAGCTGCACTGAGGTTCCATGCTGTCCCCTCAATTCCAAGTATCTGCCCAAAATCAGGCATTTGCCATTATTTTCTGAATTCGGTATATCCACACTTGCCACAGGTTGTCCGGTCCTTATGGTCTGCCATAATGAAGCCCGGTCCGCAGCGTGGACAATATTTTTTTGCAGTAGTTACTTTTGCACCCTCTACCTTGAAGTATGCACCCCGTTTCGGCCCCTTTGCAGCGGCCTTTTTTGCGGGTGCCATCGTTATGCGGCTCCTTCTTCTTTGGGTTTGGGCATTCCACGCGCTGCGAGGTAGGGGCGTTCAGTTTTATTTCTGCCCTCTCCATTATCATAGATCCGGGCAGATCCGGTAATCTCAGTTTTACCAAAACTGCTGTGCAATGTATCAAGTGTTACCTGATGCTCTTTAATATTGAGCAGAGCGCAGAGTTTACCGGTAATTTGCATGCGCGAGGGAGTTGCTCCATCGTATTTGAGGGTAAACTGAACCTCTCTTCTGGATAAAAGCTCATTTCTTTTATCGCTAGTTATCTCAAAGTCCATCGATATCCTGTAATTATTGGAAACCGGGTTATTTAAAATATGACCTTGTACGGAAAAGACAGAAAAAAAAGAGACTTGAATCCTTTTGAGAAGATCAAGATTCAGTGCGTATAAAATGGCTTAGGAAGTTTTTTGCAATTTTGCGCGCTTCTATGGTTACAGGTCGGAGAACAACCCCTTTTTGAGGTTGACCATAGAGGATTACCGCTCCTTCACGAGCAGCAAGTGTCAGTGGAATCACGGCGAGATCTTCTTCCCCATCAACGATGATTGTTGCCGGGGGGTTGTTAACCGCATAGACCAGCGCGCGGATCAAATCATCCGTGAGCGTCCCTGCCGGGTTTTTCACGCTCATGCTTGTTCCATGAACATCTGGCACAATACGACAAGGCGATCTCATAGTATATCCATCGACCACGGCAACTGCAGGAGTGATCCCTTTTTTGTGGAGATTATGCGTGACGACATCGCCTACTGTGTAAATCACTTTTCCCTCAATGAGGGGAACGATCGCATCAATTGACGGGTACAATTCTCCGAAAGGCTCCTTGAAGAGCTTTCGATGCTCTTCGGGAAGTGTGAGCATCAACGGACCTTCAGAGCATAACGACCTGGAAGCTTGATATTCATCCGTTTTGCAACTTCTGAATTTTCCGGATCGATAATTACAAGGTAACCTGACCAGTCATCACTTAAGTTGGAAGTGCCGCAGATTACACAACTCTCCCCGTCAACTACACGGTGACAATCCCTGCAGACCTTTCCCTGTTTCTTCTTATTCGCCGGAGGCATGCTCCTTCCTCTTGCCTTTTGCCTTCTCAGATGCGCGCTCTTTTACTGTACCGGGGGGCTGGTTGGCCTTCTCTTTCTCTCGTTCCCGCTCTTCCTCAAGCCAAAGCGCAGTTCCAAGACCGGCCTGTCTCATCGTGAGTCCTATTTTGCTGTCCCGGGGCTCCCGTTCATTTAATGATAATGTGACTACACGTACCCGAACAACGTCTCCAACACCGATAAACCGTTTGGACTCCTGACAAATAAGCCGTGCATTTTTCTCATCATAATTGATGTACTCATCAGAAATCTGGCTGACGTGAAGCATTGCGTCAATCGGGCCCAGGCTTACAAAAGCACCGAAACTTGTTGTCTCGACGACCATCCCCTCAATAACTTCCTGGAGGGTGAGGCGGAGAACCATAGCTTCAAACTTGACATCGTAATAAACGCCACCGTCCCCCGGAACGAGTTCGCCTTCACCGACATCCGTGACTTTCGTGACGCAGATGAAAATCCCTATCTCTTTGTCAATACTTCCTTCGAGCTGTTCCTGCAGGACTTCAAGAATTACCTTCTCAAGTTTTTCGCCCAGCCTCTGGGGGGGCACCCGCACCTTGTCCTCAAGCATCAACTTATGATACATAACTCTCCTCTATCTTCTCAATAATTCCAGCTTTTTCTGGTTTCTCATTGATATAACGCCGATTCCTCTTTCAAACAGCGTGTCCCTGATCTGCCGGTCGTTCGTGACAACAATACAGCTGTTCTGAACTGCATATTCAATAACCTGTTCATCGACAGATTCAGAATTCAGACATCTGCTGTCCGCAATCATGCACTTTTCACCCAAATTAATTCCAAGGCGTGCCGCTGCCCCATCCCGGCCTCTTTCTCGAGACAGTCCTTCAAGCTCTTTCAGAACCCCCGATAATACGACGGGTTCAAATCCTCCAAGGATTGTCCGTAGTTCCTCAAAGAGGTCGATATGGAACTGTGCCGGCATCATCAGGGCATTTGCATCCAGCAGGACTTTTACTCTCCCAGAACGCCCATCCCGATCAGGCGCCAGCGTGCTCCCACCTGCCGGCTTATCGCGATTCGTGATCCCACCTCTGCACAAACCGGGCGTTTAAGTGCAATTTCTACGCTGTCCTTCTTCGTATTGGTGACAACACCTACTGTTACCGCTGTCCCGACTGAAAGCATCAGCGGTTCTGAATGTTTCAACGGCTCGATGATAAGTTCGCTTGTCGCACCAACAACACGTTCCATAAGGGTTACCCGGCATCGGATCTTGTCCCAGACCGGTGGAATTTTACCCTCGTGCCCCAATACCTGTCCTGCAAGCGCATCACTTTTTGTGAGAGCCGGATCAAGTTTTGTCCCAATCCCCAGCAACCCCCCGGGGGTCGCTTCGTCTACCTTTTTTGAACCGGCATTGATCGAGGTAATTGTTGTTATAATCGGGATCCATTTGATCCTGTTTTCAACCTGAATCTGCCTTCCCGGACGAATCTCAATTTTCTCATCTGCGTGGAGGATCCCCCGAATTAGAGATCCCCCCACGACACCCCCCTTGACATCTTTCCAGTTACAGCCGGGTTTGTTCACATCAAATGAGCGGGCAATCAGCATCAGCGGCTCAGCATCTGGATCACGCTGTGGCTCCGGAATGGTCAGGTCGAGTGCCTGCACGAGTGCACCAATGTTGATCCCTTTCTGCGAGGAGACAGGGATTATCGGTGCATTTTCTGCAATTGTTCCCTTGACAAATGCTTTGATCTCATGATAGTTGTCGACAGCCTCTTTCTGGCTGACAACGTCTATTTTGCTCTGAACAATTACAATATTCTTGATGCCGACAAGCTCCAGGGCCATTAAGTGTTCTTTCGTCTGGGGTTGCGGGCATTTCTCGCTCGCCGCAATTACGAGCATCGCCCCATCCATCAGCGCTGAACCAGAGAGCATGGTTGCCATGAGCGTCTCATGTCCAGGCGCATCGACAAATGATATGGAGCGGAACGGTATTCCCTTTCCGCCGCAGAGCGGACATTCGGCACTGGTCGAAAATGCTTCCGTACCTTCACACTTTTCACACCGGTAAAAAGTGGCGTCGGCATATCCAAGGCGAATGGAGATGCCGCGTTTTACTTCTTCACTGTGCCGGTCGGTCCATGTTCCGGTAAGTGCGTTGACGAGGGTGGTTTTCCCATGGTCGACATGGCCCACAACCCCGATATTTACACTGGGAACTGTCACATCATGCAAATGAAATCGAACCTCCTTACTCTATGAAATTAGAAATCCCAACACCCTTATTTTGAATTAATGTTTTTCATTATTCATGCACCCGGATTCATACGAGACATGGATAAGAAGGCTAGCGCTGGTTTGATAACATATAAGGACTCCCGCCTAATATTAAAGTATCTTGCAGAAACCGAAGAGAATCCGGCTTCTCGTTGTCAGAATACAATTCCTTGAAATCCGATGAAACCGCTGTAAATGTACTCTTCTTTTGAGAAAAACATCGGGATACCTTTGATAGAAAAAACAAAATAAAATTCCGCGGGTTGAGGCTCTAACTTACGCTATACATCAGGTCAGACCATACATGTACCACAATGATGTTGTCGGGGACAGAAAGGGATTTATGGATCCTAACCTGAAAACACCCTTATAAATTGTGTTTTCCATTCCATTTTTCTGTCGAAAAGGATAGTTATTGAATTTTCAAACCGGCATTGTTTAAAAAATTTTGGCGGGTTTAGGGTTTAAGCTCGCTGGTCCCCTTCATTTCGGAAAAAATGATGCCCCTTTAAGGTCCCTAAATTGCTCGTTAACCTCCTCCCTCACAGCTTTGATCAATATTTTTGAGCGCTTCCTGATACTCTGTACCTGCGGCAAATTCCCGCTCGCGGGCAATAATTTTTTTCAAATCATCATCTTGGCCAGGCGCGGACTTTTTTTCGGACACCAAAAGGGGAATTAGTTGGTCTATTCGATAGAGAAGACCGGTGCTGTCCAGCTCAGCGAAAGTGATCCCCTCTATATTTTCAAGGTTTTGGATCTTTCCCGTGGTTCCGGTTCTCGGGTACCGGACCTTCATACCCAGAGTAATCTCTTCTGCTAACATACTTGTGAATACGCTCCCGATGTGATAAATTTTTTTTCTATTTTTTAAATCTCATGGAATGGTTGTTCCCTGAACAATCGCAGACTCAGGCACCTCGAATTGACGTCCGGTCCCCGTTATTGTATATTTTCCCGTCGTTTTCACGTTATTGGTACTGCCTGTTGTGGCATAAGGCACGATAAATTCACCGTTGCTGCTTTCCTGCCTGTACACGAAATTCCGACCAGTATTCGTATTAACCGGAACTTCAATGATCCCATTTCCTTTAATGTGAGCCCCATCGACATACTCAAAAATCTTCACATATTTCACATCAGCGGACGCCGAATTGAAAACGTTAGTTGGTGATTCATGAACAAGTCTATAGTGACGAAGTGCAGGAATGGTATCGACGGGATGAATCATATCAATCGATGAAGCGGGATTCATAGCTTCAGCATGGTATCCTTTGATCGGATTGAGATTAAATTGTTCAACCCGGGCTTTGGCTGCAGTTGCATTCATTTCTTCAGCCCCGGTTATCACCGGATAGGAAATATTGGTTATCCGGGAATCAGCATACTCAATAAAATACACCTGCGACGGTTTTGACATCGATCCATCAAAATTGTGGAGTCGTGAGATCATGGTGAGGTAATATTGTTGTTTATTCAGTCTGGCCTGCTCGTAACCGTCCGGATTACTTTTGCTTGGATACAGGAATGTCGTCTGATAGGGATCAGTTGCAAGGGATGCATTGTCCCATGTGGCCATCGCCCAGAACTTTCCATCATCCATTTCGATATCTGTAATTATATAGCGGGTTCCATCATGCTCGAGAATCGAATTTGCTTTATCCTCTGATGTCGACATGAAATAAGCGGCAGCGCCATCCGGTCCTGATACGCCCTGCTGGAACGGGTTTGCGTTAGGAATCCGCTTTGCGATATAGGTAATCAAATGACCATAATCCCACCAGGACATTACACCGTACGATCCAGCGGGATACGTGAATGTATCCTTATTATACATTGTAAAGTAGCCAACGCCGGTTTCTGGTGTGCTATTTGCCATCCAGTCCAGTGATTCACGCCAGTCAGCATTCATCCGGGTGGGGCTGCTGACAGCATTCACATAGCTGTACGAAACCGAAAAATAAGCAAAGAGGAGAGAAAGACCAATGGTGAAAAAGACTAGTGCGACAGCCCCGTAATTAACCCTGCCCTCGCCGAATACTTTTTTCTGACTTTTTTTCTGTTTCCTCGATGAAGTTCCGGGAACCGGGGATGTCTGTTGTGAATATGAGGTTTCCCGCGAAGAGGACTGGGTCGCCAGGTTCCTGATATCAGTCCATCCCAGGGAAAAGGCGAACGTAACAAAGACTGCGGCAAGTAACGCGATGTTAATGGCCAGGTAATATTCGTATCTGATATGCTGCCACGTCGAAAAAAGAATGACCAGCGACCAAACCAGAGCAAATACCTGTTCCGGATGTTCATCCCGGGTATTCTTATAGATCATTACAAGAATTCCACCCGCCATAAGGAGAAGACCATAATTAAATGTGAGCCACGCGAGATCAAGAGCCCACCCCCTGGCCTCCTGGACCGTGTTCGTAATTGCCTGCTGGCCAAAAAACGCAAACAAGTCGTAAATTAATAAAAAGTACAGTTGAGGGGTCGTAAGGTAAAGTACCAGCGAAAATACGACCCCACAACCAATAAGAACGGCAGGATAAAAGTACCGTTCTTTTCCCTTCAGAATGATCTGAAGTAGATAGAGGAAAGCGGTTCCAATTATTAATCCAAGGTATGCGTAAATGTGCCCGACCGAATACGTTGAGAGATCAATTCCAGGATTTTTCAGGCCGAATATTAGGAGCCCGGCTATCGCAATTGAAAAAACTATTCCATTTATTATGAGGATATATTCACTTGTTCTGTTACGAAAGACATCAAGGACAAATTGAATCACGGTGAATATCCCGACGATCATTGCAAAGAGGACCATCGTCGGCATGGTGAAAAGGCCGAGAAGGTAAGTAAATCCCCCCAGAGCTGACACAAGAAGAAGATTTTTTTGTGACCAGACCGTTTTAAGAGAAATTTCCGTTCTTTTCTCTGAATATACAGCATACATATAGAAAAGACAGAAAAGGGTTGAAAATAAGACCTCGGCGATGTGGTGATCCATATAACCGTAGAGTGAACGGTAGAAAAATTGGCCGGTGACTACGGCTGTAAAACCTGAAGCCAGCACACCCGTTTTCCAGTCCCCACAGGTTTTTCCTATATAGTACATAATTGCAATTGTTGCAGCTGCAAGAAGTGGTGGGATAACAAGACCAATGGAGATAATTTCTGTTCGGGTTGTCGCACCCACAATAAGACAACAAATAGCAATAATTGTCGGGAAAAGGGGTCCCCAGTAAATTGACGTTCCGATTGGATAGTATGACATGGGGTCAAACCAGCTGTAATTCGGGAAGTTGGCAAGTATCTGTTCAACCTGACGCAGATTATAGAGAGGGTCGTCGCTTGCCACCATCGAGAGGACGTCGGTCTTTCCCATGGTGAACAGGGGGAGTAACCGCAACCAGAGAGCAAAGAGGGAGAAAAATGCTATGAGACCGACGACCATGAAACGACGTCGGTTTTTAAAATCCAAAGATATCATAAGGTCAACCTGTGTGATCAGTACGTTTTGGTTTGGACAATTAATAAATTTGGATAGCCGTCAGACGAGACCTGTTAATGCCGCTTCGAATTGTCTCGCTTTTTCTTTCCAGCTGAAATTTTCGAGATTAATAGTAAATTTCTGCGGTTTATTCATCAGGTTTTTTATTTGTTCGATGTATTCTTCCTGCGTCCGGTAGATGAAGATATTTGGACCCCCCAATCTGGTCACGTCAGGAATGGGTCGCATAACAATCGGCTTTCCGCAGGCTGAGTATTCAAAATACTTGTTTGGGAGCGCTATCTCCCCCCATCTCGGTGGAGAAAGCGGGATAGTGCAAACATCCATGCTGGCGATATATCGAGGGAGCTCATGGTAGGGTTTTACTCCGGTAAAAATCACCCTGTCAGATAAATTGAGATCGGTTACAAGTTTTTTTAATGCGATCTGATAGTCCGTAAAAAGTGATCCGCCTACGATGAGTAACCGTGTTGCAGGGTTATATTTTACCAGATCCGGCATTGCTCTGATCATGTCATCAATCGCGTACCACCGCTCCACGCTGCCGGCAAAGCCAATGACAAAATCATCTTCACGAACACCGAGTTCACGTCGTGCGCCGGCCCCATCCATAGGAAAGAAAATATCTGTATCGACTCCGTTCGTGATTAACCTCGCTGAAAAACCGAGCCCTTTGAGTTTTTCTACAAGGGACGGGGATACGGTTGTAACCAGATCACTTTGAATCAGATTCCTTTTCGTAATTTCCCATACGCTTTTCCGGATGATTTCCTGGATTGGCCTGTTCCTGAAGTATGCAGCAGCTGAATCCGGGAACCAGTCCTTGAGATCAAATACCACAGGGATTTTATGTCGTTTCGCCGCCCGGATGACCGCCGTACCCGCCAGTACATGTGCTGCAACTACTACGTCAATCCCNTCATTCTGGATNATCCTGTTGAAAATATAAAAATGATATGGNGCGTTGAGAGCGTAGTGCAGAAGGGGGTTCGTGAGGGGAATTTGCGTTGCCTCATGAACAATGAGACGCGTTGNTCGCGCCTCTCCACGACTGACATGGAAGTGAGCAACATGAACTTCATGCCTTCGGGCCAGCTCCTCGAAAATGTAGTGATGGCGGGAGGGGATCGGATGATGGATATAATCCTGAGTGGAAACGAGAAGTATCTTCATAGGTGTAAAATTACGTAAAACAAAATATTTTGGGATTGTTCCGGATCTACTTCCTGTTAGCGAGTATGTTCTGGGGAAGGTCCTTGATCCGAGCCGGGGTACCGATTGCCATTTTGTTATCCGGCACATCACAAGTGACAATTGAACCGGCTGCAACCAGTGAGCCCCTGCCGATACAAACGCCCGGCAGAATTGTGACATTAGCACCAATGGCGGCGTGATCTTTCAATACGGGTCCCAAGAGATTCCCTGGCGGGGAGGGAGGGTACCGGTCGTTTGTCAGAACAGCATTCGGCCCGATGAACACATTATCACCGATGACAGTATTCGTTGGAATATAAACCATACTCTGAATACTTACATTGCTGCCAATTTTTGCATTCCCATCAATGATGGTTGCGGTTCCGATCGCAGTCTGGTTTCCAATAATTGTCTTTTCGCGTATCAGAACATTATGGCCGCTCTGGAATCTGTTCCCGATCGATACGTCACAATAAATAACCGTTCCTGGTCGAAGCACAGCATTTTTCCCTATCGTCGTTCCCGGATAACCCGTCTTCCCCAGATTTTCCCTGGATGGAAATCCGAGGGTAACCGGTTCGAAAATCTGTGCTCCTTCACCAATGATATTGATTCCATATTCATTCATTCAACAGTCACGCTCTTTGCGAGATTTCGTGGTTTATCGACATCCTGTCCCAATGCGACCGCGGTATAGTAAGCAAGAAGCTGGAATATCACAAGAGTTGTCAGGACCTGAACAAAGTGACCGGTTCTGGGGAGAGCAATGAAGATATCAACAANCTCCGGAAGCTCTGTATCCCCTTCATTTCCGATCCCGATCACTGGTGCTCCGCGAGCTTTCATTTCTTTGATATTTGAGATCATAACTCCATATGTCTCTCCCGGCATACAAATTGCGATCACCGGCGTTTTGGGGGAAAGGAGTGCAAAGGGTCCGTGTTTCAATTCCCCGGCTGCATACCCTTCTGCATGGATATATGAGATCTCTTTCATTTTTAATGCGCCTTCGAGGGACACCGGATAGAAAGGCCCCCGTCCAACATAAAAGATGCTCTGAGCAGACTTGCAAAGATTTACCGCATCAGAGACGTCCATCAGAAGAACCTCTTCAATTGCCTGATGGGCATGCAGCAACATGTCCCCGCATTTTCTGCCTGAAAGCTGGTTAATAATTTGCATGAGGACAGCCATTTGGGCAATAAAGGACTTGGTTGCTGCAACGCTGATTTCCGGGCCAGCCCGCATGAATAGTGTTGCATCTGCGGCCCTGCTTATGGTACTCCCTAACACATTTGTAATTGCAAGAGTACGACAATTGTGAGCTTTGGCCTGCTTAAGGGCGGCGAGGGTATCAGCCGTCTCTCCGGACTGCGAGATCCCGATAATTATTCCCTCTATTGGCGAAGGAAAATATTTGAATTCTGACGCATATTCAAGCCTCGCAGGAATGCTGCATGATTCCTCAAGAAGATACTTGAATATCAGACCGGCGTGGTACGATGACCCACAGGCGACGATTGTGATGTAGGAAGGGCGACTGACAACGCCGAATAATGTATCCAGATTCGTCGCCCGGATGGTATCATAAAAAGCCTGTGGCTGCTCAAAGATCTCTTTGAGCATATAATGGGAAAAACCGCCCTTTTTCACATCATCAACGGTCCAGTCAATGAGTTCAACAGGACGGGTTACACTTTTCCCATCGTGGAATATTTCGCATTTATCTTTATGGATGCTGGCAACATCCCCGTCTTCCATATACATTGCACGTTCTGTATATTCAAGAACAGGGGTCATATCAGAGGCTGCGAAAAATTCCCGGTCGCCCACTCCGATGACCAGCGGACTTGCATAGCGGGCTGCGATCAACCTCTCTTCGCCATCAGCAATTACCAGAATCGCGTAGGATCCTTTGAGCTTTGGCACAACGTTCTGGACAGCTGCAAGCAGATCCTTTTTCATGTTATATTCTTCTTCAATNAGGTGAACAATAACTTCGGTGTCCGTTTCCGATCGGAATGTATGTCCGNGGTTCTGAAGCTGACGCTTTAATTCAGCATAATTTTCTATAATTCCGTTATGAACAACGGCGATTTTTCCCAGGCAGTCAAGATGGGGATGGGCATTTACCTCGTTTGGAACCCCGTGGGTAGCCCACCGGGTATGTCCGATTCCTGTCTTCCCGTTTAATAATGTGGTCGAGCTGGACTGTTCTGATATCTTGCCCTGATGCTTGGCCAGTTCGATTCCTTTGCCGAGCGTTGCAACACCAAATGAATCGTAGCCACGGTATTCAAGTTTTTTCAACCCTTCGACAATCAATGGTGCGGCTTCCCTTCTTCCGATATATCCAACGATTCCACACACGTTATATCACCAGGGAGCCATCCGGAATAATCCGGGATATTATTGAATTTCTGCTTTCAATTATCGCGGTATTACCAATAATGCTATTTTTATAAATTGCAAATTGTCCGCTTGTAACATTGTCGCCAAAAATTGCACCAAATTCTGATCGAAGTATGAGTCCTTCAATGTCCAGAATGCCGGTTGCTTTGTTTGAAGACGTGTGATCAGCAAGCCTGCATCGCTCCCCGATCACGGTGTCCATTATTCTCGAATGAGAACCAACTATGGCGTCATCCATTATGAGGGTGTTTCCAATGCAGGTGAATGGTTCAATCGTGACGCGGGATCCGATACTCGTGTTGGGTTCGATGCAACAGTTCGGTCCAATGATACAGTCGTTTCCGATAACGACCGGACCTGTAATTACGGTATTTGGTCCAATAGTTGATCCTTTCCCTATCTTTACCGATCCCTGGATAACCGTCTGCCTGCTGACGGTTCCTTCTTTTCCGGATGGAAGATTTCCGAGCAACCGCCGGTTCATCTTAAGAAGGTCCCACGCAAATATTGCATCTTGCCAGTCATC
>JGI20214J51650_10000752_pt1 | contig 20384 bp, 20 predicted proteins | sample WetSurMetagenome_FD_51650 | JGI IMG/M metagenome (IMG submission 51650) | reverse complement strand
ACCAGCGCCCATCTCAGGGAACCGTCGGCAGCCTGCAGGCTGACTTCAATATCCCTGATCCGGTGCTGGTTATAGATCTGGGCTAAAAAACTCTCCCTGGCTTTCGAATCCGGAATAATATCAGACAGTGTTTTTTTCTTCAGGTCCTCGCAGTTATACCCGACGATAGTGCAGAATTTCTGGTTTGCATTGTTGATTTTCAGGCTGATTTTATCGTAACTGAATGCCCCGGCCTGGGAATTGTAATACAACCCGCAATTTTTCTCTCCCTCCCTGCGGTACGCTTTTGAATAGGTCGATATGAGTACCCCGAGAGAGACAAAAATATAGAACCAGATGGTGGCAATCGTATAGACCCGGGCATCAGGCAACCCGAAAATAAAGACGAGGACCAGGTATACCCAGCCAAGGAGGACCGTCCCGTAAATACTCATTTTAGGGTGCGAAAATGCAATGAGAACAAGCGGGATTATGTAAAAAAAAGGAAACACATCGTAAATGCCTAGGTAAATGCTCCACCACGTAATAAAAATGGCAGCAATTGTGCTGACAATGATACAGATATCAAGTAACAATAACTTTTTCGGGCTGATAGGCTGCATGGACAGACACTCCTGCGGGGAACTCCCGCACGTTTGGTATTAGCCGGTAATGAACAGTTGCGACTATTCACAATAAAGCTATGGAGCACAGAAGACTCACCCGGCGACCAGTAGACCCCCCCAACTTTTTTAATCCCGTTTTACCTGTTTTTCCAGTGCCCTGTTATACGGGTGGCCTGGCGGGATCGTCGATATATTCAAGGTTGAACCGGTAGAGATGTGTGAATCCGCAGTTCCTGCACCGGACCGTAAAATTCCGGCAGCCGATCGTAACATCATGGGGGCCTGTCACCTTGCATTGCCGGCATAATGCCGTGGGTTTCAGGCTCCAGATATCATAACATCCTGGTTTAACATAATCCCCCTTTTTACTGATATCTTCAATAACAGGGACAAATAACCTCGTTGCCCGGCAATGGCCACAGGCGACCCGGGCACCATTCGGGGCTGCGGTGATCTTCTGGTCGGCATCCTCCTGGCAGTGGTAGCAGGTGGTCCGGTAGCACAGCTTGATGAAATCTTCCATGCATCATACTCACGGGCGGGACCAGATAAAGTACAAGGTGAGACGGGGCAGAGGTGATGCCCCGGGTAAGACCGGACAAGGGTGAACCATCCCGCCCGGGTTTTGTCCATTTCAGGAAATCTTAGAAAAGCAGCAGTACACAGCGGGACCCAAAAAAGTAAATACGGTATTGATTCTGGTAACAGGGAAAAAATTACCCTCCCGGGGCAGTAAGGCTGGCCACGACCGCCGCTCCGAACTCTTCTGCAGCTACCGGGCCGTTTGCAGTTACAATCCTGCCATCGATGACTACCGGTGCCTTGATAATGACTGCGCCACCTTTTTTCATCTCAAAATCTGAAGCGGGACTCTCAAAAAAGGTAGCCTTTTTTCCCTTCAGGACTCCTGCACGGGCAAGTACCACAGGTGCAAGACAGATCGCAGCGATTAGTTTTTCTGACCTCTGGAAAAATTTTACAAGGTGAACCAGGACCTCATCATTCCAGAGGTGGACCTGGGAACCTGACCCCCCGACAATGATAAGGCCGTTATATTGCTCCGGATCGACCTCTTCAAATGAGAGGGTTGCGGTAGTCCTTGCGCCGAGCATTCCTGTACAGGACCCTCTGCGGGTAGACGCGATATCAAATGTGATTCCAGCCTTTTGTAAGGCGGCGACAGGCTCATTGAGTTCCTCGTCCCGGAATTTTTCAGGTGCAATGGCGATCAGGACCTTCATATATCCGGATTCTCCCCGTTAATATTTGGACATTGCGGGAGTTGGATATGAAGAGGATTGTGATCCCTGGCGCTGGCAACAGGTATAAGGACATTTGGTACATAAGAACGCTGATTAGGGCCAATACGTGTTTAAATGAGACTTGNAATAATCTCCCGGATTCACGAGTTATTAAACCGCATTTATGCCTCTTTCAAACGGACGGTCCCCTTTGGAACGGTAATTACAAATTTTGCACCCTTGTCAGGTTCACCGCTTTCGATTATCGAAATACCGGTTATTGCCAGGATTTCACGTGAAAGATGGAGTCCGAAACCGGTATTTTTTCCAAAACCAAGTTCAAAAAGATGCTTTTTGTCTTCAACGGAGATGCCTTTGCCGTCGTCTTCGTACACGATAGTTGTCGAGAGGCCTGCATCGGACGAAGAGATCCGGATCCTCTTCATCTGCCCGCCCCCGTAATTCAGGGAATTCTGTACAAGGTTGTAAAATACCTTCTCAAACATCGGGTCGGCAAATACTTCGACATCCCGTGGGTCATAGACTACCCCTGCTCCCTTCATTGGCAGCAGGGCGACTCCCCGGCGGACCGTATCATTCACGCTCTGCCATACGGGTGCTTTGATACCGATGTTCTGGTAATCCCGCATAAATGCAAGTTGTTCCTCAATTATCCAGACAATTTTTTTCTCACGTTCAATGAATTCCCTCATCTGGTCGGGTTCATCAGTACATTCACCTGACAGCTCAAGGTACCCGTGGAGCGCTGTCAGCTGGTTCAGGATGTCATGACGAGTGATATTATTCATCAGCTGGAGTTTCTGGTTGGACTTCTGAAGTGCTTCCTCTGCCCGCCGTCGCCTGATTACATTCCACAGGCCGGTCATCAGGAGGGTCAGCTCCCTGGTATCAGTATCGCTATAGTCAGTCTGTTTGTTTCCCACCCCGGCAACAAGGACAATACGGGAACCATCAAAAACAGGGATGTTCATGTGCCGGTCGATCTTGACATGCCCCCTGGGATACCCCTTCTTCAGGGGATTTGGTGCGGAATAATCGTTGGTAATTACCGCTTTCCTCTGACGGATTGCCTCTCCCCATAACCCGGTCGCAGCAACCTTATATTCAATCGGCTTTTTGGTGACAGAACATTCAGTCATTGCTGTTTCTGACCAGGCATACATTGTGAGGATGGACTCATCGTCGCTGACAAATGCGAGGTATCCCACCGTACTCCCTGTCATTTTTACCCCCTCCTCGATTGCGTAGATTAAGAGGTCTTTCTGGGAATTTTCGTTCATCTGGTAAAATTTAACAAGGGTTTCNAGGCGCACTTCCTCCCGCTGTAATTCGATCCTCGATTCTTCAAGGGCAATTTCGGTATTCCTGCGCTCGGTTACATCCCTGCCAACGGACTGGTACTCCCGGACGATGCCTCCATCATCGAAAATTGCCCGGTCAGACCACTGCTGCCACCGGATATCTCCACCAGGCATAAGGATTGCATGCTCAATCGTTCCCACCGGGTTGGAAACAGTGAGTGAGGAGAGGAATTTCCGCATCATCTTCCTGTCGTCTTCCGGCATATCGGGAATAAACCTCCTGCCGATCAGGTCCTCTTTTTTTATCCTAAAATACCTGCAATACGCATCGTTCGCAAAAATATGTGTTCCATCGGGAAGGAAACGGGAGATTAGTTCGGTTTGATCTTCCACGACATTCCGGTACCGGGCCTCACTTTCCTTCAGGGCCTCCTCGATATTTTTCTGCTCGGTAAAATCCCTGCCGACGGACTGGAACTCGACCAGGTCCCCGTTCTGATCAAAAATGGCACGGTCACTCCAGCGTTGCCAGCGTACCTGCCCGTCATCCATGATGATCCGGTGGGTGACCGTCGCGACGGGGTTCTCTCTCGTTAATGATGCAAAATGCTGCTGTACAAGTGTCCTGTCTGCGGCAGGGATCCTTGGTGAGAATTTCTTTCCGATAATCTCTTCCTTTTGCCTGTTGAAATACCGGCAATATGCATCGTTGACAAAGACATGAGTTCCATTGGGTGAAAACCTGCAGATAAATTCCTTCTGCTCCTCAACCACATTCCTGTACTGCTGCTCGCTTGCCTCCAGTGCAATTTCCCCGTTTTTCCGTTCGGTAATATCCCGTATTGATTCAATGGCTCCCGCAATATTCCCTTTTTTGTCGTAGAGGACTGATGCTTTGCCAAGGAGAAATTTTCTCTCCCCCAGGGGACGAGGGAGGGAAGTCTCCGCAATAAGGATATTGCCCTCCTTTTTAAGGATCGAATAATACCGCGTAGTCAGCTCTTCATCAGATTTAAAAACCAGGTCGATCAGGATAGGGCGGCGTTCACCATAGAACGGGACCGCGTACTCATAATCACCCTTGCCAAGCATTTCTGCAGCCGGGATCCCGGTCATCTCCTCGATTGACCGGTTCCAGGCGATGACGTTACCCTCTTTATCAATTGCAAGAGTTGCATCGGGCAGGAAATTAATAATATCTGCCATCCGCTGTTTTGACTCGTCGAGCTGGTCCTCTGTTCTTTTTTTATCTACTGCAATCCTTATTTTATGCCCCAGTTCAATAAATTGTGACCTTGGTTCCCCCCCTTTCTGAGATAGAAATCAGCACCGTTATTTATTGCTTCAATTGCAACATCTTCCCGGCCTTTCCCGGTAAAAAGGATGAATGGAATATCTCCGTGGTCTTTACGGACGGATTTTAAAAATAAAATTCCATCCATTCCGGGCATCTGGTAATCTGATACAATCACGTCAAAGACCCGGGACTTAAGCAATTCAAGTCCCTCGATTGCAGATGGGGAAGTCTGTACCTCAAATTCATGAAAACGTTCGAGAAATTTTTTTGCCAGATCAAGAAGTGCAGGTTCATCATCGACACAGAGGATTGAATACAAGGTGCTTGTTCCCCGGCTGGATAGTAAAAGAAGGTGAGTCAGATATAATAAATTCTATGTTTCAAGTAAACTGATGAGAAATAAATGATTGTCCTCCCTGGAAATTTCAATCCAGGGCCTTTTCATGCCTGCCCAGGTACCGGTGCCGGTTGTATCCGTTAGCCGCCTGATATGCCCTGGAGTTGCGATTCTGCAATCTGCCGGACTGTCTCTTTCTGCTCCGGGGAAAGGTTGAGTTTATCTGTAATCCCAAGAAGGAGTGTACCGAGGAATTGTTTTCCCTCTGGTGTTGAGATATAACTGATAACCATCTTCTGACCATCCGGGGAAGCGAGAAATTTTTTCACCATGTCCTGTCCTTCGGGTGTCTGGAGCATCCCTGACATCCCACCACCAATACTGTCCATGAATCCCATTTTTCACCTGCTATTATTCTGTCATTACTGGCATCTTATCCTTTAAGGNAGTGTTTATCATAATGGGNACNACGGGAGAATTTGTNCAGATAGTGCCGGGTGATAAAAATCAGTCCCCGGATGGCGGAATCCTGGAATTTTAATCCGGTATAGGAGTTTTTAAATTGGAAAATGTACCATCTAACTAACAATATGTGGTGGAAAATTTCGGAAAAAGACCCTGCCAGTAATTCCGCAGGGCCTGTAATGATCACGTTTCTGACGTTCCTGGTCTGTACTGCTATCGTGGTACTCCCGGCGTATGCTGCAAACACAACCCAGACGGTATCCCCTACCCAGACTTCCATCCCGGCGACTACCACGGCGGTCCCTACCACTGCCACCACAACTTCGGTCCCCGCAACGACCCATACAACGAGTCATGTTACAACTACAACGACAACAACGGTATCCACAACCCAGACCACATTACCTTCAACCACCCAGGCAACGGCGGTTATCACGACATCTGCCCAGTCGCAGGCGAACCCGGTGGTGTCATTCTATGCTGACACTACTGAGGGGCCAGCTCCGTTGGATGTCCAGTTCACAGATATGTCTTTAGGTGGTCCGACGTCGTGGAGCTGGGACTTTGGTGACGGCACTTCAGATACAGTCCAGAACCCGTCCCATACCTACCAGGATGAAGGGACATATACTGTCAGGTTGACCGCGACCACCCGGACGGGTAGTTCATCCGCGACCCGGAGCAGTTACATTGTAGTCGAGGCGGCACCAACAACAACTGCTACCACAACTGCCACGGCTACAACGACAACCTCCACAACCACCACAACCTCAGCCACCTCCGGATCCGGGCTCCTAGCAGCCTTCACGGGCTCACCCCGGTCCGGGACCGCCCCCCTGACGGTGGTGTTCTCCGATACCACGGTTGGGAGTCCAACCTCCTGGCAATGGGACTTTGGGGATGGTGCAACCGATACCGGCCAGAACCCTGTCCATGCATACAAAAAAGTCGGGACCTATACGGTTACCCTGACTGTCAATTCCTCCGGTTCCGGAAAAACCATTAAACAGGCAGATTTCATCACGGTAAGTTCCCCCTACGAATCAGTGCAACAGGAGGGTGTATCAACCGGATCCCAGGGCAGTAGTGACAAGGTAAGGGCACAGGCATCGTCTGCAGGGGGTTCTGGTGGCGGAGGGGCGGATACTGTTGGAAAAACTAAGACGCCAACACCTACCCTAACAGGAAAAGCATGGCTTGAGTACGAAAAACAGAGGATGGCGGAAGTTGATGCCATGGCCGCCAACGAGACAAAAAAAGATATTATTTCACAGATTTTTGATTTTTTCAAAGGCCTGTTTCCATTCCTGAAATAATTTTTTTAAGGACAATCCTGGTGACGGGAGAGGGATATTACCGGATTACTGTTGAATAAACCTGTATAGTAATCGAATCTCACCTTCATCGAGGCCAGGACCCGTATTTTCTGGGATAAGGACACAATTATTAACTGGGTTTCTATTTTTTCGGGGTAACATATCCGGGACTTACCAGATTATATGGGACCTTTCATCTCCCGTTGTTTTCAAACCCGGATCCGGGAGTACCTATGCGGTCGGTTTACTGGTCTCTCATGAAACCTTTGCCTTGCCATCACTGGCATAATCCAGGTCTGCCCTGTAGAAACCTGACACGATATAGTTCTGCATGGCACTTTTGCAAAGCAATATGATCATTATTATAGGGCAGTGCGGGAAACTGGATTGAGAGATCAGATCAATGGAAGAATACCAGAGTGAGATAACCCGGATAAAGGCGTTACTCGGGGAACACCCGGAAGGTATGAGTATCACTGCAATTTCAGGAGAACTCGGTATTAATCGTAATTCCATTGCAAAATACATGGATATTCTGCAGATACAGGGCTCTGTTGACGGGAGAAAGGTGGGGACATCGAAGATATATTATCTCTCGGAAAGGCTCCCGGCCGCATCGATCATGAGGTTCTGCACGCGTCCGTTATTTGTTATCAACCAGGACTTTGTTATCATCAACCTTAACCGATCATTTTCTGAAAGTATCGGGATCCCGAATGACAGGCTGATACAGCAGCCGTTTGATGCCCTCCCATTCCGGTTTCTTGACGGGGCTACACCCCGGCAGGTACTCCGTGCCGCACTCCGGGGGATGGAACAGCGGGTAAGGGCCCAGCGTGTGAGCGGGACACAGGCAATCCAGGTTACACTGCTCTTTATTCCGGTCGTTTTTGAGAATGGCAAACCAGGGGTCTCGGTTATTATTGATGAGAACGAGCGATCAGGCCAGTTCTCTCAAAATGGTACCCGGTTTTCTGATAATGACGATATGGGCGACCAGCTGGAATACCATGTGCGATATACCCCTGAGGGGGTCATTCACTATGTGAATGACACGTATTGCCGGGCGGTCGGTAAGCAACGTGAGGACCTCGTCGGGCGGATCTTCAAACCCCTGGTCTCACCGGAAGATGAAACCCGGATATCGGATCTTCTCGTGGGACTTACCCCGCAATACCCGGTAGGGACGATCGAGTATAGTGCCGTGATGGCGAACGGGGAAGTCAGCTGGCAGCACTGGCAAATCCATGGGCTCTTTAACTCGCGTGGAGAACTAACCGGGTATAATTCGTACGGGCTTGATATCACTGAGGCTGTTGTGCTGCAGCAGAAACTAAAAAAGACACAGGAGATGCTCGAGGGGACCATAGCGAACCGTACAGAAGAGCTCCGTACCATCAACCGACAGCTCTATTCGGAAATTGCCCGGCGGGAGAAGATGGAACAACAGTTCCTNCACACCCAGTTTGCGATGGACAATGCGCCGGACATGGTGTTCTGGGTGAACCGGAATGCACGGGTGCAATATGCAAACAGGATTGCGGTCCAGACGCTCGGGTATACTGTTGAGGAGATACCGGGCCTTTCTTTCGGGGACCTCTGCCCTGCTTTTAACCTGACCCGCTGGGACACGATTTGGGAACAACTGAAGAATGAAGGGTCAATAACTCTCGAAGCCGGTATTATCAGCAGGGATGGGGTGTCTACCCCGGTTGAGATTGTAATAAAATACCTGGAATATCACGGTATGGAATTTGCATGCAGTTTCTCAAGAAATATTACGGATCGGACGCGTATGGAACGGGCACTGCAGCAGGCAAATAAAAAACTCAACCTCCTTACCAGCACTACACGCCATGATATCCATAATAAAATCACGGTGCTGCTTGGTTACCTCGGACGTGCAAAAAAGATAGCGAAAGACCCCATTCTCCTTGAATATCTCGAGCGCCAGGAGAAAGCCGCCAGGGAGATCAGGAGTGAAATCCAGCTTACCCGTGATTTCAAGAACCTCGGTACCGACAGCCCCGTCTGGCTGAATGTCCGCACAATTGCAAGCCTGGCAACGAATTACTACGAAGATGAACCGGTTCGGTTTATCATCGATATTCCTGACATCGAGATCTACGTGGACTCACACCTGGAACGGGTNTTCTTCCAGATTTTTTCCAACTCCCTTAAACCCGGGCAGAAAACAACCCTGGTAACGGTTACTGCCAGCGAGAAAGAACATGGTCTTTCGATTATTGTTGAGGATGACGGGAATGGTTTCACCGAAGAAGAAAAAGAATCCATATTTGAATTGAAAAGCGGCGGCGAGAACAATGACCTCTTCATAATCCGGGAGATACTCTCCCTGACAGGGATCTCTCTTCAGGAGACCGGGGTGCCCGGCCAGGGTGCCCGGTTTGAGATCGGGGTCCCCCTCTCGTATTACCGTATGCCACCCATTCAGTAGCCGGGATATTTGTTGTTGTACCGTCTTAAAAGTATGACAATCCTCTGATGTTATGGAATTATCGCGGTAAAAGAAAAAACACATATAGGTAATCGGGACTAACAGGTACCTAATTACCTCAAAAATGCCTAAAATCCTCCTTGTTGACGACGATCCTGATATTCTTGATATAATCAGGCTTGATCTGGAAGATGATCCCGATAACACGGTTGACGTATGTCGCTCGGGCCCGGAAGCACTCGTGTTAGCAGAGCAGAATAAATACGAGGTCGTCATCACCGATATGCGGATGCCGAAAATGAATGGTGTCATGTTAATAAAAGAACTGCGGACCATGGGNTGCGACTCAACTATAATTGTTTATTCAGGGCAGGGAATGGGCTCTGATATCAGGGAGGCCCTGAATAGTGGCGCTGATCATTACCTGCGAAGGGGTGGGGACCCGGACAATGAGTTTTCAGAACTNCACAGGATCATCAGGAAACCTCATTAAAACGTACCGTGTGTAATATTTTCAGGCATTTCGTACCAATCGCAGAAATTGACCNGGGCCGGGTTTTTTGTCATTCATTTGTAGCCTGTGGTCATCCCGCTGCAATAACATAGGTGAGCCTGGTATAGAATCCGACCGCAATGAGGAGGAATAATGCCAGGGAGACCAATGTGCCGGTATAATACAGGAAGGACAACGTCAGGTGGTCTTCTGTGCTGTCATAGATCCATTTCCCGGTCCCCACCAGGATCAGGCCGAAAAGGGCATTGATGGTCGCAACCGAAAGTGCAAATGAGACGGTCCAGGAATGGAGTAACAGCATAAGTAATGGGGCAAGAATAAGCCCGATCCCGATACCCCCGAGAATAACCGAAAGAATGGCCTTAATCCAGTCAGTAATCCTGACCAGTTTCCAGCCCTTACGAAACCTGTAGTAGTCCCCGTAGATATCACTGATCATGGCAGTTACCTGCTCCTGAACATCTGTCTATTTCTTTTTCCCATGTGCCGGTGCAATGAAAGATGGGACCAGTGAAGTGACTCCCTGTCCTTCCAGGTGATACCGGTATTCTCGTCTGAATTTGATCGTATCCCTGACCTTATGTGTCAGTCATGTTCCTGAACTGGAATGACATTATTATTGCGATGATCCCGCCTACAATGCCGAACCCGCCAAAGACGAACGGGAGCAGTGCGACGGCAATGAACGGGTGTGCGAGTAACAGGATACCGAACAGGATCGCAAGTATTCCGAGGATTCCCGATCCCCAGTCTTTCGTGCCGAATGCCTGGGCGAGATGTACCGCTCCTATCAGGAGTCCCCAGACCCCTATGAATATCACGAGCATTGCCGGCAGCAGAAAAGTGCTGTACAAGGGGTACGTCAGGATTACAATACCCGCTACAATCCCGAGAATACCAATTAACAGTTTCCATCCAAGATTAGAGCGGTCCATGATGAGGCTGATAAGGCTGAAAATGCCGCTGATAAACCAGTATGCCCCGACAAATGTGACCACGAGCATCAGTGTAAGATATGGCCATGAAAGGAAGGCGATGCCCAGTATTAGTACGGCAATCCCGAGGACCAGGATGATCCACCAGGGATAGAGTACTTTGTTGTCCATTTTGTTTCCAGATGTTGTTTCCGTTTCTGTCATATGATCACCCGGGCCGGGAAGTACCTCCCCGGAACTCCGCAAATTCTCTGAATACTGTTTTTTAAACCTGAATGAGTGTATCTCCGCCGGATATACTTAATGATTACCTGACCTGTTCAGGGACACCTCTTTCACGGGAAAAACGATTAGGGCCCAGGAGACCCTGCATATACCGGGCTGTGTTAATGAATAAGCCCCGAACATGGATCAAACTCCCCGGACGTCACGTTAATCCCGGGTCCTATTGGAGTATTCAAGAAAATTTCAGGTATGTTGAGGTCATTCCATGTCCCAACCGGGGTAGCCAAAGCAGCCTGGCGGAGCCCCGGGAGCCTGACTAAATTTTGGAATTATCAAATCCGGGATAGATATGAGAGGGATTTTACAAAGTCAAAAAAAAGTCTAAAAAAAGAAGGGCGGGTTCCCATGAGCCCGGGACCTTTTTTTATTCCCTGGTCATATAGAGTTTTAAAATTCCGTTACAGGAATTGCAGATATAGTATTCGTTAGTGAAGCAGGAGTTGCACACCCATCTCCCGCAGAGGCTGCACTGGCGCAGTTCCTCGACTGGAAATGTGGAGTTACAGAGGTCACAGTAGTGCCTCCCGAAACTACCCGGTACTTTTGTTGGCAGCTCCCCCTGTTCCCTGAGTGGTTTTATCTCCTTTTTCAGTTCAAAGTAGGTATTATTCTTACCTGCCTGTTCGGGCTTATTTGTTCTTTGAGAGCTCTTTTTCCAGATCGTCAAGCCTGTCCTCCATCCTTGACAGGGAATTGTTTATCTCCTTCTCGAAACCCTGCAATTCCGATACTTTTGCTTCATTCTGTCCCAGCACCGGCTCATGCTGTGCCTTGAAGCGGTTGACCGCCGGTGTCCGGACGAGTGCCCATTCGGTCACCATTGATTCAAACCTGCGGTCAAGGTATTCATCGACCCGGCTCTCAACCGGTCGCGTTAATGAGATCTTACCCTTCGCACCCCGAAAGAAGAAATAGATTGCAATAATGATTGCAACAATTACCAGGATTGTCAGGACAATTTCAAGCGGGGTCATCCTTTCTTCGCCTCCAGTTTCTTCGCACGTGCTTCAAGGGCTGATAGTTTTGCATCCGCGTTTTTCTCGAAAGTGGCCAGTTTCGCTGCCTCAGCCGATAATGCATTTAATCTGGTTGCAAAATCCGCCACATCATTCTTTGTGGCGATCTGCCATTCCTCTATGAGGTATTTCATCCGCCGGTCCAGGTATTTGTTCATGTACTTGTCAATCATCTACCTGCCCTCCAGCGTCGTTATAACCCCATCAAGCTTCCTCACCCGTTCGCTGATGACCTCTTTGTGGTCGTACAGCTGCTTGATTTCTGCACTGACCGTATTGACACGACGTTCGAGGTCAAGCATATCGTTCTCAACAAGGAGGCCCCATTCCTCGATGATTGCCTCCATATTCTTGTCAAAGTACGTGTCCAGTGACTTGTCCATGGTTGGCAGGTTCTGGTCCATGTACCCCGAAACATCCGGCAGGTTGCTCCAGAATGACTGTTTCTCATCTACCGTCCCTTCTGCATATTCAGACATTATTTCACCTTCTTCTCTTCGAGGTCCAGTTTCAGGATCATCCGCTCGAGTTTTGCTTCCCGGACGAGGTTCTCCAGTTTCCTGAGCCTTGCCTCGACGATCTTTTCCTTATGGTAGTTATTCAGCTCGATGAGTTCGTTCTCATCTTCCAATGTGCGGATAGACTGGATCTGATCTGTACTGAGCTTGGTGAACGGGTGCTCCTTCGCCCGTGTGTCCAGGTCCTTTGCCAGCAGATCGAGTTTTTGTTTTTCGACTTCGATCTCCATTTTCCGGACATTTCCATGGCTCCTGCGGATTGCCCAGACGACGATAAGGATTAACAGGAGTGCAAACAGGAGGAGGATTGCGATGATGAACCAGTCTGGTGGTGCATACCAGTCCATATTATCCTCCGATTACCTTGGTGGCCTCATCAAGAAGACTGCTCTCTCCCACGAGGTAAACGATGTCCCCACCGACCAGGAGGAAGGACGGATCGGTTGTCTGAATCGCATCTCCGCGTTGGACTGCTGCAAGAACAACCCCGGCAGGGAGCTTAATGCCGGACAGTGGCCGGGCTCCGGAATCGATAGCAACTGTAATGGCACGTACTTCTCCCTTGTTCGCTTTCAGTGCCTTGTCGAGAGTTGCTGCATCGGTGGGTTTCAGTTTCTTTTTTGCAGCCTCGAATGCGTTGCCGAAAGCTGCACTGACAGAATGCCCTGCTTTGCCAAGGCCGGAACTGACACTTGAGGCCGCCCCGGCTGCACCTGCCTTGATTGACTCGGTCGATGTGCCTTTAATGGCCTCTCCTGTTTTATTGACGCCACCCTTGATCTGTTCGGTCATCGATGCCTTTTTCCGGACCCGGAGCTTGGAGCCTTCACTTGCACCGAGTACTTTTAAGTCCTCCTCGCTCAGGCGGATGTGGCCTGACTCGACGAGAGAGTCGGCAAATGCAGTTGCAGAAATCCATTTATCGATGTCAGGGACCCCAATCTCTATTGTTGCCCCCTCCTCGATTTCAAGGTCAGAGAGGACATCTGAATGAATCCGGGCCCTCCCTCTGCTTGGAAACGCCCGCTTTTGAGCAATGAGTTGAATTTCGTCCATGTGAAGTAAGACTCTCCGGAACTGTATATACTTTTCGAGAATTAGTACTACCTGCTGGTTCCATCCTCTTTTCCTTCTGCAAAGAATCGAATAAAAAATAAAAAAGAACCCGGGGTTTTTGAGAGAGGCCACGAAATCTGCGTGTTTTTTCTTCCGGGCCAGGTCATATTCCTTTGATAACGACAATCTCCGGGGATGCAAATGCCCTGAGCTGGATATTAAGGTTGGAGGTCCCAAGACCCCTGGTTATAAAAGTCGTCGTCCGGCCGGAATCAAACCTGCCTCCAAGCTCCAGTATTCCACCGGGAACCAGCTTGTCAAGACCGGGGGGGAAAAACTGGCCCCCGTGTGTGTGACCGGCAAGGATGAGGTCTGCACTCCAGTTACCCCTGCATTTCGGCTCATGGACCATGTAAATGGTAAAATCACGGGTTTCCGGAACGTCCGGAGGATCTGCCATGCCCGCCCAGCAGTCATCGATACCTACCAGCATGACCTTCGTGCCGTTTATGTCAAGTTCCCTGTATTCGTTTCGCAATACGTGGACCCCGTTTTCTTCGAGAGCTTTGGTAAGGTTATCTGCATAGGACTTATTTGCAGATCCGTCCTCGAATACCTCTTCGTCCCATGTAGCTGAGCTTCGGTTGATAGATGCTTCTTCTGATATTTTCCGGATAAGAGTCAGGGAATTGTCCCCGGACTGGTAATCGTGATTACCGAGCACGGCATAGACCGGTGCATTAATACCTCTCCAGACGTTATGGATTTCAAAATCCTCCTCATTCCGGTAGGCAAAATCGCCCCCGATTAGTACAAGGGACGGGTGGAGTGAATTAATCTTTTCAATAACCCCTTTCGTGTAATCCAGGTTATCCATGCGAAGGTGCGGGTCTGCAATAAAGATAATTGTCGCATCCGGTGCCCCCTGCTTTTCGAGAATGGTAACAGCCGCGGTATTCCCTTCCATAAACATGTACCCGCCAAAAGCACCAGCTAGTCCTGCAAGGATAATAATACTGAAATATATCCCGGGACGGTACCGGGGGAGTTTTATTGCCATGGAAAATATTGCTATTAGCTCATATTCCCTCGTCGTTCATATTCATTCTGTTGGTACCAATTATCTTACGTCCCAGGGATAGCCACCTGACCGGAGCTAAGAGTGAGATAAATCATATTTTTAATCACGGGCCCACGGGCATTCCTGGCATTTGAAGTTTTTGCGGTTTTTTTAGCAAAAATGGTTTCGGAATACAGGGCCGTTATTTCCGGAGAGGTGGCATACGGGATCTGGTTTTTATTGACCCTCACTTTTTCCGGATGGGTCGGACAAAAGGATAATTAAAGATATTAATAACTCCGGCAAAATAATTTCCAGGATGCACAGAAAATTACGGGCATATATAGACCTTTTACGGCTGCAGTTCTTTTTTGCATGGCCCCTCCTGTTTTGTTCGGGGTACCTCCTTGCCACATCAGTATATGGCGGATTTTCATGGCCTGCCCTTATCCATGCTGCCCTGATCGGCTTTTTCGGGTTCGAAGCAGGGCTTGTCCTGAATGACTATGTTGACAGGGAGTACGATAAATTTGATATCGAACATGACAGGCTGACAAGATACTGGCGGGTTTTTGGGAGCCGGCCTGTTTCAGAAGGCCTGATTTCTCCCGGCAATGCCATTGGATTATTTTTCGTGCTTGTGGTATTAACCACGGGGCTCATCCTGGCCCTTCCCTACCCGAATTCCCTCTTTGTACTTGGCACTATGATCGTGTGCTATATACTCGAGGTCTTTTACCAGGTTAAAAAACGCAACCAGCATATTCCGGTAGCCCAGCTCGCAGGGCGGATTGATTTTGCCCTCTTCCCGGTTGCCGGATACCTTTGTGCAGGTCCTCCTGATACGACAGCCCTCCTCTATTTTGCTTTCTTCTATCCGTTTGCAATAGCGCATCTGGGTGCAAATGACCTCATTGATGTAATGAATGACCGGGAAAGAGGAATGAATACCATCACCACGTTGTACGGTGAACGTGGGACTGCTTATTGGATTGCAGGTTTTACTGTGGCCAATATAACCATGGCAGTTCTGTTCATGACCCAACTTGGATGGATTGGAAGGGCAGGGATTGTCCTCGGGCTGGTGCTGCTCGCCATTGCGAATATTGTAATATTAAAATACCAGACGCCGGATGCATGCCTGAAGGTGCTCCCCCTGTTTCACGTTACCATGCTCGTCTACGCGGGTTCAATTGTTCTCAATTCTGCATTATGACTATTCTGCCATGACCAGTTTTCGCGGGACTTCCTGTGATCAACCCATTTTTCTTTACCGGGGATTTTCCATAACAAATTATAAATATGCTGTCGATGAAAGGCTCTTCTCGTGAGGGGCCAGGGAATGTATCCGGCCAGATGAAACGTTTTTCTGCCCGGAATGTCCGGACCCGGGGTCCGGAATCCCGGGAATGAGAAACAATCGACACATTGCCCCTAATGCCGTATTCGTGGTCACCGACCGGTCCGGAATACGAATTATCAGTCAGGAGTGGTATTATTGAAGACACGTAGCAGGTGGTCCATGGAAAGATCTCACCTATGCAGTTCCGAATCGCTCATACATGAGCCGGGGTGGGATACATGAACCCTGAAGAAAAACTTTCCGTAGTAATTGTTGATGAGGCCGTCAACAGTGATACTCCCCATGGGCGCACAATTAAAAGGATCGTGGAAGGTCTTGCTGATTTTGATATCCTCGTATATACGATAGCCTCGCTTGAAGATGCCCGGTCTGCCTATGCAAACCTCCCGGAAGTCGATTGTGTCCTGATCAGCTGGACGCTCGGGACACCCAAATCAAAAGACCATGCGGATGCGAAGCAACTGATCCACGAGATCCGGGAACGCAATGAAGATGTCCCAATCTTCCTGATGGCCGAGCCGACAGGGGAGGCACCAAGTGCTCTTACGGTTGACACGATCAGGGAGATCAACGAGTATGTCTATATCATGGATGATACACCGGCATTTATCGCCGGCCGGATCATTGCTGCAGCAGACCGGTACAAAGAAAGCCTGTTGCCGCCCTTCTTTGGAGCTCTCGTAAAGTTCTCCAAGGACTTTGAGTACTCGTGGCATACCCCGGGCCACGCAGGTGGCACGGCGTTCCGGAAGTCCCCTTCAGGCAGGTTATTCTTCAAATTCTTTGGTGAACAGCTCTTCAGGTCAGACCTCTCCATATCTGTCGGTGAACTCGGGTCCCTGCTTGATCATTCCGGTCCGCTTGGCGAGGCCGAACGTTATGCAGCCAAGGTTTTCGGTGCCGATATGACGTACTTTGTAACAAATGGCACGTCAACGGCTAACAAGATCGTGTTCTTTGGCCGGGTAACAAAGGATGACGTGGTCCTCGTCGACAGGAACTGCCATAAATCGGCTGAACACGCCCTCACCATGACCCATTCTCTTGCGGTCTTCATGGTGCCGACCAGGAACCGATATGGAATTATCGGGCCGATCCCGCCGGGTGAGATGACCCCTGAAGCAATAAGGGCGAAAATTAAAGCGTGCCCGCTTGCGAAAGGGTTGAAGGAGACGAAACCCGTCCACGCGATTGTTACCAACTCTACCTACGATGGTCTCTGCTACCACGCTACCGAGGTTGAAGATCTGCTTGGGAAGAGTGTAGGCAGCATCCATTTCGATGAAGCATGGTACGGTTATGCGAGGTTCAACCCGATTTACCGCGAACGGTTTGCCATGCGGGACGGTGCCAGAAACCCGAAAGGGCCAACGGTATTTGCAACTCAGTCCACGCATAAGCTCCTTGCCGCCCTTTCACAGGCATCCATGGTCCACGTAAGAAACGGCCGTATCCCGATAGAGCACTCGCGGTTTAACGAGGGGTTCATGATGCACAGTTCCACCTCCCCGCTCTATACAATCATGGCCTCGCTGGACGTCTCATCAAAAATGATGGACGGGGCTGCAGGACGGGTCCTTACGACCGAGTCAATAGAAGAGGCGATACGGTTCCGCCGCACAATGGCACGGATCCACGAGGAGATCTGTGGAGATCGTAAGAAGAAAGACTGGTGGTTCGGGATGTGGCAACCCGACATGGTAACGGACCCGAAAACAAAGAAGAAAATTCCGTTTGCCAAAGCCTCAATAGAAACGCTCCGCGATAATCCTTCGAGCTGGGTGCTGCATCCCGGGGAGAGATGGCATGGTTTCGATGGCCTGCCGGAAAATTACTGTATGCTGGACCCCATCAAGGTCACCGTAGTAATGCCGGGGGTGAACGATGATGGCTCCCTAGATCCATGGGGTATCCCGGCCGCGGTGGTAGTCAAGTTCCTTGACACCAGGGGCATTGTCAACGAGAAATCGGGAGACTATATCATCCTGTTCCTCTTTTCGATGGGGATCACGAAAGGAAAGTGGGGGACGCTTGTTACAGAGCTCTTCGAATTCAAGCGCCATTATGATGAAGGGGCCCCTCTTGAAGAGATCTTCCCTGATCTCACGAATGCGTATCCTGACCGGTATGGTGGTATGACCCTGAAAAGCCTGACTGACGAGATGCACAGGTTCAAGAAAGAACATAATATGTGCGAACTTCTCCAGCAGGCGTATTCAGAGTTGCCTGAACCTGCCGTGTCGTACGCAGATGCATTTAAGTGTCTTGTCAGGGGCGAGGTTGAGCATGTTCCGGTTTCAAAGGCTGGTAACAGGATCGTTGCAACCGGGATCTTCCCCTACCCGCCGGGAATCCCCGTGCTTGCACCAGGTGAAAAGACGGGTAAGCAGAATGGAGCGATCCTTAACTACCTGAAATCGATGCAGGACTTCGATAAACAATTCCCCGGGTTCGAGCATGATACGCACGGGGTTGAAAGTATCAAAGGTGAGTATATGATGTATTGTATCAAGGAGAGGTGATGTATGAGCGATGAAACCGCTGCACCAAAAAAAGCCGTCCTGACACCCCCGAAGGTGCTCGGGATTTTTGCACTGGCGATGATCAACGTCGCTGCAGTGCTTTCCATCAGGAATTTCCCATCCATGGCAATGTTCGGGTGGCAATGTATCGGGTGGTATATTATCGGGACTGTCCTGTTCCTGATCCCACTGTCTCTCGCAGGGGCCGAGCTGGCAACGATGTTGTCGGATAAAGGAGGCGGGGTCTATGCCTGGTGTAAAGAGGCCTTCGGAGAAAAAGGTGGTTTTGTAGCAATTTTCTGCGAATGGTCAAATAACCTGGTCTGGTTTCCAACGGTTCTTGCGTTCATCGCGTCGACGCTTGCATATGCCCTTTCGCCGGCATTGGGTACAAACGCCATATACCTGTTTGTTGTAATGATGATCGCATTCTGGGGCACGACTGCCATTGCATATTTCGGCGAGAATGTATCGACAAAATTCCAGAATGTAGGTGTAATACTCGGGAGCATCATCCCGTCGATCCTGATTATCGGGCTTGGAGTCTACTGGGCCACGTCAGGCGCAGCAATAGTGCTTCCTCCATTCTCTCTCGGGGAGATTGTTCCGACTGTTAATCTCTCAACTATTCCATTCTTTGCAACCGTGATACTGCTCTTTGCTGGTATGGAAATGGCAGGGTTCCATGCACTTGAGACACGTAATCCCAGTACTGACTATCCAAAAGCGATGGCCATATCAGCAGTAATTATTTTCGCCTGTACTGTTCTTGCAACACTGGCAATAGCATTCGTAATTCCGGCAGATGAACTCAGTCTCGCTGCGGGTGTCATGCAGGCAATCGAATACTTCTTCAATGCACTTGGTATACCCGGGGCGGTTGCACCGATGGCGGTACTAATCACGATTGGAGGGGTTGTTTCCCTTGCAGCCTGGCTGATTGGCCCGGCAAAGGGTCTCGGTGTTGTGGCTGAGGAGGGGAACCTGCCCCCGGTTTTCAACAAGACGAATAAGTATGGCTCACCTGTTGCGGTGTTGTTTATCCAGGCACTGATTGGGACATTTGTGTCCCTGCTTTATGTGTTCCTGCCTTCGGTGAACCAGGCGTACTGGATCCTGTCGGCAATGACGGTAGAATTACTCTGTATCGTGTACCTGCTCGTATTTGCGTCCCTGATTAAGCTCAGGTACAGCAGGCCCAATGCACCGCGTCCGTTTAAAATACCCGGGGGAATCCCCGGGATATGGCTGATTGGTGGTATGGGGGCATTCGGTGTTATTTTTGCGTTCATTGTAGGTCTTATGCCGACCGGGGACTTCAGTTCGTCGGAGGCATTTTTCTACGTGGTTGGAGTGTTGTTAGGGACCTTCCTGCTGGCAGTGCCACCACTGATCTTCCTGAAACTGAAAAAACCCAGCTGGATTGAGTCCGGGACCGGAGGTGTGAAGTGAAATGTCACATTATTATCTATCAATTCAGAAAGGAGGTAATTCATGACCGAAATTGACAGGGAGACCTGGGCGGTTATTCTTATTATCCTGCTGGTCGTCCTCGTCCCGATAGGGGCATTAATGGTTATGACGAGTCCTGAACCATACCATGTCACGAATGGTAACCAATTACGCGAAGCTGCAGAGACCACCGGGTTGAAGGTGATCCAGGACATCAACGTAACACTGCGTTTACCCGGGGCGACAGGAGGGCATAGTTATACGGTTGAAGATAAAGACGGCAATACCTTCACGATTTTTACCCAGTCATTCGATAGCGCGAAATCCCGTGACGCAGCGATAAAAGCCCATAACGCCCAGTCCGTCGGAAAGGGCAGGCCGTTAGGGGAATTGATCGTTATTGGAGACCAGCTGATTTACATCCATCCGACCTCCGGGGCCATCAGGAAAACGATTGTGCCCGAATTAAAGAAGAANAAAGGGCAGATATAAGAGTTAATACCTATTTTCTTATTTTCAGNCCCTGTAGAATCGCACATGAACCGGAATTATACACCCGGACCATGAAAATGCCCTTTAAAAATCTCTTCATTTTTGGGTTTGTTCACACATTTACATGGGA
>JGI20214J51650_10000751_pt1 | contig 20385 bp, 19 predicted proteins | sample WetSurMetagenome_FD_51650 | JGI IMG/M metagenome (IMG submission 51650) | reverse complement strand
TACTGCGACCCTTGCACCAACTGCGGGATGTGTCTGGGAATTCCTCCTATCAAAGTAATCCCTCCCGACTCCGGGGTAAACAGAAACAAATAGAGCCACTTGCCGGAACGGAGAAAAGCAGCGCCAAATACCTGCGGCGCTTTCGTCATATAGCAACGATCCATCCTCCCTGCCACAGGCAGAATTAATCAATTTCGTAATCCTGGACGATTGAGGGGCTCGTGCAGAGGCTTCACTGACGCAGCAGCAGCGATCCAAGATGCATCAGGACTCCATCCCCCATTCCAGAGGTTCCCACCTGGCTCCTGCCCTCCTGGTAGATATCGCGGGTTCTGAGACCCTGTTTCAGAACAGACTGGACGGCATCTTCGATCATCCGGCTCTCTGCCGCCATTCCGAACGAAATGCGGAGCATCATGGACACCGACAGGATCATTCCCAGGGGGTTGGCTACATCCTGACCTGCAATATCTGGTGCCGAACCGTGGATCGGCTCATACAACGCCGCATGCTTTCCCAGGCTGGCCGAAGGCAGCATGCCGATGGAACCGGTCAGCATGGAGGCCTCGTCGCTCAGGATATCGCCGAACATGTTGGTCGTTACGATCACGTCGAACTGACGCGGCTTGCGGATCAGCTGCATGGCACAATTGTCGACGTACATATGGGATAGAGACACTTCCGGATAGTCCCGTCCCACTTCGGTTACGACGTCGCGCCACAGCTGCGTGCTCTCCAGCACGTTCGCCTTGTCTACGGAGCAGAGCTTCCGGCGCCGGGTCATCGCCAGATCAAATGCCACTTTGGCGATTCTTCGGATCTCTTCCTCTGTGTAGCGGATAGTGTTGATACCGACCCTCTGGCCATCTTCGATACGGATGCCGCGAGGCTTCCCGAAATAGGCATCGCCCGTAAGCTCCCGGACGATCATGAGATCGATGCTTTGGACGATGTCGGTCTTCAGCGGCGAGGCATCGATCAGATCGGCACAGGCGACGACGGGACGCAGATTCGCGAAGAGCCCCAGTTTCTCCCTGAGTCCCAGCAGCGCCCGTTCGGGCCTCAGGTCATAGGAAAGCGCTTCCCACTTCGGCCCGCCCACGGCCCCGAGCAGCACGGCATCGCTTGCCCGGGCAAGGGCCAGGCTCGATTCCGGCAGGGGCAACCCGCATGCATCCGTTGCAGCCCCGCCGATCAGCCCCTCCTCGGTCTGGAAAGAGACCCCCGATGTTTCGGAGATCAAAGCCAGACATTTCAGCGCTTCCCGTACGACCTCCGGACCGATCCCGTCGCCGGGAAATACCGCGATCCTGAACACTTTCTTGTCCATCATTTCCGTCCTTGTGCATGTTGTTTTTTCAGGGCGATGTGCCGCATCAGGCCGCCGTCCCGGATCAGCTCCTGCATGAAGGGGGGAATGGGCTCGATGGAAAGCGGCTGCGCTTCGGAGCCCACAATGATGATCTTCCCCGCATCGCCATCCACCTCGATATGCTGCCCCCCGGCAACACGGTCCCACAGCTCAGCCGACTCGAAGATGGGCAGACCCATGTTGAAGGCGTTGCGGTAGAAGATCCGTGCAAAGCTCCGGGCAACGACACAGGCAATCCCGGCCGCCTTGATGGCGATGGGGGCATGTTCCCGGGAAGAGCCGCAGCCGAAGTTCTCACCGGCTACAATGATATCGTCCGCCCCGACTTTCGCGGCGAATTCCGCATCGAGATCCTCCATGCAGTGACGCGCCAGCTCCGCGGGATCGGTGGTCGTCAAATAACGGGCCGGGATGATGGCATCCGTGTCAATATTGTCTCCGAACTTCCAGACTTTTCCTCTGAATTTCATGGTTGTCCTCCTTGGACAGCGAACCGGATCAAAGTGAATCGGGGCCGGCGATCCGCCCCAGTACCGCCGAAGCGGCCGCAACGGCCGGGCTTGCGAGGTAGACCTCGCTTCCCGTGTGACCCATGCGCCCGACAAAGTTTCGGTTCGTCGTGGCCACGGCCCGCTCACCATCGGCCAGGATACCCATGTAGCCTCCCAGGCAGGGGCCGCAGGTCGGGGGGCTGATCACGGCATTCGCGTTGAGGAAGATCTCGATGAGGCCCTCCTGCAGGGCCGCACGATAAATTGCCGGCGTGGCAGGAATGACGATCAGGCGAACCGAGGGGGCGGCCTCCCTTCCCTTGAGGATCCCGGCGGCAACACGCAGGTCCTCGATGCGCCCGTTGGTGCAGGAACCGATGACAACCTGATCGATCCGAATCTCGCCGACTTCACTGATCCCCCTGGTGTTCGAAGGCAGATGGGGAAAGGCAACCTGCGGTTCGATCTTGCTTACATCCACATCCAGGGTGCTCGCGTAGACCGCATCGGGGTCTGAATCGTAGAATTTCCATTTCCGCTTCGCCCTTTCCCGGACGTAGGCCTCCGTGACATCATCCGGGATGAATATTCCGTTTTTGGCTCCCGCCTCGATGACCATATTCGCCATCGTGAATCGATCCGCCATCCCGAGGCGGGCGACCGTGTCCCCCGTGAACTCCATGGCCCTGTAGCGCGCCCCGTCAACGCCGATCCGGCCGATAATGTTCAAGATCAGATCCTTTCCCGAGACCCACCTGCGAAGGTTTCCATGCAGGACGATCTTCATCGACTCGGGCACCTTGAACCAGGCCTCCCCCGTCAGCATGACCGCTGCCAGATCCGTGCTGCCCACTCCCGTGGCAAAAGCCCCGAGGGCTCCATACGTACAGGTGTGGCTGTCGGCGCCGATGACCAGATCCCCGGGCAGCACCAATCCCTGTTCGGGAAGGAGCGCATGCTCGATCCCGACGGTGCCCCCATCGAAGGTGTGGGAGAGGTTCTGCCGCCTGACGAACTCCCGAAGGACCTTGCACTGGGCAGCCGACTGGATGTCCTTGTTCGGGGTGAAGTGATCGGGAACCAGGATCACGCGATCCCGGTCAAACACGTCGGTCCCGCCCGCTTTCTGAAATTCCTCGATGGCAAAGGGGGCAGTAATGTCGTTCCCCAAAGCGATGTCCACCCTGGCATTGATCAGCATGCCGGCGTGGAGCTCCTTCAGATCTGTGTGATCGCGGAGGATCTTTTCCGTTATCGTCATTCCCATGGGTGTTTTGCATCCTTTCCGGTCGGCAACGCCCTGTTTTATTTCATCTCGACCTTGCGATTACGGGATTTGAGCCACTCGAGACGGTTCAGGGCGTTGATATAGGCTTTGGCGGAGGCAACGATGATATCGGGATGGGCGCCCCGGCCAAAGACACGATGCCCGTTGTACTTGAGCTGAACCGTCACTTCCCCCTGCGCGTCCGTTCCTCCCGTGATGGCATTGACGACGTACCTTTCGAGATAGTAATCGGTGTTTGTGATCTTGCGGATTGCGGTAAAGGCGGCATCCACGGGACCAACCCCGAAGCCGGCTTCCTGAATGAGCTTCCCGTCTATCTCCATCTGCATCGTCGCCGTGGGGACGGCCACATTTCCGCTGACCACGTTCAGGTAGACCAGCTTGTACTTGTCTTCCGCCCGGAAGATCTCTTCATGAATAATGACTTCGAGGTCCTCATCATAGATGGTTTTCTTGACGTCGGCCAGTTCTTTGAAGCGGGAGAATACCCGGTCGAGGTCTGCCCGACCGAGACTGAACCCCAGCTTCTTGAGGTGTTCCTGTACGGCGTGGCGGCCCGAGTGCTTGCCCATCACCAGATGCGTCTCCGTATAGCCCACGGTTTCGGGTTTGATGATTTCGTAGGTGCCCTTCTCCTTGATGAGGCCGTCCTGATGGATGCCCGATTCGTGGGAAAAGGCGTTGGCGCCGACGATGGCCTTGTTGGGCTGCACGGGGACGCCCGTGATCTGGCTCAACAGCCGGGAGGTCTGGTACAGGTGCCTGGTCTGGATGCCCGTGCGGTAATTCAGCAGGTCCTTTCGCGTCTGGATGGCCATGACCACTTCCTCCAGGGCCGTGTTTCCTGCCCGTTCGCCGATGCCGTTGATCGTGCATTCGATCTGCCGGACACCATGTTTCAGAGCAGACAGCGAATTGGCGACGGCGACCCCGAGGTCATTGTGACAGTGAACGGAAACGACGACATCCTTGAGGCTTTTTACCTCGGCGAACAGATAGGCGATCAATGAGCTGAACTCATCGGGCAGCGCGTACCCCACGGTGTCCGGAATGTTGATCGTCGTGGCTCCTGCGGCGATGACCGCTTCAACGACTTCACAGAGGTAATCCCTGTCCGTCCGTGTGGCATCCATGGGGGAGAATTCGACGTTGGCCGTGTAACCCCGGGCATGGGCCACGGCGGCCCTGGCCTCTTTCAGAACCTCGGCCCGAGTCTTTTTCAGCTGATACTTCAAGTGAATGTCCGAAGACGACAGGAAGGTATGAATACGCGGGTCGGCCGCCTCCTTGATGGCCTGCCAGGCCCGATCAATGTCCTTGGGATTTGCCCGGGAAAGACCTGCAATCTGGCAACCCCGGATTTCCCGGGCGATCTGCTGGACGGAGAGGAAATCCCCCTCGGAAGCCACGGGAAACCCGGCTTCGATGATGTCCACCCCCAGTTTCTCCAGTTGCCTTGCAATGCGGAGTTTCTCCTCCGGGTTCATGCTGCATCCCGGCGACTGCTCGCCGTCTCTCAGCGTCGTGTCGAAGATCATGATTCTTTCGCGCTTCGTTTTTTTCATGGTTTCCTCCTGGTGGAAAATAAAAAAAGGCCATGGGTTTTGCCCATGGCCTTCAGGTGACTCCTTGTGATTGCTCTCTTACGGACTCCCTGACACCGACGGGCAATAGCTGTGGCTGGAAAGGCCCAGTAGGGCGAGACCCAGGAAAGTAAGCAATTCGTTAATCCCAATCTTTCCAGTCATCATGCTGCCCATCAATTATTTCTATCCCTCGATCAATGTGCAGATTATTACAGTTAGTCATTCTATATGTCAAGTAAAGAAGATTCCGATCCACGAGAAACAAATCGACAAGACAAGTCCATTGCCTGTCGATCGCAGTCGTCTCATGATGTCCTTTTCTAAAAGCACAGCACCGGTCACATCACCCCTGGCGAAGGTTACGAAACCTGAGTCCGTAACATACGGTAGTTTGGGCATTGTCGTTGAATAAAGAACTACCGGAGACCCAGAATGGAGAGAGTTGCCATGTCGATAAAGGAGTTGGGGACTATCCCCAATAAAACCACAAGGGCAATGAGGAGAATGCTCAGTATTTTTGTCCCCCCGTCAAGGGTTACGGGCGCCCCCTCGCGGGGATGACCGGTATAGGCAATCCTGACCACGGAAAGATAATAGTATAGCGAGATGGCGGTGTTGAGTGCGGCAATGATGACAATGGCCCTGAACCCGTCTTCCCAGGCGCTCGTAAGGAGCAGAAATTTGCTCATGAAGCCGACGAAGGGGGGGATTCCCGCCAGGGCAAACATCCCGGTCCCAAGGGTCAGAGCCATAAGGGGAGAACTCTTGTAAAGTCCCGAGAAATCCTCGATGGCAAGATTTTCACCTCTCCGGGAAACCTTGCAGATGACCAGGAAACAGGCAAGGTACATGACGAGGAAACCCGCCATGTAATAGATGGAGAGGGCAAACCCCTTTTCCCCAAGGGTGATGATCCCGATCATGAGATATCCCGCATGGGCGATGCTGGAATACCCGAGCAGCCTTTTAATGTCTGTTTGAACCAGGGCGGCAAGGTTCCCGAAGAACATGGAACAGACGGACAGGATCACCAGGAGATCGATCAGGCTTTTCTCTTCCGGCAGGATCAGCAGAGCAAAACGGATCAGGACGGCCATGCCGCCCACTTTGGGAAAGGTGGAAATGATCGCCGCCGTTTCATTGGAGGACCCTTCATAGACATCGGGAATCCAGAAATGGAAAGGGAAGATGGCCAGCTTGAAGAAGACGCCTGCCAGTGACAAGGCAATACCGATGACTGCAAAGGGGTTATGGAGCAGTGGCTTCAGGCGTATGACCATTTCGGGAAGATCCGTTGTCCCGGTGATACCGAAAAGATAGCTCATCCCCCAAAGCATGATTCCCGTGCTCATCAGCCCGAAAAGGACATACTTGACGGCCGATTCCATCTGGATGCGGAGCCCGTGCTTCTCATCGCGCAGGGGAACGAGGAGGTAGAGGGAGAAGGATGTGAGTTCCAGGGCAACCACCAGTGTAATCAGTTCGATACTGCTGACGAGAACCAGAAGGCCCAGGGTACACGTCATGAGGAAGAACAGGTATTCCGACCTGGCATTTTCACGGATATCCTTGAGCTCCCAGCCGCAAAGAAGAGTAACACTGAGTCCGAACAGCATCATCAGCTTGAAGAGCTGGGAAAACAGGTTGACCTGATAGGTACCGAAAAAGAGGGTCGAATTTTCGGTGAAGGTCGCCGCTGTGGCCAGCATGGCCAGGATGGCTGAGACCAGTGCCGCCTTCCGGGCCTTCGCAAACAAGGATTCGCCGAGGCTGGTTAAAAACACGGCAAGAATACCGACACACAATATCAACTCCGGCGCGATGGCCATGGCCTGATTCACATTTCCAATCATGGTGCCATCCCCCTTTGGACCTGTTCCAGCAAATGGGTGACACTGGCATGCATGATGCCGATCACAGGCCCCGGAGAGAGCCCGATCCAGAAGACAAAGACCAGTAGCGGAAGAAGGGTCAGTGTTTCCCGAATGTCCAAATCCTCCAGATGGGAAACATCGGGATTGTCGACACCGCCGAACATGATCTTCTGGAGCATCCGGAGCATGTAGGCCGCGGCCAGGATGGCCCCGGGCACGGCGAAAACGAGAAGAAGCCTCGAGTGGGCAAAGGTCCCCGCCAGGATGAGGAATTCCCCGACAAAGCCGTTCGTACCCGGAAATGCAAAAGAAGACAGGCAGAACACGGCCAGGAACGTGATGAAAATGGGCATGCGTTTCATAATCCCCAGGGCATGGGACAACTCCCGGCTGTGGGTTCGCTCGTAGATCATCCCCACGCAGAGAAAAAGGGCGCCCGTCGAGATCCCGTGGCTGATCATCTGGAGCAGGGCCCCTTCCAGCCCCCGGACGCTCAGGATAAAGATACCCAGGGTGACGAATCCCATGTGCCCGACACTCGAATAGGCCACAAGCTTCTTCATGTCATCCTGGGACAGGGCCGTGAGTCCTCCGTAGAGGATGCCGATGATGGACAACGCCAGAATATACGGGCCGAAAAGATGAACGGCCTGGGGCGTCATGGGAAGGCAGAATCGGAGGAACCCGTAGCCGCCCATTTTCAAAAGGACGCTGGCCAGAAGAACGCTTCCCGCCGTCGGGGCCTCGACATGGGCGGCCGGGAGCCACGTGTGGAACGGGAACATGGGAACCTTGACGGCAAAGGCAGTGAAGAACGCGAGAAAAATGAGAATCTGAAAATCGGCTGGAAACCCCTGCCCCATCAGTGCGGGAATGAAAAAGGTGTGGGGCTCCTGTCGAAAATACAGGGCGATGAAGGCCACCGGGAGCATGACCGACCCGGTCAGGGTGTAGAGGAAGAACTTGACGGCGGCATAAATTTTCCGAGGCCCTCCCCAGATCCCGATGAGCAGGAACATGGGGATGAGCATGGCCTCCCACATGATGTAGAAAAGGACGAAATCCAGGGCCATGAACACGCCAAGCATGGCCGTTTCCATGACGAGGATGCAGGCCATGAATTCCCGGACACGGTCCTGGATGTACCGCCAGCTGCAAAGCACGCACAGGGGCATGATCAGTGTCGTCAAGAGGACCAGCAGGAGACTGATCCCGTCTATGCCCAGGGTGTAGTTGATGTCCAGCGAAGGGATCCAGGGGTGGTGCTCGGCAAACTGGAACAGGAAGCTGTCCCGGTCAAAGACGCGCAGAAGATAAAGGGACAGCCCCGCATTGATCACGGTGACGAGGAGCGCCCACGCCTTGGCAAACGGGTTGACGGGAAGGAGGAACAAAAGGGGAACGCCCGCCAGCGGCGTGAAAATGAGGAGGCTCAAAATCGGGAAATCGGCATTGAAGACCAGAAAATCCATGACCGTCCTCATTAAGAGAGTAAATACCAGCCGAGCATTGCCCCTACGACCAGGAAGGCATAGAGAATGCTGATTTGAAGCTGGTCGGACTGAAGCTTCCGGACCTCGCCCCCAATGCGCCATACAGAGCGCGCAAAACCGTCCACGAGGCCGTCGATGCCGTGCCAGTCAAACCATGAGGAAAACCGGGCCGTGGCCATCAGGGGGACAAGCCCCCCGACCCGGTAGACCTCGCCCATCCGATCGTCTGCCGTTTGAACGGGCTTGCGGGCCAACCACATGAACGCCCTTGCCGCCATCCGGTAGATCCAGTCCATGTCGAGGCTGATCTTCGCTTCCGGGCGCAGCTTGTCGAGAAACAGGAAGAACCCCAGGGCCGTAAAGAGAAGAATCTGAAGGGTTTCCGACACGTGGTACGCCGTGTAGGGATGGTAATCCACCGGGTAGGGCAGGAGGTTATACAGGTACGGCGTGTAGCAGCCGATGAAAACGCACAGGATGGAGGCGATCACCATGGCCGCATTCATGTTCCAGGGTGCCTCCCCTGCCCGTTCCCAGGTCTCGGGGCTGCAGTTGTTCTTTCCGAACCAGATGAAGTAGGGAACCTTGAGCCCCGTGTGGAGAAAGGTCCCCGACGAGGCCAGCATCAGGAAGAAAGCCGCCCAGTACTGGTGTTCGGTAAAACCGGCGGCAACAATCATGGACTTGCTCACGAACCCGCTGAAAAGCGGGAAGGCGGAGATGGAAAGCCCCCCGATCAGGGTGAAGACGAAGGCCCAGGGCATCTTCTTGTACAGCCCCCCGAGATGGGAAAAGCGGCTCTCGCCGGTCATGTGGAGAACGGCCCCCGTTCCCATGAAAAGCAGGCCCTTGTAGAGAATATGGGCGAATGCGTGGGCGCAGGCCCCGTTGATCGCCATGGCGGTTCCCAGTCCCACACCTACGACCATGTAGCCCACCTGGCTTATGATGTGATAGGCGAGCAGTTTCCGGGCGTCATTTTCAAGAACCGCATAGACAACCCCGTAGACGGCCATGACGGCACCGAGCGGGACAAGGATCTCCATCCCGGCAAAACCCCGGCAGAGGGCGTACACGGCGGTCTTGGTGGTGAAGGCGCATAGGAACACGGCTCCCGTGACCGTCGCTTCACTGTAAGCATCGGGAAGCCATGCATGAAGCGGCGGGACGGCCGCGTTCAGAATGAACCCGAGCATGATGAGGGTTGTCCCGGGGGTCTGCGAGTCGACGCCGACGGCGTCAAATGCAATCCCGCCCGTTGCCTTCCAGCGCAGAACGATACCGGCGAGGAGCAGCAGACCGCCGAAGACATGGACGAGAAGATAACGATATCCCGCCGACAGCGACTGCTCCCGGCCCCGAAACCAGATCAGGAAGACGGAGGAAAAGGCCATGAACTCCCAGAAGAGGAACAGGACGAAATAATCGCCTGCGTACAGGACCCCGAGGGAACCGGTCACATAGAGCCAGGCGGCAATGTGATCCGCATCCTGGCGGACATGAAGACCGTACAGGGAGGAAACCAGGCACATGAGGGACATGATGTAGCCGAAGACCTGGCTCAGGCGGTCCACTCGTCCGAAGGTGAGGGTCATGTCCAGGAACGGCACCGTTCCGTAAACCCCGTGTTCGAGGCCTATCACCCGGAGAAAAACGAGGACGGGGATCAGCAGGAGCCATCCCTTCTTGTACCGCTCCGGAATCGCGGGAAGCAGGATGGCGCCTGCAAACAGGATGAGTCCCGGATGGATCCACAGGCTAGTGGTCATCATCGTAGTAATCCTCCCGGGTCAGGATTCCAAGCTGTCCATACCACTTGGAGAGGAAGATGATGGCAACGCAGGAAACAAACCCGAACAACGCCCAGAAGGCGACATCGTGTTCGGGCCCGGTGTGGGCGGCGCTTTTGTCTACAAACAGCCAGTCGAAAGCGACAATTAGCAGCAGCGAGCAAAGGCTGATGACCCGGACCCCCCTGATGTGTTTTTGCAGAAAGTCAATCAGCGCGACGAGCTTCATTGCAGGACTCCTTTTACAAAGCTCATGAAAAAATCAGGGAATATTCCCATGGCCAGCGAAATGACCGCCGTAATGAGCAGGGGAATGACCATGGCGGGAGATGCCTCTTTCAGTCTCCTGTCCGCCTGGGCAAGTGTTCCGAAAAAGGCCCGGTAGGTCACAGGAACGAAGTACGCCGCATTGAGGAGCGTGCTGGCCAGGATAACCGCGAGAAGGCCAATCTGATGGGCTTCCAGGGAGCCGGTGGCGAGGTACCATTTGCTGACAAACCCTGCAACCGGGGGCACACCGATCATACTCAGGGAGGCGACGGCAAAGGCGGAAAATGTCAGGGGCATGACGTGGCCCAGTCCGCTCATCTGGGATATCGCCTTTTTGTGCGTGGCCACGTAGATGGCGCCGGCGCAGAAAAACAGGGTGATCTTGGAAACGGCGTGGTTGGCGATGTGGATGAGCCCGCCCTGGATGCCGCTCGGGGTGAGGAGCGCCACGCCCAGGATCACATAGGAAAGCTGGCTGACCGTGGAGTAGGCCAGGCGCGCCTTCAGGTCGTCCTTCGACAGGGCGATGATCGAGGCCACGAGGATGGTGACCGACACGAAGTACGCCGTCGGGATGCCCAGGTTGAATTCATCCATCAGGCTTACGCCGAAGACGTAGAGCATGACGCGGGTGGTGGAAAAAACCCCCACCTTGACGACGGCCACCGCGTGGAGCAGGGCGCTGACCGGCGTGGGGGCGACCATGGCGCTCGGAAGCCAGTTGTGAAACGGCATGACGGCGTTTTTGGCAAAACCGAGGAGGCAGCAGACATACAGGATGCTCACCAGGAGTCTGTCGCTGCCGGCAGAAAGGATCCCCGTCTGGATGTTGTCGGCAAAATCGAGGGTCCCCGTCAGGAAGTAAATGCCCGCCATGGCGGGAAGCACCATCCCCTTGACGGTGGTGACCAGGTAGACGAGGTATTTTTTCCCGCTCTCGTATCCTTCCTCGTCCTGGTGGTGGGCGACGAGGGGGTACGTGGAGATGCTGACCACTTCATAGAACAGATAAAGGGTGAACAAATTGTCGGAAAAGGCGCATCCAATGGAACCAAACAGGGCCAGGGCAAAACAGGCATTGAATCTCGTTTGCTCATGCTCGTGCAATCCGCGCATGTACCCCATGGAATAGACGACCGTGACCACCCAGAGAAAGGAGGCAACCAGGGCGAAGATCATGGAAAAGGAATCGGCCCGGAGGGATACGGAAATGCCTGGAAGGATCTGGAACAGGGGATAGGAGAGCTTGCTGCCCGCCCATACGTCCGGGATCAGGGAAGCCACGATCGAAAAAAGAACGGCGGCTGCGACGAACGAGCAGCTTTCCCGCAGGTTGGGATGTTTCCCCGTGAGGACGACCAGCAAAGCCCCGAGAAGCGGTGCCAACAGGGCAAAAACCAGTCTCGTCGTTTCAAATTCCATAGGATGATCGTCCCTACCCCTTCAGTTCGTTGAGCGTGCTGGCATGGACGGACCGGTAATTCCGGTACATCGCGATGATCAGAGCCAGCACCATGGACGCTTCGGCTGCGGCGAGGCCCATGATGAACAGGGTAAACACCTGGCCCGTCACCGGGTCCGGAGACTGGAACCGGCTGAAAGCCACCAGATTCAAAGAGGCGGCCGCCAGGAGCAGCTCTCCCGAAATGAGCATTCCGATGATGGTCCGGTGGTGAAGGAGCCCAAAAAAGCCGATGACAAAAAGCAGAATGGCAATCATGAGATAGGGTTCCAGGAACAAGCCCAGGTTCCAGACGGTCATGTTTTTCTCCTTCCCGAGCGGGCGATCAAGATGGCCCCGAGTATGGCGATCAGTAGTACGACGGAAATCAGTTCAAAAACCAATCCGTGCCGGTTGAGAAGATCGCGGCCGATGTCTTTGACGGTGGCGGCCTCCACTCGTTCGGTAACGGGCCATGATGATGTTCCAACCAGAAACATCAGGCCGACAGCCATGAGGGAGCAACCGATCAGCGCCAGGACGGAAAGAACCCTGCCCCGGAGTGTGACATCCGTGCTTTCACGGGGTTCGGCAAGCATCATGGTAAACATGATCATGATGCAGATGGCCCCTACGTAGATGACGATCTGCATCAGTGCCAGAAAGGGGCTGTGGAGATAGTAGTACAGCCCTGCCATCCCAACAAAGCAAAGGGCCAGACCGCTGACGCTGCGGATCAGGCTTTTCGCAACGATGGCCACCAGGGCTCCCACGATGGTGTTGGCGGAAAAGACCAGAAAGGCAAGCCCGGAAAGAATCGTGAGGCCATCGGAAGAGATCAGCTGCATGAAGCCCCCCTGGTTGCTTTCGGATTCAACAGGTCCAGAATGAAGTCCTCTTTCCGGGTACTGGCAAGGTTGTAGACCTTGGAAAAGCGGATTGCGTCAAACTTGCAGCTCTCCACGCACAATCCGCAAAGAGAGCAGGTCGTGAAATCGAGGATGAACTTTGTCGGCACCTTCCGCTTGCCTCCTTCCGGCTTTTCCCCTTCGACGGCGATGCACCTCGACGGGCAGGCTCTCTGGCACATCATGCAAACGACGCAATGGGGTTGCCCGGTTTCCCCGTCCCGGATCAGTTCGGCGGGGCCGCGGAAACGCGGGGTCATCTGCAACGTCTCATGGGGATACCGGACCGTCACGGCCGGCAGGAACAGGTTCCGGAATGTCACCGCCATCCCGACCATCAGGGTGTACAGGCCTTGGGCAATCTCCCGAAAATAGTTGACGACGCCTACCATATCTTCACCATCACACAGGTCAGAAGAAGATGGGCAAGGGAAAGGGGGATCAGGATCTTCCAGGAGAGATTGAGGAGCCCGTAGAACTGGATTCTCGGGAAGGACCAGCGGATCCAGATCACGACGAAGATAATGCCGTACATCTTGACGAAGAACCAGTGAAGGCCCGGATAGAGCCCGAACGGGCAGTTCCAGCCCCCCAGGAACAGGATGGTCACAAGACAGCTACCCACCACGATATTGGCATATTCGGAAATGAAAAAGAGGCCGAACCCCATCCCCGAATATTCGGTGATCGCCCCGGCGATGAGCTCGCTTTCGGCCTCCATCATGTCGAAGGGGGAACGGTTGGTTTCGGCCAGCAGGCAGACAAAAAACAGCAGGCACGCCGCCGGCATGAGGGGACTGACCCCCAGCTTGAAAAGGTTCCAGTTCCAGAATCCCCCCGTTTGCAGAAGTACGGTTTCCCGGAGGTCGAACGTGTGGGTCACCATCACGAGGGAGATGGCGATGAGGAACATGGGTATCTCATAGGCCACATTCTGCGCCACGACCCGTGCGGCGGAAATCACGGAATACTTGTTCCGGGAGGCCCAGCCCCCGAACATGATGCCCATCACGTTGAAGGAGGTGAAAGACAGGATCATCAAAAGCCCCAGATCGATATTCCGGGCAACGAGGGTATCTGAAAAAGGGATGGTGGCCAGGTTCATGATGACGGGGACGCTGACCATGATGGGCGAGAGCACGAACAGGATTTTGTCGACCCCGTCGGGGACGATGACCTGCTTTCCCGCAAGCTTGATCCCGTCGGCAATCGGCTGCAGAAGACCCCAGGGTCCGACCTCGGTCGGACCCAGACGGCGCTGGAACCAGGAAGATTCCTTCCTCTCCAGCAGGGTCAGATAGGCCGCATTCAAGGCAACAAACAAAATGGTGCCTACCAGAAAAACAAGCATCCTTATGGGTTCTATCGACAGCAGCTCCGTCATATTTCACCGATCCACATCCGGGATACACAGATCCAGGCTTCCCAGCAGGGCCAGGGAATCAGCCAGCAGCATGCCGCGGGAGGCCTCCTCAAAAAGGCTGAGATTGGCAAAGCAGGGGGTCCGCAGTTTCAGGCGGTAGGGAATCTCCGTCCCGTCGCTGACAATTCGAATGCCGAAACTTCCCCGGGCCCCCTCGACGTTGAAGTAGCAGTCCCCTTTCGGTGGCTTGAGAATGCGAGGGACCTTTTCGGCCATGAAGGGTCCGGACGGGAGCTTGTCCAGCGCCTGTTCGATCATCCGCAGGGACTGGTTCATTTCCTCCATGCGGACACGATACCGGGCCATGGAATCGCACTCCCCGAACACGGGGATATCGAAGTCAAGCAGGGGGTAGATCGAGTAGGGTTCGTCTTTCCGGACATCGTAGGCAACCCCCGATCCTCGCAGCACGGGCCCCGTGGCGCCATACTTCCGGCAGATCTCCGGAGGAATGACCCCGATGCCTTCGACCCGCTTGCGGAAGATGATGTTGTCCGTCACCAGCCGGCGGTACAGGGTGAGCCGTTCTCTCATCCGGGAAATGAATGCACGGCAGCCGGCCACGAAATCATCGTCGATATCGTTGCAGACCCCGCCGAAACGGAAATAGCTGAACGTCAAGCGGGCCCCGGAAACCGACTCCAGAAGATTCAAAATGCCTTCGCGGTCATCGAACGCATAAAGCAGAGGGGTCAACCCACCGAGATCGATGATGAAGGGTCCGAACCACAGGAGATGGCTCGCGATGCGATTGAGCTCCGACGTGATCACGCGGATGTATTCGGCGCGCTCCGGCACCGGAATCCCGGCCAGACGTTCGACCGCACAGGCATATCCGAAGTTGTAAATCATGGCCCCGACGTAGTCGATCCGTCCGATATTTGCAAAATACTGGCTGTACGTCCTGTTCTCGGCCATTTTCTCCTGCATCCGGTGGCTGTAGCCGATCACCGGCTCCGCATTCATGATGTACTCCCCGTCCATGGTGAGCTTGATTCTCAATACTCCGTGCGTGGCCGGATGCTGGGGCCCCATGTTGACGACGAAGGTTTCACCCTGAATGGTCGTTGCATCAACGCTCATGCCGAAAAATCCTTCCGAAGCGGGTGAAAGGTTGCATCCTCTGGCAGAACCAGAGGGGTGAGGTTTGGATGTCCGGAAAACACGATCCCGAACATCTCATGGGCTTCCCGCTCGTACCAGTTGGCGCCACCATAGATTTTGGATATTGAGGCAATCTCGGGCCTTTCGCGGGAGACACGGACACGGATCGCGATACGCCCCCCCTCCGCCATTTTGTTGAAATCATAAACCAGTTCCATGGCCTCTTCGGCGGGCCAGTCAATCCCGGAGATCGCCTCGAGGGTAAAGCCTAGGCCATCCATCACTGAGGCCGCTTCTTCGATATCGACTCCGGAGGCGGTGATGTCGAGATGGCAGCCGCGTTTGGCGTGATCGACGTCCTCGATCCGAAGCCGCTCACCGAAACGTCCCATGAATTCGTCGCGCAAGACCTGAACAAAATCCATCAGCCGCCCTCCACAATGGGCCAGCGCCGACGGCCGGTAATCTTTTCCTCGAGCTTCAGGATGCCTTCCAGCAGGGCCTCTGGTCTGGGAGGACATCCCGGGATGTAGACATCCACGGGAAAGAGTTTGTCCGCACCTTCCACCACGGAATATTGACCAGGGAAGACGAACGGACCGCCGGAAATCGCGCAATTGCCATGGGCAATGACCCACTTTGGTTCAGGGATCTGGTCATAGAGTGTCAGTATCGCCGGGGCCATTTTCTTGTTGATGGTTCCGGATACGATCATCAGGTCAGCCTGGCGGGGGGACGGCCTGAACACCTCGGCGCCAAACCTGGAGATATCGAAGCGGGACGCTCCGGTCGCCATCATCTCCAGTGCGCAGCAGGCAAGCCCGAAGGTCATTGGCCAGAGGGAGTTCGCCCGGCCGAGAGCGAGGACCTTGTCCAGGACCGCAAACCGGATCAGGGCGGATGGGGGGGAAGTTTGCTTTTCCAAATGAACACTCCTTTTTTCCACGCGTAGAGGAGTACCAACGACAATATTCCGATGAACAGAAACACTTCTGCCAGGTCACGGAAACCGGGTTGCTCGTTGTACACGGTGGCCACGGGAAGCAGGTAGAGGACATCAACTGAAAATCCGATAAATATCAGGGCGTACAGATAGTAGACGACCCCGAAACGGATCCAGGCATCGCCAATGGGATCCATTCCACATTCAATGGCTTGCCCTGTTTTATGAACGTAGTTTCGGGTTTTGGCGGGTGCAATCAGGTGGGAGATCAGAACGGGAACAATGGCCAGAGCGAGTCCGCCCACAAAAAAGGCGCAGACATAGAAGAAATCCAGCAGATAATCCATGCGAAGGGGAATCATCAACCTGTTCCTCGTGTTGAATCAAACCCGCTGATGGTTGCCAGGCGGCTATGGCCAGCAAGAGGGACTGGCTGACCGATTCTTCTTCACGCGCGCTGTCATTAATATAACCAGGAATCCATCCCTTGTCGTCATTTGCATGATCATCTGATGATATGACCATTTGAATGATGACTAGGAATCTATCTTCTGTCAAGCGGTCATTTTGCATGATCATTGCGGCCCTCCACCCACATGAGAAACGCCCTCGGGTTTGAGGTTGCACTTATCGTTCTAGGCGTTGTTTCCACCATGTTCGCGGGGATTTCTCACTGGCTTGCGTTGAGAAGGCTTACCATGTGTCATGTTTAAACAAAGTGTCTTGGCGACTGAGTGGATCCGTGTGTGAGTGAAGAGGGGGAAAAGACGAGGGACCCGTGAAAAAGAAACGGATTCGGGCCTCGGGCTTCCGGATTCAGGAAGAGATGAGCCGCAAGGCTGGCCGCTGCGCGGCAGAGATAACAATGCAGTGACAAAAAAGGGATGCCGGATTCCGGCTTCAGGCGTCGGGAAGAAAACAGAAGACGGCAAAGAGGGGCTTCGGGAGTCGGGCTTCGGGCATCGGGAAGGGAAAAGCCGCAAGCCTCAAGCCGCAAGGCTGGGACGCGGACAGCATGAAAGCTCGTGTATTCTTCGAAAATCGGAATGCGTATTTCTCACTGCACCACATCGCAGGTTGCAGCAGCCATAGGACTACATCGTATAGTCTGACGAGACCCATTCCTATTCGAAATAAAGACGGACTCCGATTTTAAAAATATCGGAAATTATAGATAACTTGTTTAAAGACAGCTGCCTCAATTGAGCTCTTTCGTCGGGGGATACAGGGTATGCCAGGGACGGAACGAATAGAAAAGACGGCCAGGGTCAACAGGCAAAATAACATTTGGGAAGAGCCCTACTGCGACCCTTGCACCAACTGCGGGATGTGTCTGGGAATTCCTCCTATCAAAGTAATCCCTCCCGACTCCGGGGTAAACAGAAACAAATAGAGCCACTTCCCAGAACGGAGAAAAGCAGCGCCAAATACCTGCGGCGCTTTCGTGATAGCAACAAAAAACTTCAGTTCTTGTCCCCTCATAGATAAATGAGGCTTGCGATCAGTCAAATGCTGACGGCAGAATGGCCGTCACCACCGTGCCGGTGCCCGGAGCGGATTCGATCCGGAGGCTTCCGCTATGGCGATCAGCCGCTCCCGGATGCTGTAAAGTCCATATCCGCCCTCGGCGGTGGGTGCCCCGAGCGACTGGGGGTCAAACCCCACTCCGTCGTCTGTGACCTGCACCCGGAAATGTCCGCCTTCCGTGTAGATCATGACATGAGCATTCTGTGCCCGGCTGTGCTTTGCGATGTTGTTCAACAACTCCCGAACCACCTGGTACAGAATCGTCTTCACATCCGGATCAAGGTGCTTGTATGCATCCGGTATGTCGCAACTGATCCGAACGGGGTGTGTCTCCATCAGCCGGCTTGCGAGCGAATCGCAGGCAGCCTTCAGTCCCAGGTCGAATAGAAGCGGATTGCCGACGTCATTCATCAGGGCGCGCGTCTCCTGAATGGACTGCACAAGGAAAGCCTTCACCTCCTGCAGGGTCTGCTTGTCCTTCTGATCGGATTGCGTACTTTGAAGCAGGTCGAGCCGCATCCGGGCTGCTGCCAGTGTCTGTGCAATCTCATCGTGGAGCACACCTGCGATCCGCTTGCGCTCGCGCTCCTCTGACATGACCAGCTCCGAGGCAAGCTTGCGCAACTCGTGGCGGCTCCGTTCGAGTTGCTCCGTGAGATTCTGCAGATCCATCGTGCGCTCCCGGACCCGCTGCTCGAGCGATTCATTCGCCTGTCGCAAGGCCTCCTCACTGGCAAGCAGATGATCTTCGGCCTGTTTGCGCTCTGTGATGTCCAACGTGGCACCCACGTACCGGACAAGCTCTCCATTCTCATCGAAATACGGATGAGCCCGGTCATGCACGACCCGCACGCTGCCGTCAGGGCGCACAATCCGGTGTTCCAACTCGTAGATGGATCCGTTTTTCACGGCTTCAGTAAACGTTTCATGCAACGGCGCGGCATCGTCGCGATGGATAAACTTTTCCAGCATAACATCATAAGCAGGAGATGGCGTCCCCGGGGGAAGACCGTAAATGCGGCACTCCTCATCGGACCACACCGTTGTCGCAGTTGCAGCCTCATACTCGAAGCTGCCCACATGCGCTATTTTCTGACCCTCGGAAAGCATGAATCGCATCTTTTCCAAAGCCGCTTCCGCCTTCCTGCGCTCGGTGATGTCGCGGACAACGGATACTGATCCTATAATGTCGCCGGTTGCATCTCTCACCGGGGCAGCACTAACCTGGCGATGGCGCAACTCGCCCGTTGCAGGAGTTCGGATGATCTCCTTCTGATCTCTTATTTTCTCGCCCCGAAGGGCCCGTATGAGCGGAGCTTCATCAACAGGACGGGGGGTGCCATCAGGACGATAGGCTTCAAGACTCGAGGCAATTTTTTCGACTTTCATCTCCTCGTTAGCTTCACGACCGAACTCATTAGTGACTGCAGGATTCACCAAACTGAGTCTCTTCTCTGTGTCGGCAAACCAGATCTCGTCATTGATACTGCTCACCAGTGCCGAAAGTCTATCTCTCTCCTGTTGAACGTCGATTAAAAGCCTTTTTTTCTCCTCCTCGGCCCGCTTGCGATCGGTGATGTCTTGCCAATAGAGAGAGATTCCATCGATAGAAGGGTAGATGTTTATGCTGTACCACTGATCCGTCAGCACGCCGCGAATTTCAAAGCGCTGGATCTGCCGAGTCTCCATGGCCGTTCTATAGAAGGCCTCATGGTCTGTGCCTATGATTTGTGGAAATTTCTGCCATATGTTCTGTCCAAGGAGATCTTCAGGTTTGAATCCGAGATTATCAGCTGCACGTCGGTTTACATAAGCAAAACGCCAATCGCGATTTAATGTTAAAAAACCATCTTGAATACTTTCCAGGACCTCGACCATTTTACGATTGGCGAGAGCGCGTTCTTCCTCCGCCCGCTTGCGCTCGGCAATTTCTGTCCGCAACTCTGCGGTCCTTTCCTCGACGTGCTGCTCAAGCTCCGTGTTTGATTGCCGTAGCGATTCTTCGGCCTGTTTGAGCTTCAGGCTCGTCTCGGCTACCTCACGGGACCGGACATAGAGATCCAGCTCCATTTTCACGGCCTTCTCGTTCAGCGTATCGGTCAGCATTGATTTTTCGACGCCCTGTTGCTTCAGCTGCACAAGCTCAGTAACGTTCTCAACCCGGTGTAAGATGTAGGCGAGAGAACCATCCTGATTCAGAACGGGGTAATTCACCGGGCTCCAGTAACGCACCTCAAACCCGCCGCCTTCCGATTCCGGCTTTCTGACATCGTGCCTCTGCACGACCATGGAATCCGCCACGCGATTTTTCAGCACTCGATTGAAGGAAGCTCGGCTGTTGCTTACTGCGTCTGCGGAAGGATCATCGGGGTTATCCGGAAACACCTCAAAGACGTGCCGGTCGATGATGTCCTCACGACGGGTCAATGTTGCCTTCAGGTAGGCATCGCTGGCGGCGACGACCCGCAGGTTGGGGTCGAGGACCATGTACAGGCCCGGTACGGACTCGAAGAGGGACTTGAAATCCGGTTCGACCTGCTTTCTGATCNTGGTTTTGTCCTGCTTGTGCTGAGGGAGGGTGTCTTTTTCTTTCTTCTTAGACTTGGACGGAGATGTCTTTTCCGCCTGTTTTCGAACCGAATCTTTGGGCTGCTTCATACCTCACCGACTGACAAGCATTTAGATCGGATACCTATATTATAAATGCATGTATCGGGATATCAGGGAATCTCTTATCTGGACTGCGCCAAAACCTTAGCATCTATTTTCATGAATTTACAATGGATAGTCAGCCTTCCATGTTTCAGCCCGCAATTAAAAACAGGCATTAACTCGGATTGATGATTTGTATTTGAAGTCTGGGGAATCCTGTCTT
>JGI20214J51650_10000750_pt1 | contig 20386 bp, 9 predicted proteins | sample WetSurMetagenome_FD_51650 | JGI IMG/M metagenome (IMG submission 51650) | reverse complement strand
GGTAGCCGCGCCTTCATTGGGCAGGACCTGGCTGGGGTGGTTGTGGCTCTCGTGGGAGATGACGACGCACCATTTGTCGTCTATGGCCACAATTCCGGAGTCTTCAACAGGGCCCATGACCACATTGGGGCCATCGGTAGGAAGGAATTCTCGAAGGGTGGCTCGGGAGCTCTTGTAGGAGCAGTGCTCGGACCACATGGCATCATAGCAGAATAGTTCCGTAAGGGTGGGATCGCGTCCCAGCACCCCGGCAATGGTGCGCGCTTCCGGAACGGACATGCCGATGCCGGCGGCGCGCAGGCTGACCTCTACTTCAGGATCGGAAAGACCGATTATCTTCAATTCAGGTACACCTCTGGTTAGCTGGGCTATGGTTAGCAGGGTGGCATTATCAATTTATCGGATGATGGTGGGGGGAGAGAGGAGTTATGAAAAGGTATGAAGAGAAGAGCAGAGGATAGTCTAACCAGGGCAAATTGGCTTTTCTGTCAACCTGAGATTTAATACAATGGGAGTGCGGAGGGTCACGAATTCCCCATCCTTTAGGTTGGGGATGAAGTGAACCCTCGCCCGGATTTCATTTTCCTGAGATTGATTATCAGGGTTTTCTGGCAATCTGATCCAGATTCACAATTATTCTTGTCTCTTGATCAAATGAACCTATGATTTCATTGTTTCTGGATTCCGTCTAAACGAAGCGCGCGGCCCGAAGCATACCCCATCCCTTTAGGGTGGGGTGGCCGCGCGCAGTTTGATTTTGCAGGAGCAGCAAAAATAAATATGGCTCCTGCAGGGCACTCAGTCTTCCAGCGTCACTATTCAACAGGCATGCATGCATCCAGGCCCGAACAACATATTCAATTATTTCGTACGATTCGGATTAGTTGCGGGTTTGCTGACCGGAGTCTGACTGAGAGTGTTCTTCTGCAAGCAACTAAGGAGAACATCTCGATTTCGTGAAAACCGCAGGCAGAAAAGCATCGATCCATTCCGACGCGGAGGGCAGCTAATTCCCTGCGGCGCGTTTTTTTTCGCGCCCGTCCCCAAAAGAAGAAATGCAGATCTATGAGATAACAGTAGGCCGCAACGTTAGCCCATGCCTGCTTGCCGCATGCCTACAAAGAAAGACATTTGCCTAAATAATGCCCTTCGCTCTCAAAGCAGACTTCATATCAGATACATCGCTCTTCAATTCGATAATATCGCTTTTGTCCAGCACTCTGTCCATTTTTTCATTTAGGCTCTGATTCATGTCCTTGATTTCAAGAATGGTTTCGTCCTGTTTGCCGAGCATCTGTTCCTGCTTTTCAATCATTTGATCCTGCTTATCAAGCATCTGATCCTGCTTTTCGAGCATCTGATCCTGCTTTTCGAGCATCTGATCCTGCTTTTCGAGCATCTGATCCTGCTTTTCGAGCATCTGATCCTGTTTTCCGAGCATCTGATCCTGTTTTCCGAGCATTTGTTTTTGCACATCGCAAATTGAAATAAGCAGATCTCTCATATCTTTTAAAATGCCAATTCCTTCATCCAGACGGGAATCCGTCTCACCAGTTCCAACGGCTTTATAGAAACTGCTGAATTCTCCATTTGGCTGCGAATGCTTCTTTTCAATATTAATCACTTGAATGAAGGTATTTTTTATGTCTATTGCTTCCTCGAATAATTTCATCTTTTCATCATCGCCCTCAGCGATGATTCTAACTCTTCCATCGCTCAGGTTCTCGACAAAGCCTTTGAGTCCCATGCCATTGGCCAACTGGATAACTCTTGCTCGGTAGCCTACCCTTTGGACTTTGCCTGAGACCAACGCTGTGAGCCGCTTCATCGAGTATAATTCATCTCTTTTTGTATTTGGCTTTTCCTATCCTATTACTCTCTGAAGCATTCATAATAACCCCCAATTCCGCCGAGAAATTAGCGAAATACGATCTGCGCAAAATTAGGCTTCTCTAAAAAAGCTGGTTAATAGAGATCCTCTTCGACTCGCAGTAAGTGAGATGCAGAATTGACAATCCTGCAAGTTAAAAAAAGCATGCGATAGATATTGAGGAGTGCGGGGAAAGGGATTCGAACCCTTGAACTCCTGCGAGAATAGATCTTGAGTCTATCACCGTTGGCCTGGCTTGGTTATCCCCGCACCGGATAGCGATTTTCTTGATATTCCCGAATCGCTCTTTACACGAAAGCTTGCTTAATCTATAAAAAGGTTCCCGCTCAATTGAGCATATCGGTTTTTATCCACATCGTCTTTATCTTAAGGGGACTGCAGTTCGAGAGTCAGCTCAAGAGTTGCCGTCTCGGGTATGGCAGATCTATTGAGGATCTGTTCGGCTTATTTCATATATTAATATTAAATCCGGAAAATCTTGAGGTGGGGATGTCAGCTTTATCTCCGATGTACGGATCTCTATCTACACATTGCAATAGCCGTACATGACTTCATCACTGGCACTGCTGCAGTACAGGTCATCGAGCCCTACGAAATGACCCAGCTCGTGAAGCAAAATAGTCTGAAGATCATAACCTGTGCTGCCATCAGTGCTCCATTGCATCAGGTCATTATAGTAGCAGTCTGCAGCTGCGATCTTCGGTCGAGGAACCTTCGAAGCATTCTTTAGCAGTCCGCTTGAAGCCAACCCGGCAGGCGCTCATGCATCCACATGGCTCACGCAGATCCAATGATAGTACCCATAAATTCCGGTGCCCGTAACTTCGTCAAACTCCTCCAACTCCTGGCCGCAGATCTGGCATATCTCGCCATCAGGCACCTCTATCTCGGCATCATTGCATAGTACTGTTACCATTCAAGCCTTCATAATGGCTGGCGGGTGCAGAAGAAGCTTTCGGGCAATCGGAGGGCTTTATTGAAGTTATCGCAATACGCTGCAATGGGTGTGCAGAGGGTCACGAATTCTCCTGTCCTTCAGGTAGGCGGCAAAGTGAACGCTTGCCCGTATCAGGTTTTCTTGAGATCGATTAACAGGGAGAGAATGCAATTGGCCGCATATCTGCAAATTATTCTGATACGCAGATCCAGGAAATCGATGACTCGGCTGTTCAGAAATCCGGCTCACCTGGATGCGTGGATGTTGGAGTCGGTCATTAACAAGCAATATTTCTAAGAAAAGTTTATAAACATACTCGTCGTAAAGGCGTTATATTTGAAATATTGTGCAGATGGCGGCAACAGAACACCAGATCAAATGTCTACAAGTTCGCATGATGCAGATCATATCAAACAAACAGAGCATGGAAATGCAGGCCATAGTGCAGTTAAAAGTGCAGGCCAAAGAGCAAAACCGCAAAATGACGCATGAAAATAATACTCATAATAGTAGTCAGGTGGAATTTGCGTGAAAAACACAAGGAGTTATATCCTGGCGGTTGCCATCATAGCCGGCCTCATTACGACAGTGGTGTCTGCCAGTGCCCCCGGCCCTGCAAATCCTGAAGGGACTGCCATTGGACAATATCCCGCCGTAATGTTCAATGAAACGCCCGTCCATTATGCCCAGGTAAACGGAGCCGCTCTGGGGTACCGCGATTTCGGGTCTGGCGAACCTTTGCTGATGATTGAAGGATTTGGTGCTACAATGGATAATTGGAATAGGACATTCATCGGCATCCTCGCATCAAAATATCACGTCTATATTTACGACCACCGGGAGATGGGCTATAGCGCGGATAATCAAGGCAATTCTCAAAGTAATGCAGCGCCATCGATCTCCAATTATGCCGATGACGCTGCAGCGCTTATGGAAGCCCTGGGATATGACAGCATGAATGTATATGGTGTCTCCATGGGATCTTCGGTCTCCCAGCAACTAGCAATAGATCATCCTGAATGCATTCGAAAACTGGTTCTTGATTCAAGCACATACAGCATCAGGATTCTAGAAACCAGAGTGCTCCGGGAATTTATCGAATCTGCCGCCAACAACTCCACATTGTCTGAAGGCATCCACGAAGAAGCGAGGGCAAACCTCGCCTGGAACGGGTCCTTCGACGACCTTTCTGGCATCAGCAAGGATGTAATGCTCGTTGTGGGAACCAATGACGTCATGACTCCCGAAGCGGTTTCCGTCCAAATGGCCGGGCAGATCAACGGCTCATGGCTCATTCGGTTCAAGGGACTGCCGCATGTCGGGTCTCATTATGCGCCGATCGAGTACGGAGAGAATGCGCTGGCATTCCTGGGCATGGATCAGTCGCCTCTAAACAGGCAATAAGAAGGCGCCAGCCTGTGAGGAAGACAGGACTCTGTGGCTTCACTGGTCCAGCCGATATAAAAGCATCGCAGAAAATGTGGGTGGATAGAATCTATCTCCCGTTTTCGTTTTAATAAGTTTTACATAGGAATGTGGGTTTAAATTATCCTTTGGATGATCGAATTCAATGCGGATATCCCCTGATTGATAACATCTCCAGAGGCTAATATTGAATTTAGTTCCTTCTTGGCTAGATCTGTAATTATAGGCAGGAAAAAAACGCATGAAAATGAGAATACAGACCTTAGATCATATACCTTTGTACTCTCTTTGGCCAATGATTCTCTCTGCTTCTGGAGGACATCCAGCATATTCGATACAAAATTAGTTTCTTGAATTTTTTGAGAAGGATCGCCATCAGATTCGATGCGTAGAAGCCTTTCAAGATATTCCTGGATTTTTTCATTGATATTATTTGATACCAGCGCTATTTGGCCTTTCATAAGTGAGTTGACTGCTTCGGATCCTACAAGGAAGAAAACCAGTCCCATAGCCAGGAATAGTATAAGGTAGGCAGTCTCGTATATATGTATAGAAAAATCAACATAAGAAGCTATTATCAAAGATACACAAATAAAATAGCATGCTACAGCTTTCAAGAGCGAATCTCGAATTGCTCCTAATCTGCGGTTAGCTGCAAATATATTTGCATTCATCTTTAGGCCATGTGATTGCGTGCCAATTGATCTGATGGTCCAGGCCATATTAGTTAATATCCATAGAATGTTAAAAAAAAGAAATAAAACCAATAATCCGGCAAGATCCTTGTAAATATCGAATAGCAAAGACCAATTACTTGGATCGTACGAATAATATTCCAGAAAATATTCAGCAAGAGTGTAGTTGGGAGAAATCCAGTCTATTAGGTAGAATGGGAGTATCACTACAAGCATCATTGCATAGTACCAGAACAATTTATGCGGCATTTCTTTAATATTTATGATATCAAATCCGTTTTTATTGGCATATAAATTGCAAATTTCTGCTAAAGTATTTCTCCATATATTCGATAAATATTGCAGGCTCATAAGCTGAAATGCAACTACTATGCCCATCAGTAATATCGTTATGCGGGTTTCATTATCCCATTCAAGTTCCATCATATTGCCAATAGCCAAAAAGATCAACCAGATCATGGCTCCAAATACTATGGAAGTAATTGGATAAAATACAGGAATACCCTTAAGGATCTTCTCAAACCAAAACAATTGGGATGCTCTTGGCATATAAACTCCAAAGGCGATGAATTAATTATGCAATAATAAATTAGCGCTTTTTCTGACCTGTATGCCTATGCGGCCCGGGAGCCCTCGCAGTAGTTGACGATACTATTTGTTCAGTATCATTCTCGTTATTCTGCATCTCATTATCTCTGATGAGATTTGTGAACTTGGGATCTAACAAGATTCCATATTTATTTTCATAGATTTTATTTCTTGAGATTGTATTGTTTTTGCTGAATTCCGGCCTTATACCATCGCTATTGCCAAAAATAGTGTTGTCTGCAATAGAATTTGTTGAAGAAAAAATCAACCAAACCCCTTTTGAGTTGCGAATTATACTATTTTGGGCTATATAGTTTTCACTTGAATTCATGAGCAAGAGGCCGTTAATTTTATTGAGGCTAATATTATCTTTTTTGACTATGGTATAATTTGAATAATTTATTCCCAGGCCATTGTTGTTCGTACTGATGTCGTTTTCAATGATTTTATTTCCGGCGGAGTACAATATGCTTACGCCGTAATGACTGCTTAAGTGAACCGTGTTATTCTCAATGGTGTTATTGTCAGAGGAGTCCAGAGAAAATCCATCATTGAGGCTATTGATAATATCGTTATTCCTAATAACATTCTTTTGTGAAGAGAATAACATTATTCCGTAGGAATTATTGCTCAGCTGGTTATTCTCTAGCTTGCAGTTAGTGGTATTTTCCAGCAAAATGCCGTTTCTATTATTTTTCAGCGTCAGATCTTTTATAGTAACATTTTCGCATCCTATACAATAAACTATGCCTGCCTGAGAATTAGAATCAACGACTTTTCCCAAAGCATCGACCAGGTAATATACCGGCTTATTGTCAACGAGATTGCTTGTAGATACATTGTTAGAGCCATCCGCTCCGAAGTTGTATAGGTTGCCGTTCATCTGATTATCTTCCAGAACATTGCCCTGCGATGATTCCAGCAGGATACCGTATTCATTGCCTATTGCATGGTTTCCGGCAAGGATGTTATCAGGGGATGATGTCAGATGCAGACCATAGTTGTTGCCGCTGAAATAGTTGGCTTTAATGATATTATCGTTTGACCTTTCCAGCCTTATGCCGTTTATATTCATCGTTGCATTATTGCCGGATAGCGTATTATTGGAAAGACCGGTTAAGAATATTCCATTATCGTTATCTATTGCAATATTGTTTGATACAATATTATCATTCGAGGCAATCTTAATTCCGGCCCAATCTATGAACGGGTTGCCCACTGCAGTCCTCACCTCGAATCCATCAACCACTATTCCGTCAGCGGAAAGGGTTATAGCGCTTCCTTTCTGTCCGGCATTAACAACAGGTTTGCCTTTTCCAGTATCGATGCCCCGCAAGATGATGGGCTTGGTCACATTGATATTCTCGCGGTATGTGCCGCTTTGCACTTCCAGGACATCGCCGGGATTTGCGGATGCTACAGCGGCAGTAATATTTGCATAGTTGCATCCTTCTTCGCATACAGTAATCAGCTCTGCCTGTACCGATACCATTGCGAAAACCATCACGATCACGGCAACGAATAGCAGCAATCGAGACGACCTCCTGCCAAAGATCCCAGAAATAGATTCGGAAAAGGGCATAATGGGTCGTTCGCTCATAATGATAAATAACTTTCCCTAAGAAATTAGATTAAATACTGATAACATTATGAAATCCTGGCAAAAATATCAGCAGACCGATATCCAGGAAGCTATGAAAAAATTGCGGCATTCCGCCACAAATAGCAATCTGCCATCTAGGGATCAATTTCCGCATAGCTGGCAGGCGCAGGTCTCCTGGTAAGGCTCATCGCCCATATACAGGCGCCACTCATCGATGGTGAGGTTGCGATTAAGGCGGGAGCAGGCTTCTTTTACTAGATCTCCGGGTCGCCAAAGCCAAACGCTCGCGATACCATCTTGGACTCCTGTTGCAAGCTTGGATCCATCTGGCGAAAATGCCAGTGAAATCACCGGACTCTTATGCTTCAGACTTGCCATCTCTCTGCCATCGGTGAGGTTCCATACCTGGGCTGTGCCATCATCGCATCCCAAAGCCAGGCAAGATCCATCTGGAGAGATCTCAAGGGATAACAAAGTGCCTTTATACGATATGCGCCCAGCTTCTGATCCATTGACCGCATCATGTATAATTATATTTCCAGACACATCATCATCTGCAGTAATAAGTCTGCTGGGCGAGAAAATAAGGTTTGATAAAGAATCTTCGGAGATTTTAGCCAATCTAATGCCTGATGAAATATCCCAAACAGAGTCGACATTTTCATAATGCCATATTGGTCCTTCAATGGCAGAAAATTCCGCTAATTCTACATCAGAGCCGTCATCAACATAGGCCGTCCTGTCTGAGGCATCATAGGAATTCGGAACAAATGGAGCAATGTCCATGCTTTTGGTTACCAAGCGAGATCCATCTGCGGTGAAGATAGAATTAAATACCGGCCCGCTGTGTTCGAGATTGGCAAGCTCTTTTCCGGACATGTCCCAGATCCTGCAAGCATTATCATTGCTGGCAGTTGCCAAAAGAGATCCATTAGGAGAAAACGCAATACTATTGATCGATGAGTTGTGCTTGATCTCAGCCAGTTTTTGCCTCGTGATAACATCCCATATTGTGGCCGTAGAATTGTTGGCCGCAACCAGTTTGGATCCATCCGTTGAAAGTGAAAGGCGATCAATAATGCATCCATTATCTATTTTGGAGACCACTTCCCCTGAAACCACATCTAAAACCATAGATTCGCTGCCTACTGCCCCGGCTATTCTTGATCCTATAAAAGAGAAAGCATAGGGTGAGAAACCTCCGGCAATGCTTGATATATTAATATCTAGTCCCGAAATCAAATTCCATAGCGATGAATTTTTATTCAGATTTATGGATTCAACCCTGTATCCTGCAAGCGATTCGTGCCTCAGAGTCAATTCATAAAAAGTTGACGGCCTGCCCTGAATATCAATGTATGTAACTTTATATATCTGCTTGTATCTATTTGTAATCAGCCCGGTTCCATCGGGTGTAAAAGTCACAGATTGCACCGGCTCCTGGTATTGCATCCTTGCAGCAATCTCAGCAGGATCAATCTCAGATAGTCGTGCCGTGTCATCGTCGCTGATTGTTACCAACCAGGTGCCGTTTATAAAAGCTACATCTCGAACGGCACTATTATGTTCTACTCTCTTGAGTTCTTTTCCTGATTCAGTATCCCATATTCTTGCGGCATTGTCTGAGCCGGCTGTTACTAACTTTGTGCCATCAGGAGAAAATTTCATAGCATTCATTGGAGCAGAGAGTTGCACTGTAGGGCTGTCTTTACATTCGCTCCTTGATTTCCAATTCCAAAGATCGATTGAATTATCAGAGATAGCAACAGCCAGCACATCTCCTTTCTGGGAGAATGCAATTATTTTTGCATGATAGTCATAAGTTTTTTGATTGAGAATCTTTCTCGACGCCACATCCCAGATTAGGATCGTTCCATTTGAACTTGCAGCAGCTAGCTCATTTCCCGTGGGCGAGAATGCCAGGATATCAATGATCCCATCTCCGTATAGCTTAAATAGCTCTTTTCCAGAATCAGTATCGTAGAATTTGACGGATTTATCTGAGAATAACCCAATTGCCGCTCTCAATCCGTCTGGAGAGAGTTTAAACCAAGACGACTTGGATTCATTCGTGAATATCAGTCTATTCTTAAGATCTATGCTGGCCAGCTCTTTGCCGGATGCTAAATCCCAGAAATGCATAATATTATCTTCGGTTACAGCCGCCAGCTTTTTCCCATCCATAGAGATTGATATCTCGTTCAGGGCAGTTTCGTGGCTCAGATTTTCAGAGATCCGACACGATGTGGTATTAAAGATGATTGCCGTTCCATCATCACCTGCAATTGCCAAAATTGATCCGTTTGCAGAGAACTCCATATCTTCCAGATAGCCTAAATTGCTCAATCTGTATTTCTGGCCTGTGAGCACGTCAAATACCAGAACTGCATCATTATTCGATACAACCGCTAATTTATATCCATTTGGTGAAATTATTGGAATTTGCAGGAATCTTTTAAGTGCAGCTTTCATTTCCTGCTGAGTCGCTTTGTCCGCCCTTGTCATCCATGACCTGCCTGAGATGAGGCGGGAATGATCTATTGCATCCAGTGGGATTTGGGAAATATTCTTCGGCAATAACAGCATGGTGTCCATTAAAGCACGATTCGCCTGCCAACATGGATAAAGCTGCGTGGCTTCTGCCGCTAAAAGGACCTTGAGGGATAGAGAATTATTCCCTTGCTCATCAATATCCTCTGCCTGATCAATTACCTTCATTGCCAGGTTCTCGCGCGTTCTTCTCACTGCTTCATCCCAGGCTGAGCCAACAGGTATGTTCATCACTCCCTGGATGTGGTCAAATATGATAAAACCGGGTTTATCCCCCGATTGGTTGAGTATTAGGAATTCTATTTTTTGCGCTTTGCTGGGGTCCAATCTTATGTCCGGGGAAATGCGCTTGCTGCCAGTCCCAACACGCTTGAAATCACTATAAAGTGCTTGAATGGACTGCCACTTCCCTAAAGCAGGCATCCATGAGTATCCGAATTCGGTGCCGTCTGCATAGGCCAGCCTGATCTCGATAGTATTTTGTCCATCCAACGAATAGCAGGAAAATTTGAGGCCCTCGACCTGTGATAGCGCATCGGTCGGAAAATTCCTGGAAATTCCTACTGGACTGCCTTCTTTTAATTCATATGAAATGCCAATGCCCAGACTATTCCTGGCTGGATAAGAATTGATGGATATGTTGGAGCCACTGTCATCCTTTATGATCTCCCATCCAGAAACGCTATCCATTGTATCGATTATGGGAATCATGCTTGGTGGTATCAGTTTGTCCGATTGCCAAACGACTGTCTTCTGCTCACCCTCTTCGAAATAAGGCCCTCCTGGATAATTAGCCCACCAGTCGAGATTAAGCCAGACTTTGCCATCTTCCCTGTTTAAACCGGGAATCTCCATAAGGTTGTATTTTACTTTTATCCAATTGATAATCTCATCTACATGCGAGTCATTTTCACTGCCTAGAAAGACCTCGCTGTAGGCATGACCCTCTGTGCCGCTCATGTTGGACGCAAAAGTAATTCTGGTCGATCCGCCCAGCGAAGCAATGAGCGAGGACATCAGAATGGCAAAATCATCGCAATTGCCCATTCCGATAGTATTGCTGATCTTTCCATCCTGCAGGGTGCGGTCAGGGTTCTTGTACTTGTTCGCGTAGATCGGGTCAGAGAAGTAGAACCATCCTTTTCTAAGTGTGTTGAAGATCTCGCATACCTGGTCTATGCTGTACTCACCAGGGTAATCCTTGGCGATGGTCAAGGCAGTTTGCTCGACATTGAAGTTGCCCAGATCCAGACTGCCTGCGACTGCGGATTCGATTTCCGTCAGGGACCTTGTGGATGTCGCAGGGCCATATCCCGCTCCAATGGAGATCAAATTGACTGCAAGCATCACCAATATAATTTCAGGCAAATATCGTGGCATAGGGATCAATTCTAATTCGCAGAATAATCACTTAGTCCGGCGCATTTGCAGCAATACTTATCTCGCCATTCCTGTGAAATCGAGTAGCATTCCAGTCGGCGGCAAGCTTGACATTTTAAATCATCTGTAGAAATAGGCCATATTTTAACAATTCCATCCGCCCTCATTGTTGCCAGACGTTTCCCATCGGGTGCAAAGGATATGCCAGCTACATTCTTATTATGGTAAAAGCGATGCAGCTCCTTTTCTGTTTCAATGCTCCAGATACTAACTGATTTTTGGCATGCGGTGGCGATTTGTGTCCCGTCTGGACTAAATGCCACAAATTGCCGAGCAGAACCACCGCGAAAATTAAAATGCAGGAATTCTGGTCCGAAATGCATCTTTGCCAATTCCTGTCCGGAAGAAGCATCGATGACTCGTGCATATCCATCGGAACAAGCAGTGGCTATCAGGGTCCCGTTTGGGCTGAAAGCTATGCTTTCTTCTTTATAATTCGAATGATTTAATCCCCATATATTCTGATTCTTCTTAACATCCCAGATCCCAATGGTTCCAGAATAGCCGGCTATGGCCAGACTCCTTCCATCCGGGCTGAAAGCCATTGAATTCGACTCGCCGAATAACGATTTCATTGATGCGTTAGGTTCCATCATTGCCATCACTTTTGCGGAGGATACATCTAATACCCTGCAAGTACTATTGTTCCAATAGGCTTCAGCTAATATCTGTCCATCAGAATTTAAGGCCAACGTGGTGTACCCAAAATCGTAGACATTCTCCTGGCATTTGGTACCGTTCCCGGCATCCCAGAGGCTTGTACCATTTATGCCGGCAGCTATCAAAGTCTTGCCATCTCTGCTAAATCGAATCGCTTCAACCCAATCTTCCGACAAATGTCCCTTCTCAGTTCCGTTCCTGACATCCCAAATGTGGATTAGGCCATCTAAGTATTCTGCGGCTAGCATCTCGCCATCTGGACTGAAAGCCATAGGTATTTCATCCATTCGTCCCTCTATGCTATCGTTTGGAGTCATGCAATAGAGTTCGGATTCAGTCTCAAGATCCCAGATATGGGCAATGTTGCCGCTAATTGACGCCAAAGTCTTGCCATCATGGCAAAATGCCATAGCAATAACTTCACCATCTTCCTTCATGCAGTGTAGCTCTTGACTTGTTTGAATATCCCGAATACTTATTGTACCATCAGAAGTAGCTAAAGCCACTTTCCTGCCATCCGGGCTAATTGCCAGAGAATCAATATCCGCATCAGTTTTCATAAGATGAAGTAGTATGCCGAACTTCAAGTTATAGAATGATAAAATATTGTTCATTTCTGCATCCGTCTTTGATAACGACATGGCCATCATATTGCCATCCGTGCTCAGGGCAATAGCATTAATATAGGACTCATCTTCGTTTTCACTTGTATTGATCTCCTGGGCGATCTCTCCTGTTGCAACATCCCAGGTCCGCACAGAATTATTGCCCCAATTTGATTTTTCCTTAAATGCTGTTGTCAGTAATTTGCCGCTAGAATCAAACGCAATGGTAAGAGGGCTCTGATCAGGTTTGCCGAGAGTCAGGTCGCCAACTAAAAAAAAGAAATCTGGTTCTGAAACATCATGAGTTATCTGAAGCAGCTTTTGTCCAGATTTTACATCCCAGATCCCTATGATTCTCTGATCATTGGCGGTAGCTAGTTTTGTTCCATCGGGACTGAAGACCACAGAACGCACAGCGTCATCGTTGTTCAAACGGAAAAGCTCCCTGCCGGTTTCTGCATCCCAGATCCGGGCTGTACTATCTCTTCCGGCTGTGGCCACTCTTGTGCCATCCGGACTAAAGACTGCAGACCAAACTGCGTCATCATGTTGTAAGCGATGAAGCTCCAAACCGGTCTGTGTATCCCATATTCTGGAGGTATCATCAAAGCTTGCAGTAATCAGCCTTTTCCCATCAGAGCTATATGCTACTGTATTGATTTCTCCATCATGATTCATTCGATGAAGTTCTTGACCCGTTTTCGAATCCCAGATTCTTGCGGTCATATCATAACCGGCAGTTGCCAAGGTCTTCCCGTCGGGACTAAATGCCAAACATGAAATGCTGTCATTATGAGAAATCTCTGCAATGGGACGAGCAAGCTTGGATAATCCGCTTCTCAAGGTGCTCTCACCTGCGATGGAATCAAGACAATCAATAGATTCAACTCCAAGCTTTACAGCATTAATCAAATCAGTTACGGAGCCCTTTTTGAGAAGATCTTCTGATTGAGAGGAAAGACTGAGGGCCTGAGCTTGCCGCCTCATTTCATCTGCCCGTGCCCATGCCGATCCATTGCCTATGTTCATTACTCCATGAATATGATCGATTATGATCTTTCCGGGCACATTTTCCTCCCCCGGCGGCCCGGAAATAATGAATTCCATCCTTTGGACCTTTTCGGGATCCAGTTCATTATTGGGCGGCGAGCAATTGTTCCCAAATCCAGGGCACTTGAAGTCCTTATAAAGCGCCTGCAGATATTCCCATTGTCCTGGGTCCAGCTTCCAGGAATATCCTAGCTTCGTGCCGTCAGCATAAACCAGCCGCATATCAACAGTGCTTTGCTTATCAATGGCGCGGCAGGAGAAGTTCAGACCTTCCACCTGAGATAGCACATCCGGCGAGACGTTCCTGCAAATTCCCACAAATCCGCCTTCTTTCAGATCATAAGAAATGTTAATTCCCATTCCGTTCCTGGCTGGATACAAACCAATTGATATGGACGATCCTTTGTCGTCATCGAGAGTCTCCCATCCAGAAATACTGTTCATGGTATCGATTATGGGAATTATTTTGGGAGAGATTAGTTTTTCTGACTGCCAGATTTCCTCTTTCTGCTCGTTGCCTTCATAATATGGTCCGCCGGGATAATCCGCCCACCAGTCAAGGTTCAGCCAGACTTCGCCATCTTTCCTGTTTAAACCAGGAATCTCTGCAAGGTTGTATTCTGCCTTGATCCAATTGATCAGTTCATCTACCTGCGAGTCATTCTCCCATCCCAGGAAGACCTCGCTGTAGGCATGACCTTCCGTACTGCTCATGTTCGAGGCAAAAGTGATTCTGGTCGATCCACCCAAAGATGAGATGAGCGATGACATCAGGATAGCAAAATCATCACAATTTCCCATGCCAATGGTATTGCTGATCATTCCATCCTGCAATGTGAGGTTCGCACTCTTGTACTTATTTGCGTAACTTGGGTCTGAAAAGTAAAACCATTCTTTTCGAAGGGTGCCAAATATTTCACAGACCTGGTTTATGTTGTACTCGCCAGGGAAATCCTTGGCGAGATTCACAGCGGTCTGCTCGACATTTGAGTTGCCCAGATCCAAACTGATAGCGATCTCCGACTCGATTTCTGGCAGAGATTTTATGCTAGATTGCGGACCGTATGCGGCCCCAATAGAGATCGCACCGAAGATCATTAATATAATCATACGAATATAAATTGACATGGGCACCTCCTAATCGATCATATATTATATCCAAGCACCTTTGCCCTGGCAAAAGCTGCTTCTGACTCGGCGGTTCTACCTGCTGATTTTAGTGCCAATCCCTTAAATTCCCATGCGGGAGCAAGCATTGGCTTTAGTTCGATAGCTTTGTCGTAATCCTGTATGGACTCGTTGTACTTGCCCATCTCAAATAAAGCCAGTCCCCTGGTAACCCATGCATTTGCATAACGCGGATTCAGTTCAATCGACTTGTTGGAAGCATTGATCGACTCGTTAAACTTGCCTTGGTTTGCAAGAGCAACGCCTATGAAAACCCACGCTTTCGAACAATCGCTCGTGTTCAAAGCTCCCGGATTATTTGGATCGATCGAGACGGCTTGATTATATGATCGAATGGCGATATCGGACATGTCCAGACGGTCCCAGCAAATGCCTTCATTTAGCCATGCCCATGCATTGTTTTGATCTAGAAAGAGAATAACTTGATCGTAAGCATGTATGGCCTCCTGATATCTGCTCAGATTTTTGAGCGTATTTGCCTTGTTTAACCAGGCATCGGCCATATTTGGATTCAGCTCAATTGATCTATTGTAAGCCTTAAGAGACTCATCATGCTTGCCTAAATTGTCCAGAGCAAAACCTTTGTTGTTCCAGACGATAGGGTCCAATTGATTTAGCTTGATGGCTTCATCATAAGCCGTTATTGATTCATTGTATTTGCCTTGACTGGCAAGAGAAAGACCTTTGTTGTTCCAGGCTCTTTCATAATCTGGTTTTAGCTCGATGGCCTTATCATATGCTTGAGCGGCTTTTTCATGTTTGCCCAGGTATTCAAGCACATTGCCTTTATTTAGCCAGGCAATTGAATCAGACTCATTTAGCTCGAGTGCCCTGTCGCAATCTTTCATTAAATCGTCAGGCTCGTTGCGATATCCGCGCACAGAGGTGCAGGAGCAAGTTCTGCAATCTCGCTCCCAGGAATCATTCGATGTCAGATTGAGAATGAGTCGTTGGCAGACTTGGCAGATCAAATTATCAGAACGCACTGCCCATATCCTTGCCGTCTTGTCATAACTTGCTGTAGCCAATCTCGTGCCGTCAGGACTGAATGCTACGGATGATACCGTATTATCATGCTGCAAGACCTCTAGCAGATACCCGTTCTTGATATCCCATATCCTTCCAGTGTGATCGAAACTTCCCGTGGCGATCTTGGTTCCATCCGGGCTGAATGCCAACGAACGTATGCTATCAGACCCTACATCGCATCTTCCGATCAATTTATGCGTATTGCAGTCCCAAATACATATGAATTCGGTGAACGCAGCGGCAATCATGGTACCGTCCGGGCTAAATGCTACAGAGTAAGCATTGCCTGAATAATTTAATGTCGCAAGCAGATCTCCTGTCTTTGCATCCCAGAGCCTGACCTTTCCGTCACCGCTGCCCGTTGCCACTTCAGTTCCATTTGGATCAAAGGCTATAGACCACACTGTGGTATTGTGTTTCAGCGTGAAAAGAAGTCCGCCTGTCTTTGCGTCCCATAGTTGAGCTTTTGAATCATTGCTGGCCGTGGCTAGCTTTGAACCATCAGGACTGAAGACCACAGATAAAGACAGCCTATCAGGATCACCGTCTTTCATAGTTACAAGCAACTGGCCGGTTTCAGTGTCCCAGATACTGGTATTATTAAGATAATTTGCGGAAGTCGCCAGGCTCTTGTCGTCTGGACTGAAGGCAACGGCCCATATACTGGAAGGCTGAGAGATCCTGAGCAGCTGCTCACCTGTTCTTGCATCCCATATTGCTATTGAAGAAGTTGCTTCAAAACTGGTTGTTGCTATTCTCGTTGCATCATGGCTATAGGCAACTGAATAGACCGGCGAATCGTGTCTCATCACTGCAAGCTGTTCCGGGGCATCCATATCCCAAATCATTGCAGAATGGTCCTGGCTGGATGTGACGATCCGCGTCCTGTCCGGGCTGAAAGCCATCGACAAAACAGGTCCCTGATGCAGCATAATTTTCATCTTTTCTCCAGTATCTGCATTCCAGATTATTGCTGTATGGTCGGAGCTGGTTGTTGCTATCTCAGACCCGTCCGGGCTAAAGACTATGGATAGCACCAATTTTTCCTTCATCATTGCCAATTGATTGCCAGTAGATACATCAAATAGCTTTACATTGCCATCATTGCATGCAGCTGCTATCTTCTTTCCGTCAGGACTGAATGCCAGTATCGATACAGAGGAGTCGCTCTTCATTACATTTAGAAACATTCCGGTCTGCGCGTCCCATAGCTTTGCCAGTTCCAATAGACTTGTTGTTGCTAGTTTAGTTCCGTCTGGGCTGAACGCAACGTTTTGAACGCTGGTATCGTCGATCTTAGCCAACATCGAACCGATCTTTAGATCCCAAATCCACGCGCCTTCATTCATGCTCGCCGTGGCAAGACGGCCTCCGTCCGGACTGAAAACTGCAGACAACACTGGGCCACCATGTTTCAATATTGCCAGCAGCTTACCGGTCTGTGCATCCCAAAGTCGAGCTGTTGTATCACTGCTTGCTGTCGCTATCTTAGTTCCATCTGGACTGAAGGCCGCTGATACTACTGTGCCGTTATGATTCAAACTGAACAATTGCCTGCTGGATCTACAGTCCCAAATCCTTGCGGTTCCATCAGCACTTGCTGTGACAACCTCAGCTCCGTCAGGGCTGAAGACCACAGATAACACCTTACCTACATGCTTTATTATTGCCATCTGTTGTCCTGTTTCTGCATCCCAGATTCGTGCGGTGCAATCGTCACTTGCCGTAGCAATTCTCTTTCCATCGGGCGAGAAGGTTGCATAATTCACTGAGCCATTGTGTGCCATCCGTGCAAAGGGCTCAGGCAAGAGGTTCAAATCCTGAATCGTTTTTTGCAGTCCTGTAGGCGTCTGAAGAGACTTGAGGGATTTAATATCCATTTCCGCAGCATTAATAATTCCAAAATCGCTAGTGCTAGCTTTTTCTGAATCGGCTTCGGCATCTAATGCATCTGCCCGCATTCTCTGAATTTCAGCTCTTGCCCAGGGTGAACCTGCTGGGATATTCATTAGACCGCGAATATGATCTGCGATAACTTTTCCGGATCCTGCCTGATCATCTGGACAGCTAATAATAATCTCCATTCGATTAATGCTGGAAGGATCTAATTTGTCTTCCGAAGAGGCGCTTTTGCTGTCCGTATCCAGGCAATTGAAGTCTTCGAAAAGCGCCTGTAAATATTCCCATTTTTCTTGATCGGGCTTCCAGGAATAAGTGTACTTCGTGCCATTGATGCTGATAAGCAGCAACTCAACGGTGACGGGATTGTCTGCGACATAGCATGAGAAATTCAAGCCTGCCACAAACGATAGTGCATCGGTTAAAATATCTCTGGAAATCCCTACAAATCCGCCTTTCTTGAGATCATAGGATATAGCTATTCCCATTCCTTTTTTGGCTGGACCTGGCTCGATGGAAATCTCAGAACCCTTGTCATCCTTAAGAGCCCTCCATCCGGAAACGCTATCCATAGTATCGATTATGGGAATTATCTTGGGAGAAGTCAGTTTATCGGACTGCCAGACGATCGTCTTTTGCTCGCCTTCTTCAACATAAGGCCCACCGGGATGGTTCGCCCACCAATCGAGGTTTAGCCAGACTTCATTTCTTGTTGTGTTCAGACCTGGTACTTCAGGCAGGTTGTATTCCGCCTTGATCCAATTGATCAGTTCATCCACTTGCGAGTCGTTCTCCAAGCCCAGAAAGACCTCGCAGTAGGCATGACCTTCTGTGCTGCTCATGTTGGATGCAAAGGTAATTCTAGTCGATCCTCCCAGCGATGCGATGAGAGAGGACATCAGGATGGCAAAATCATCGCAATTGCCCATGCCTATTGTGTCGCTGATCTTTCCATCTTGTAGGGTGCGATTAGCGTTCTTGTACTTATTCGTGTTACTTGGATCCGATAAGTAGAACCATCCTTTTCTAAGGGTGTTGAAAATCTCGCAAACCTGGTTCATATTATACTCCCCGGGATAGTCTTTGGCAATGGTCACAGCAGTCTGCTCGACATTGGAGTTTCCCAGGTCAAGATCCTTTTCAACTGCTGATTTAATTTCAGACAACGACCATGTGGACGTCTTGGGTCCATACTCTCCTCCCAAGGAGATCAAACTGACTACATAGATCAGCAAAATGATTGTAAGCAAATATCTGGGCATGCAGATCAGAACCTCTTGTGTCTCAATCCCAACTTTAGACCAAATTGAAGTAGGAACTATTTATATGATATAGATGAAGTTGGTTTAGGAAGTTATGGAATGGGGATTTTAAAATGGCACTGAATAGGTAGAACAGAATAAAAAATATATTTGATATATTGAACAATAACCAGATCCTCCGATATTATCCTCCTAGCGCAGGGCCGAAAAAAGATCTTGAAACTTTAGAATCTCAGATCTCACATTCTCCTTAGTAACCACGCAGGATATGGCGCACAGGCCGTCCGCGCCTGCTTTCACGACCTCGCTGGCATTGTCATGGTTGATGCCGCCGATGGCAACCAATGGTGTGTCCACCTCAGCCCGAATCTCCTCGATCAGCCTGATGCCCGCCGGCTTTCCGGCATCCGGTTTTGTCGCAGTCTGATAGATGGGTGAGACTCCAAGATAGTCAGCTCCGAAGCTCTCCGCCTCAAGCGCTTCGGCCAGGTTGTGGACGGTAACGCCGATGATCTTATCTCTGCCCAGAAGCTTGCGGGCCGCCGGGCAGGGCATATCTGACTGGCCGAGATGAACGCCATCCGCCTCTGTCGCCAGAGCTATGTCAATTCGATCGTTGACCAGAAACATTGTGCCGGAGCTGCGGCAGATCTCGCCCAGCCGGACTGCTTCCCGGTACATTTGCAGCGTTTCTGCGTTCTTGTTTCTGTACTGGACAACCTTCACTCCGCAGGAGACGGCTGTGAGCACGTCGCCCTCATTTCCTGCGCGGCTCAATTTGCAGTCGGTTATGAAGTAGTATCCTTTCACGCCTCTGTCCTCCTCAGCTGCATCAATTGCGTTTCAGCCCTCTTTAGCTGCATCAAACTCATCTCAGCCATTCCTCTGTCTTTATCATTTTTTCCACAGTCCCGGCGTCAAGATTAAACACTGCATCAAAGAGCAATTCCTTGAAGCTGCCCGGCCCCGCAGCCCTTGCAGCTGCAAGCTCTGCTGCCACCTCGTAGCAGACGAGACCGGCGACGCTGGCACCGACGTAATCCTTTTCCACAGCGGAAAATGTGCCGATAACCGATGCGGCCATGCATCCAGTGCCCACGATATTTGCCATCATCTCGTGGCCGTTCTTTACCATCACCACCCGCCCCCCACCGGCCACGATATCCTCTTTTCCGGTGATGACCACGGTACAGTTTCTTTTTGCAGCCAGATCTTTTGCTATCTCCTGCAGATTCTTCTTAACATCCGAGGCATCCACGCCTTTTGTAGAGACGCTCTCTCCGGCTATGCGGGCGATCTCAGAGGAGTTGCCTTTTATGATGCTCACCTCTGCCTGATTGAGGATCTCAAAGCATTTTTCATCGCGAAATCGCGTCGCTCCGGCGCCGCAGACATCAAGGACCACCGGTATTCCCTTCTTATTGGCGCTCTTTGCGGCTATTATCATGGCCTCGACGAAATCGGTGGTAAGGGTGCCGATGTTCAGGACCAGAGCGCTGGCTATGCCTGCCATATCTGCCACCTCTTCTCTGGCATGAGCCATGACCGGAGAGGCTCCAAAAAC
>JGI20214J51650_10000748_pt1 | contig 20416 bp, 22 predicted proteins | sample WetSurMetagenome_FD_51650 | JGI IMG/M metagenome (IMG submission 51650) | reverse complement strand
TCATATCTGTATCAGGCACATACCATGACATCATAAGACGGATAGTCTTCGTTTCTCCTGCATTTAACATAAAAGGAACATACAATGAAGCACCCGGAGCTCCCTTGTCTACAGGACCGGTAATTCTGGGCTCTCCTTTTTGAATTGATTCCCATGTGATTGTAAGAGGATCCCACCAGCCACCCCTGAACCAGCAATAATCAACAACGGTGTTTGTCTCATTCGTGAAAATGGCAAAATCGCCTTTGGTTTCCGGCTTATTCTTTATACCTTCTTCTGATAAGATGAATCCGTTTGAAGTTTGTTTGATTTTACTTATGCCACTTGGCTGGCCTATAAAATTGACCGAGTTATATGAGAAGAGTGCTTCGACCGTTGAACTACCCGTATTCTTAAAAGTATATTCAATAGCTCCTACAGGCAGACTTGAATTATCAGCATCAGTAGGTATAAAAGGACTCCAGCCGGTGATACTTACAGCAAGCGGCAGGTCATCATCCTTCATTTCGAGAAGAGCGAACGGAAATCTGGCTGTGAAAGTTGTATTCTGAAATCTGGGTAAGCCATAGTTGGCACCACCAGAACCATTTCCAGAGTTAGGCTGCCCGAATTTTTTCCAGTCAGGCACCTGTCCTTCAATTACTTTGGTGCCATTTTTAAAACCTTTCACAGTGATGGCTGCAAACATGCAGGGTTCGTTGAAAACATCAGGTCTGTTTCGTACTGACATGTGTGATATGCTGCCGGTACCTTCAATACAAAACATTCCGGCACCAATTCCTCCTACAGGAAATGCAATACGGTCAAGGTATTTTCCGGAGTAAGAACCATTGTACTGATGACCATCGCTATTGATAGCTTCCTTTTGCTGAGTGCAGGAGAACAACAAGAACAGGAAAATCCCTACAAAAGGAAAGAGATTGAGAATGTGTTTTTTCATAAATGAAAAGTATTTACTTTTTAAGTTAATATTTTTGCCACATAGAAGCGAAGGAGCTAAGGTTCATAGATATTTTAACTCCACGGCAAATTCCTGATTAACAAAGAGAATCAACTTGCCTGAATATTTGACAATCTGGTGCACAGGTCTTTTAATCCATCAGGAGTATCACCCCCTGGCTGTTCAATGGTTGTCCATCCGTTATAACCAATATCATCGAGTGCCTTCATTACCGCGCTCCAGTTAACATCGCCTTCCTGCAGTTTCACATCAAAACCTGCACCCCGACCCTGTTTATCAGCAATTTTACGACTGAATTCTTTTATATGAACTTTAGCGAGACGTCTCCCAAGAATTTTTATCCATTGTTCAGGCCATCCATATACCAGAACATTTCCGCAGTCGAAATAAAATCCTACATACGGACTCTTAAACTGATCAATGTATGATGCAGCCTCCATGGGACTTATTATAAAATTATTCCAGACATTCTCAATACCGATTTTAACTTTCATATTTATAGCTACGGGAACAACCTTTTTAATCTCTTCAGCTGTGCGCGTCCAGCAGTCATCGTAACTTACATTTTCGTTTACCCTGCCAGGAACAAGAAGGACAGTGTCAGCACCGTAGGTCACAGCATCCTCAAGCGAAACCTTCAGAGCTGCAATTCCCTGCTCCCTGACAGCCGGATCGGGATCTGAAAGAGGGTATTTCCAGTGATGTTCTCCGCAGACGCTGGGAATTATCAGTCCTGTGACATCACGGGCCTTTAAAACTTCATTCCTGTCAAGGTGACTCATTACCTCAACACCATCAAATCCGGCTGCTTTTGCTGCCTGGAATTTCTCCATAATGGTTTGCCCAAAACCTATACATCCCCACATTATTCCCTTTTTAAGAGTTCTGGGAGCAGGAGACATAATATTTGAAAAACCAGGGATTGAAGACGCTGATATCATGGCCGAGGCCAACAGGGCGTTTTTCGCAAAATCTCTTCTATTCATATTTTCCAATTTTATTAAACATCTGTTTTATTAAGATTCCGGCGTGCGGTACGCGGTACGCGGATTTGATATTCCTGAATGTTCTAACATAAAACATAAACCCAATCCGAAATCCGGAATTTTCATCCCTGATTTGGATCAGCTCCAATCACCGGGATCGTCTCAGGTATTCCAGGTACAGGTCCGAACGCGTATGTCTTCGGACCAAGGTACAAATCGGAATTCATAACCTCATCCCAGGTAACATCCTTCCCTGTATAGGCTGAAATACGGCCCATTATGGTAATGAGTGTAGAGTTTACCTGTGCCTCAGCATCATTAACTGTATTACCGGTGCGGATTGCTGTAACAAGATTAATGTGTTCCTGTACATACGGATCTGTTACCTTCCATGTTGTATCAGTCGAATTTTCAGCAGGATATGGATAAGTCCAGATCTCTTCACCCTTGAGATTGTATAGAGATCCTTTAGCATTTGCAAAGCCATTTGTCCCGGTAATAAGCTGTTTTGTCAGGTTGCTGCAACCGGTTATCTGACGGGCAGCACAATGAGTATGCATCCCATTATCATAAAGATACTCCACACTGAAAAAGTCATACTGATCACCGGTTATTCTGCGTTGTCTTCCCCCCCAGCCCATTGCTTTAACAGGAATTTTTCCCAGATACCAGTTCATAACATCAACTTCATGAATAAACTGTTCAACAATATGATCTCCGGATAACCAGCAGAAATTAGCCCAGTTACGAAGCATATACTCCATGTCTGTCATCCCCGGTTGTCTTTTAATGACCCAGAGAGAGCCGCCGTTGCGTATGATGTGTGCGCTTACTATCTCGCCGATCTCGCCATTCATTACCCTTCGGTGTGTTTCCATAAAATCTTTCTGTACTCTCCTGATAGTTCCGCTTACAATGCAAAGGCCGTTTTGCTTTGCCCTTTCTGAAGAGACCATGACTGATCGCGCACCAACAGGATCAACTGCACATGGCTTTTCCATAAAGATATGCTTACCGGCTTTGACTGCCGCCTCAACATGTTGCGGACGGAAATGGGGAGGAGTACACAGCAGGACTATATCCACACCTGAATCAATTACTTTTTCATAATTATCAAATCCGAGGAAACACTTTTCATCCGGAATTTCAACATTTTTCTGCGTTTTCAATTCTGCCCGGCATTTATCAAGACGATCCTGAAAAACGTCACCTAAAGCAACGATCTTCAAATTCGGGCCGGCATCAAGAAAGTTGATTGCAGCCCCGGTCCCCCTTCCACCACATCCAATCAATCCTGCTTTCAATACTTTCCCGTCAGGAGCACATGTAAGCAATTCCGGCAGTTTTATCTCTTTTGTTTTCTTTGCATTCCCTGTACAGGCACCCAGTAACTGTGCAGCACCGAGAGTACCTATGGTTGCCATGGCTGTATTGGAGATAAATCTCCGCCGGCTAAGTTCTTCTTTTGTTTTCATCTCAGAAAATATTTAATAAATGAGGTTATGTTAAGGATCAAATGGGATTCATATAAAATTATGAAAAAGAGTTTGATTCAGGGCCATTATATAAAAAATAGTTATATTTCCGGCGGAAAATTTTAATATTTTATAATGCGTTCACGACTATACGCAGTCCTATCAATCATACTTTTTGCCATACTCTATTGCTACACAGCTGTTGGTGTGTTCATCATATTGATTTTTGCATGGCTGCATCTTAGGGGTCCGATCAGGGTTTTATCGCAACTGTGGGCAAAATCGGTGTTTTTAGTTATCGGAAAAAGGTTTCGGGTTAAAGGAAAAGAGAACATCGAAAAAGGGAAAAAGTATATCCTTGTTGCTAATCATGCCAGTCTGTTTGATATTGTGGCAATAATGTCATTTTATCCCGGAATATCATGGTTCGGACATGAACGCCTGTTAAAGGTTCCTATGTTCGGAAAGATATTAATGATGACTGATTATGTTCCTTTTAAAGAACCAAATTACAGGAACACCAGACAAATGATTGAACAACTTGTTACTAAGTCAAAGGACAAGACAGTTGCAATCTTCCCTGAAGGAACAAGAACACTCAACGGGCATATTAATCAATTCTACAGGGGATTTATTTATCTCTTCCGCACGAGAGAGATTGATATACTTCCGGTGACACTTAATGGATTTTATAAACTGAAACCTAAGAATCGTGCCTCTATTAATTTTGATTCAAAACTCAGTGTNGTAATCCACAAACCAATAAGAAGAGAAGAACTGATTACAAAAAGTGATAGTGAAATTATCGAGACAGTTAAAAACGTTATTGAATCAGCTTATGTCTGAACACAAAATCGTCAGATGTAACTCTGCAGCTAAGATAAATACTAATATAATAAAGTCAGGATGAACGAAGTTAAAAGAAGCCAGTGGGTATTTATAATCAATCCTATTGCAGGTAACGGGGCGGCAAAAAACATTGTTCCGAAGCTTGAGGAGATGATCAAAAAGCATAATGTGGATGCTGAACTTGTATATACAGAGAGAAGCGGACATGCTACCGAATTATCAGAATTGTACTTAAGGAAAGGTTTCACTCATATAATTGGTGTTGGCGGCGATGGAACTCTAAATGAAATTGCAAGGCCATTAGTTAACAGGAAAGATGTTATTATCGGAATAATTCCTTCAGGAACCGGCAATGATTTCATACAAATCCTCGGTTTTCCAAACCGTTTCACTGACGCAGATTGGGAAATATTCTTTAAATGCGAAACAATTGCTATGGATGCAGGCATTGTGAACGGAATGATATTTCTTAACGGAATGGGTCTGGGTTTTGATGCGCAGGTGGCAGCCGAGAATTATACTGAACCTGGGAAAGTAAAAAGAGGAGGGAAAAATAAATATATCTGGCATATTGTAAAGACATTACTTTTTTTCAGGGAAAAAAGCATGTCCGTTATTACTGACTCCGGAAAACTCGACACCGATTGTTTTATAAACACAATAGCAATAGGCAGAAGATTTGCCGGTGGATTCTTCCTTACACCAAAAGCTATCGCTAATGACGGATTACTTGATGTCTGCATGATAAAAAAACTTTCATTGTTCGAAAGGTTTGGCATTTTGCTAAAAGTCCCTAAAGGTGAACATATTACGGATAAGAGGGTTAACTACTATCAGATACCTGGAATTAATCTTGAATTTCCCGAAGTGGTTCCTTTTCATGTTGACGGTGAATTAAATTTTTCAAAAAAATTCGAAGTAAATATCATCCCTGAAGCTCTAAATACAATCTACAATTCAAATGGGAACCATTTTTTCAGGAAATAGCTATTCTGGTAAAGAGTATATTGTATTCTTTGATCTTGACCTGACTATTTCTGGAGCTATAAGCGGGAATGAGATGGCGAGGGAAGCTTTCAGGAAGAACCATGTGTCCGGTTTTCATTTTGCAAAAGCATTATACCTTTCGCTTCTATATAAGCTTAACCTGAAAGATCCGCATAGGATTATTTATGAAATTGTCAGCTGGGTAAAAAAAATGCCTGAGAAGACTATGGAAGATCTTTCTTCCATTATAGTTATTGAAAAACTTATACCTGCTGTATACTCTGACGCAAAAGCTGAAATAGAAATTCACCGGAAGAAAAACGCACATATAGTTATCCTCTCATCCGCTATTAAACAAATATGCAGTAAAATGGCTATTGATCTTAATATCGATGATATTATCTGCTCTGACCTTGAAACAGAAAACGGATTTTTAACCGGACGATCAAATGGACCCCTTTGCTTTGGGGAAGAAAAGAAGATCAGACTCCTGGAATACTGCAACAGAATTAATGCCAGAACATCTGATGCCTGGTATTATGGCGATTCAATTTCAGATCTTGCTGTTCTCAGCTCTGTAGGCAATCCAAGATGTGTAAATCCTGATAGAAAACTCAGGAAGACAGCTGAAAAAAGAGGATGGAAAATCCTTATCTGGCATTAGGTTTTCAGAGCTCTGCAGGAATGGATGGGCAACTTACATAGAAAACTTACCCGGTTTCTTTAAATCACTTCCAGATATTGCCACCCCGGAAGCTTCGGGAACTTAGCATGAGGTTCTGCCTGGTACCAGAATGATGTTGAAGCAATGTCAGATTGCTGTTTCAGGTATCTCCCACCCTGCCTCCAGCCAAGATCCTGGATTGTAATTTTCAGGTCTGTATCAAACCGGATCGGGTCCATTATATGCCACCTGTACAATCCGAATCTCTGCTGTGAGCGATATGCACCATCGGGTCTTAACACCTGGGGTAGTCCGCTGTATGGTGTGCAGAACTCAGTGTATTTTCCTTCCCTGTCAAAATTATATGATCCGCAGAAATAATCTTCGGTACCGGTCCCGCAAATAGTCGGGAACTTACTGTCTCCATCAATGAAAAACTTGATCTCACCTTCACCCCACCATCCGTTGTTATTCACTCCCCAGGCAAGGTAAACTCCGACAAACTGCCCTTTTCCTTTTATTCCATCATTAATTGTATAAACAGATGATTCATTGGTATTTGCCCTGCGGAACTGGGCATGAAAATAACCTGCATCTTCCGGGACATCGGTGAGTGTATAATCGACCTGGTAATACAATGTCATTGCATCAGCATCGTTCACATTTTCCATTGTTATCCTGCATTTCTTACGGAAAGGCATTACCCAGTAAGAGTTAAATGCACTTCCCGGATTTACACAGATTGGGGAAGAGATTAAAGGAGAATATTCATTCCACCCCATTCCGAAAAAATCACCAACCGGACATTCTACAGAGGGTTCAGTTTCATCATCCCAGTAAATGCGAAGGATAGAAAAGCGCCATTTNCCGGTCGGTGTCATCCATATATGCTGGATTGCTCCGGGGCCGTCAATAACTGCCATGGTAAATGTTTCACCNGGTTTAATCCTTACAAACGGATTGACTTTCCAACCCACCCCAAGATCACGGGCTGCCCAGGCGGCATTGGCAGTGTTGTATTTNTCTTTGTCAGCAGGATCGGCCATCCCGGCTTTACCTTTTTCACCNGTGAAGTTCTCAGGACTTATCGAACGCGTTTTTGCATCGGAAAGTCTGTATAGATTACCTATATTCATATCCAGCCCGTTGAACTTTGTCTGGGCAGACAGGGTAAATGGGATAAACAGAATGATCAGGATAAATAAAACTGTTTTTTTCATATTGTTTACTTTTAGGTTCAGTTAAGGAATTCAATCTAAAGGTAAAAAATACAGTAGAATTATCAATCCTGTTTTACAAAACAATTTTACAGAAATAAGAAAGGGGTGTCAGTGACATCCCTTTCTTAAATGTTTCTAAATTATATTTCTAGAAAACATACCTGATTGAGAGTGCTCCGCCATCTCCCCAGAATCCTGTGTAACCGATAAGGTTAATTGCAGGTTTCCAGTCAATTCCGATATTTATCGGAGCTTCACTGAAGCTATATTCAATCCCCAGGATACCATCAATGCCTATAACAGTATAAGATGTTCCCGGTGTACCCCATTTTACATTATTTCCGTTCCAGAAACCAATATGAGCTCCGCCGCCATAATACCAGTTCAGATGTTCCACTTCAAAAGCCTGTCCATGAATTTCATACAACCCGGTAATATCAAAACCCTGCCATCTGGTTGATAACAGGCCTTCAAACGCGGCTTTCTCACTAACAAAATGTTTAAAGGTCAGACCCTGAGAGAATCCTCCCCTAAGTCCTATCCCGGTTTTATACTCCTGTGCAGAAACCAGTGTTATAATACTTACAGCCAGTATTAATGTTAAAAATAACTTTCTCATAACTTAATTTTTTAATATTTGAGTTGCAAATTTAATTAATAAATCAAAATAAACGAATCGGGTTAGCTTCATTATCTGATGAAACGCGTTAAGGTTTGATTTGGTATATAGTGAGGTGCGATTATTGAGGATTGCGGAATGAAGAATTGCCAGGGAGAATTACTGTCCGAAACCAATAATCAAAAATCTTCTGCTCAGATACTGATTACTGGATATTGGTTGAGACAAGCAATCTGCCAATTCAATTTTGATAAAATCAACCAATTAATTACTTTTGATTCTGACTTTTTCTGCAATAAATATGTCTGATTCAATTATTAAACCTGAAAAGCTATGAAACCTATCACTTTAGCAACAATCGTAATGCTTATCCTTATTTCATGCAACGGGCCAATGAAAAAGAAAACAGAATACCCTGTAACCAGAAAGGGTGATGTAGTTGATAGCTATTTTGGAACAAATGTTCCTGATCCCTATCGCTGGCTCGAAGATGATAAATCTGAAGAAACTGCAGCATGGGTTAATAAAGAAAATAAAGTCACATTCGGATATCTTGAAACGATACCATACAGATCCGAAATAAAGTCCCGTCTGGAGAAAATGTGGAACTATGAAAAATTCACAGCCCCATTTAAGGAAGGTGATTATACCTATTTTTCCAAAAACAACGGTTTGCAAAACCAGTTTGTATTTTATCGTCAGAAAGAAAATGGGGAACCTGAACTCTTCCTCGATCCGAATTCATTTTCCGCAGACGGAACAACTTCCCTGGGGGAAATGGAGTTTTCAAAAGACGGCAGCAAAGTTGCATATTCGGTATCAGAAGGCGGGTCAGACTGGCGTAAAGTAATAGTAATGGATGCCTTAACAAAATCTATAATCGGTGATACATTGATCGATATTAAGTTCAGCGGTCTTTCGTGGAAGGGAAATGAGGGGTTTTATTATTCAAGTTATGATAAACCGAAAGGAAGTGAGCTCTCGGCGATGACTGATCATCATAAACTTTATTATCATGCACTTGGTACAAAACAATCAGATGATAAGGTTGTTTTCGGAGCTGACATCATAAGAAGATATGTTGGTGGCAGCGTAACTGAAGATGGAAGATACCTTGTTGTGACAGCAGCTATATCCACTACAGGTAATGAATTGTATATTATGGATCTTAAGAAGCCGGGCAGCAAATTCATAACTATTGTCGGTAATACAGAAAATGATAATTATGTAATTGATAATGAGGGATCAAAACTTTTTATTTTTACAAATTATAAAGCACCTGACAAAAAAATAATTACTGTTGATGCTGAAAAACCCGGTGTTGAAAACTGGAAGGATTTCATAGCTGAAACCGAGAACGTTCTCGAACCTGCAACAGGATCAGGATTTTTCTTTGCTCATTATCTGATTGACGCTATTTCTAAAGTAAAACAGTACGACAAAACCGGGGCACTGGTAAGGGAGGTTACACTGCCGGGAATTGGAGCTTCCGCCGGATTTAATGCTAAAAAGGAAGATAAAGAATTGTACTTCACTTTTACAAATTATGTTACACCATCAACCATATATAAATTCGATCCTGTTTCCGGCAGCTCTCAGATTTTCAAGAAACCTTCAACAGCCTTTAATGGAGACAATTATGAGTCGGTCCAGGTATTTTATAAATCAAAAGATTCAGCAAGGGTACCCATGATAATAACATATAAAAAAGGAACCGTTCTGAACGGAAAGAATCCAACTATTTTATATGGTTACGGAGGATTTAGCGTCAGTATAACACCAGCGTTCAGCATACCAACAGCTCTGTGGCTCGAAATGGGTGGTGTTTATGCAGTAGCCAATATAAGAGGTGGAGGTGAATATGGCGAAAAATGGCATCTGGCTGGTACAAAAATGAATAAACAGAATGTATTTGATGATTTCATTGCTGCGGGAGAATATCTGATTGCGAAAAAGTATACATCATCTGACTTTCTTGCAATAAGAGGAGGCTCAAACGGTGGTTTGCTTGTCGGAGCTGTAATGACCCAGCGACCTGACCTGATGAAAGTGGCCCTCCCTGCAGTCGGTGTTATGGATATGCTGAGGTATCACAAATTTACTGCAGGTGCCGGATGGGCCTATGATTTCGGAACATCTGAAGAGAGTAAGGAAATGTTTGAATACATCTATAAATACTCACCTGTTCAGAACATAAAGGAAGGTGTAAAATATCCTGCCACACTTGTAACAACAGGAGATCACGATGACAGGGTGGTTCCAGCTCATTCATTCAAATTTGCAGCAGAACTTCAGGCTAAACAGGCAGGAAGTAATCCGGTCCTGATCAGGATTGAAACCAAAGCCGGTCATGGAGCAGGAACACCGGTAAGCAAGACTATCGAACAGTATGCTGATATCTATGGGTTTACACTTTATAATATGGGAATTAAAGAGCTGAAATAGAAAGCTTCGTATATAATTGAATATCAATATTTTATAAATACTTGATATTCAGACACATATCAAATCAGGCGTGGTAATCTAACCTCCGGTTTACTCCTTGTTTAATAATCCTTATATTACCTCTTTAAGGTTTATTATAGTATTAGTGTCTGTATTGAATGCGGAAGACTTGTTACCTCTGCTGCATAGGGCCCGATACACAAATTATAGTTTAACTTTTTGTTTGACTGATTCATTACCACAACAACCACTTTCCCATCTTCATTAATGAATGCAGTTGTGAGTAACTGACTCCTGCTGGCTGCACTTATAATCCGTTTCGCTCCCGGACGAATGAATTTTGAGAAATGGCCGATATAATAATATGAATTTACATAAATGAGTTGTCCTGTTTTTGTATCGGCATGAACCGGAGCAAAACAGAAGTTCCCGACATGATTTGGTCCACCTGTCTCATCCAGAAGTACATTCCAGTCAGTCCAGCCTACAGTTCCATTATTGAAATCATTTATCATCGACCTTGCATAATCTTCACCATGCCCCCAGTAATTATAACGTTTTGCATCAAAGCTTTCCGTACAACCTTCCGTAAACATCAGATTTTTATCAGGCCACGTTTCATGTACGAGTCCTACATTCCCGTACATCTGATCTCCTCCGCTCCAGTCTTCATACCAGTGAAATCCCATTCCCCATGCATACTTCGCAGCTTCAGGATCGTTGAAAATAACACTTGCCCGCTGATACATAAGGTCACGGTTATGATCCCAGACAATTATTTTTTTATCTCCCAGTCCTTCCTTTTCCATGGTGGGTCCAAGGAAGTTTTTCAGGAAATCCCTCTCTTCATCGGCAGTATAAATGCATGATTCCCAGGTTTGCGTTGCCATAGGCTCATTCTGAACCGATATTCCCCATACCGGGATTCCCTCTTTCTCATATGCTTTTATAAATTTTGTATAGTATTTAGCCCACGGCTGGTAATACTCAGGGTTTAGACTGCCACCATGAAGAATATCATTGTTGGTTTTCATAAATGCAGGAGGACTCCATGGACTGGCAAAAAGTGTAAGCTTGCCACCTGCAGCTGCTATAGCTTTCTTTATAAAAGGTATCTTAAATTTAAGATCATGATCGATACTGAATGTTTTCAATTCCTTGTCTCCCTCCGTGATATAGGTATAACTTCCGCTCGAAAAATCGCAACTATGAATATTTGTCCTGGCAAGTGTATATCCAATTCCCTTATCTGCATCAAAATATGCCTGAAGAAATTCCTGCTGCTTATCTGCCGGAAGTCGGGCAAAAGTCTCGGCGGACGCATCAGTCAGTGCACCTCCTATTCCCATGAATGTCTGAAAAGTTTTATCGGGATCTACAAATACACAGATCTGAGTCTCCTTAGGCTGAATAAGTGCTTTAAATTTCAGTTTATCAGTTACTGATAATCGAAGATCTGTGCTGTCGGCTGTTGTATAAACAATCACCTCTTTTCCCTCAACTTTGAATTTATTTAAAGGAGAAGAATCACCTTTTACATGCTGCTTTTGCTGAGTACATGCAATAAGAAACAGAAGGCAAAATGGAAGAAGAGCATATTTCTTCATATGGTTGTCATTTTAGTGTTTTAAAATATATAAATTATCCTCCGAAAGATACCGATAAACTATTAAGAACGGATAACCGGATTTCAAAATTTGATTGCGGATTGGCTTCGCCGGGCTCACCGTCGTGTACCCCGCATTGCGGGAGCCCGGTTGCGGATTTTTGGTATTGGATTTAGTTTCGAAGAGTTCATTTTTCGATTCAGTTCGGTTCGAAGTTTTCTTTGTGATTCTGCAATCAGTAATCCGAATTCCGCAATCCGCAAATTTTTTATTAATTTTAAGAAGCAATATTAATAAACTGAGGAACATGAACACAAGGACAAAAATATTATCCATTGTCTATTTTATGACAGGAATTCTATGCATCCTGCTCGAGGATAAGGCTTCCTTTTATCCCGGGCTGGTGGCCAAGGCGCTGATCATCCCGGTACTGATGATACTCTTTGTGGTAAACCTGAAACCATTTACGCACCTTATGTTCAGGATGATGCTTGCCGGTCTTTTCTTTTCATGGGCCGGCGATGTGATCCTGGAATTCTCCCAAAGAAATGGTTCACTTTTTATCCCCGGACTGGTCAGTTTCCTGCTTGCTCATGTAATGTATCTGACTGTTTTTCTTAAAACACCAGGGAAAAACAGTATCCTGAAATACCGGGTATGGCTCCTGATACCTGTATTGCTCTTTGGAGCTCTTCTGGTGAACTATTTATATGCCGGTTTGGGAGATATGAAGATTCCTGTGATCCTGTATGCAATAGTCATACTTACAATGCTTTCAGCAGCAATTAACAGGATTGATAAAGTCAACACCTTAAGTTACTACATGGTCCTGGGTGGAGCCATTTTGTTTGTAATATCTGACTCATCAATTGCTGTGAATAAATTTGGTCACCGGTTTGAATCCTCAGGGGTGGTGATAATGTCAACTTATATTATTGCCCAGTATCTGATTATAACAGGATATGTTAAACAATTCGATGAGAAACATGTATAGTCTGATTTTGGGTCAATTCGAATGATTTGATTAACTTTAATATGAATTATGGTAAAGCAAGTCGGGCATATGCATTGTACAAATTTGAATTTCAGATCATTAACTGTAAAATGCACCTGGGACTGACGGGCCTTTGACGTTGAAGTTGTCATTCAGACCAAAATGGAAATAGAAATAAAAACTATAAGAACAATAAGGATAGCTTTAAGCATTCTACTTATAATTAATGGTGTGCTATGGTTCCTCGGGCATCTTGATAAATTAAATGCTTTTAATCTGATTTATTCAATATGCATGGTTGTTGCGGGGGCTATATTTATATTATTTTTATCTGCAATTGATAAGATAATAATCAATATCAATGATGATTCCATATTGATAAAATGGCAAGGAAAAATCCTGAGGAAGGTGGTGCCTTATAATAATATAGAGAGTATTTATTTAAGGAAAGTGGCTATAGTAATAGTACGTAAAGGAAAGAAAAAGTTGAAGTTCACCCTGGATAATCTGGAGGTTTTGCAGAAGAAGGATATATATGACTATTTCATAGGATTATCAAAGGTTAAGGAAATAAATGTTGTAAGAAGGTTTGAAGACTGAGATAAAGGATTCAAATGTTTAACATGGTTACAAAGCTAATGGGACTTCTATTTACAACCTTCTCATAAATTCTTTCCACGGTATTTTTATCCTATAATATTTAATGAAATGAGAAAAGTTCGTTTGTCCATAATCATAATCTCCATCGTTTTGATAATAGGATCATTACTGATTGCTGACTATGAAGATTTGATTTCACGACCCAATCTTGCCTCACTGTTAATTATTATAGTCAGTGTATTAAATATCCTTTCAATGGTGCTTTCTATCAGGAATGAGAATAAGAATTATCCTGATCTGCCTAATTCAAACAAAAATACTGAATCATGAAATTATTTAAAAAATCAGAACCCCAGACTATTGCTATAAAAGGACATGACCTGAGATGTCCGGTTTGCAACAATATGTTTTTCTGGACAAGAGGAGCACAACTGAACACTTCAGTTGCAACCTTTTTCAATCTCGACTGGGCAAACAGGACAGCTACCTGCTTTGTATGCTCCGAATGTACCCATATCTCCTGGTTTTTAGGACAGCCTTAGGACATTGCATTCGTTCCTAATAACTTATCTCCGGCAATGTCAGAGGGCTAAGTTGAATTATCGACTTTTATTTCATTATATTTTTATTTACATATATGAAAACACATAGAAACATATTTTATTTTTTAATCATCCTGATGATACTTTCATTAGGTATCCGGAGATCTCTTTACAGTCAGGTAACTGGTGAAAAATCGACCCCGCAGTACCTTTTTGCCGATTTCAGTATGAGCAAGGTAAAAATGAAGAGTACAGTTGTAAATACATCTCTTATGAACTTTAATACTGTTACCGGGAAAATGGTCTTTTTAGAGGATGATGAATACTACGTTCTTCTTAATCCTCTGATGGTCGATACAATCAACCTGAACAACCATTTATTCATCCCGGTTGGAGAGACATGGTATGAAGTTCTGCTTTCAGGACCTGTATCTTTGTATGTTCAGCATACAGGAAAATTGCTCCATCGGGGTAAAGCTGCCGGATATGGTGGAACTTCAGAAGTCTCTGCAACAGAGACTTTATCCAGTATGAATCTGAGAGAAAAAAAGTATAATCTGCCTTTGTTACCCGATTATATAGTTGAGAACTCATCCGTTTATTGGATAAGGAAAGAGAGTAACTGGTTCAGTTTTGCCAGTGCAAAACAATTTCTTAAAATTTTTCCGGAGAAAAGTAGTCAGCTAAAAAGCTTCATAAAAGAATACCATCTAAAAACAGATAACCCTGAACATCTGAAGAAGATCATGGTGTGGTTAAATGGTCCTGGAGTAAAATAATCTTTAGAGTATATTCAATATTTCTGAAACATTCCAAAATGATGGAGTGTAAAAATCAGATTCCTCAGAGAAATGAAAATAAATTTAAAGATTTGTTTTAATTAACTGTGCCGGGGGGAAATTGGTATAATATTTGTTTCAGTGATCGAAACCTACCTATGAAAGCCAGGACGATAATTGTTACACTTTTCTTTCTGTTGCTGATAATTGTTTCATGCCAGAAGGATCACACTTCAAAAATTGAGGTAACCTCTGATTACTTACCGTTAAGTGTTGGAAACTACTGGGAATTTGAACTATCTGGCAAATATCTTGTAAAAGAAACTCAGCTCATAAATGGCAAGGAGTATTATGAGATTAATAATGATTATGGTTCTTCTTCATTTTATAGAAAACAAGATAACAAGATCTATGTAAGAGAACTTTCAGCTCACGGAAAAGAAGAGATGAAATTCGATCTTGCCGCCGAGACAAATGATACATGGACCTATGGAGCCGGATATGTGACCTTAGTAAACAGGGATGCTATCGTAACTATTGGGGGAAATCAGATTGACAGTTGTTTAGAGTTCAGGTTTCACAACGACAGACTGGTTGATTTTGGAAGTGAAGTCTGGCTTGCACCCGGGATAGGATTCATTCAGCAATCCTGCCAGGAATGTTTTGGTTCTGCCTCTGCAACAATACAAATAATCGTTGCGAATATAAATACTAAGGATATAGAATTCAAATACCTGTTGCCGGCAAAACGATCAATTTAGTAATAATGTCAGATCCTGTTTCTGATGATATGATTCTTCCTGATAACCTGTAAATCAAACCTGAACAATGAAAAAGATCACCATTATTTTTGCATTTCTTCTTCTGATTTTAAGCTGTGAAAAATCCGATAATACCTGTAACTGCAAAAATCCACTTGATGATATTGCCTGGCTTAAGGAACTAAAAGGTTCTTTGACAAATTGCTTCTGTGAGACGTCGATTATTCAGGCCACATACCTGAAACAAACAGTCTTTTATGTTGCCAATACTGATGACCTTTGCGATGGCGTATTTATAGCTAACCTGATGGATTGCAGCGGAACCCTGGTTAAAACCTATACAAATTTTGAAACTTTTTCCTCTGAGGTAACAGATATAAAAGTTCTCTATCGGTGTAAAAGTTCCAGATAATTCCTTTGCTCTGTTCGATAGTTACGCAACACAGGATCGGGCCTGATCTAATTTCCCCGGGCAAAATAAAAGAATTATGAAAGTGATTTTAATACTTATGTTTTTATCTTTTGGCTTATTCCTGAATGCACAGGAGAAGTATGTCAATATTGACGGGCAAAAATTCCGCGTCGAAGAATCCGGAACGGGAGATGTAACAGTAATATTTGAAAACGGAATGTCCGATAGCCTTGAGGCATGGGGATCAATCCCGGATACTGTTTCTTTGTTTGCCCGTGTCTTTTTATACGACAGGGCAGATATAGGAAAATCTGATACATCACAACAAAAAAGGACAATCCCAAACATGGTACTTGAACTTAAAAATATTTTGAATCAGGAGAATATAAAACCCCCATATGTTCTTGTAGGACATTCACTGGGGGGTTATATTACCCGGTATTTCTCAAGTCAGTATCCTGATGTTGTTAAAGGACTTCTGTTACTCGATCCTGCCCCTGAAGCATACTGGGGAAAAATGTCAAAAAGAGATCTGAACAAGTACATTAAAGGAGGTACCGAATGGTATAATACCAGGTTCAAACCAAAATATCGGAAAGAATGGTTTCAGTTTATACCAAATATGGTGTATATGAAAAACCTGAATATTTCCGAAGATCTGCCTGTAATATTGATATCTGCATCAGACTCAAAATGGTACAACTATCAAAAAGAACAGCTGATTCATTTGAAAAATGCAAGACAGATAGAGCTAACTGGCAGCCACTATATCCACAGAGACCACCCTGATCTTATAATAAAATATATTAAAGAATTAACTTTTCGGGCTGATAACTGATTTGTCTGACAGACTATTTGAAGCAAGGATATATACAAGCAAAGATCCCGGTTAAAAAATTATCAGGGAAAAAATCATTAAGCCCATCTCTTCGACCTTCGACATTCATATTAACAGGATTTCCTACATTTGTATAAACCAATAAAAAATACAATTATTGGAGAACAAGGTATTTATTTTGCATTTTGCTGACACAAAAGTTAATATATTAATCTCAACCTCTGGCTACAGAATGCATTCTGAAATTATACTTAATTACATTATTATGAAAAGGTTACTTTATTTATCATTTTTTTTGTTTCTGTTATCATGCAATAACTCAAATCTCCCAAAGCTATCGGATTTTGATAATTTCTATAAGCCTCAGGAGAATCCAGTTCTTAAAGCTGACTCTTCATTTACTTTTATCTGCCCGGTACGGAAACAACCTGTCAAATGGCAGAAGGCTGATGTATTTAATCCGGCGGCAATTCTTAAAGACAATAAAGTATACCTGCTATACCGGTGTGAAGATAATCCTGCTGCTACATTAGGCGGCAGAACATCACGTATTGGTCTTGCAGTAAGTACAGATGGGATACATTTTGACAAGTTCAAAGAACCTGTACTGTATCCTGACTCGGACAATTTTCTTAAATATGAATATTTTGGTGGCTGCGAAGATCCACGCATTGTTGAAACAGAAGACAGCACATATGTCGTTTGTTATTCAAGCTGGAACTATGACGTTTGCAGGTTATCCGTGGCTTTCTCTAAAGACCTGCTTCACTGGGAAAAGAAAGGTCCTGCATTTGCTCAGGCTTATGACGGAAAATTCATGAATCTGTGGTCAAAATCAGGAGCCCTTATAACAAGAATGGTTAACGGGAAACAGATAGCTTCAAAAATCAATGGTAAATACTGGATGTATTGGGGCGATCTTAATATTAACCTGGCATGGTCAGACAATCTGAGTGACTGGAATCCCTCGGTCGATGAGAAAGGTGAACTAAAATATGTTGCAGGTCCCCGTAAGGGGAAATTCGATAGCGGATTAGCCGAAAGCGGCCCGCCGGCATTAATAACAAATGAGGGAATAATGCTAATCTATAACGGGAAAAATGCTGATAATGAAGATGCTGATCCCAAATTGCCGAAAGGAATGTATTCTGTAGGTAAAATAATATTTGATGTAAATAACCCGGGAAAACTTATCAGTCGCTCAGATACCTGCTTTTTAAAACCCACATTGCCACACGAAGTTACTGGTCAGTACAGTGCCGGAACTACATTTGCTGAAGGATTAGTATTCTTTCAGAATAAATGGTTTTTGTATTATGGCACCGCAGATTCGTTTGTTGGTGTTGCAATTAACAGATAGTCGAATGACTGGAACAGAATAAACAATTCATGCTTATCATAAAACCATAGCTGTTTAAGTATTGAAATTATTAGATAAATCAAATTACGACAAAGTGATAAAACCGCTTAGTAAAGTGGCTGTTAATCACTTGTTTGCCCGTTCTGTCGTGGAGAAGAAAGTGAATGGTTCAATATATGTAGATAATACTGAAACACCCGGAATATTTTATATAGTTCATCCCTATGGTATGTCTCTGCTTTTCGGGAATTCAGATAACGCTGATTTTAACAGGCAACTTATTGATTATTTCCTTAACACTTTTAAAATCCGGAATAAACATGAATGGCTGCAGGCTTATCCCAAAGAATGGAATAAGAAAATTTCCGCTTTACTAGGTGACAATATCGTAAAATTCAAGGATAATCAGGGTAACTCAGAGAACAGGAAGATTGAAGAAAACACAAGAGTAAATTTCAGGTTCAATAAGGAAAAATATCTTGATTTCAGAAATAAAAACATAAATAAAAACTATAGAATTATCCGTACCGATAAAGAGTTGTTTGAAGACATGAATGGCACTGTGGTGCCAAAATCTTTCTGGAACAACGCTGAACAATTTACCGGCGATGGAATTGGCTTCAGTCTGATATATGATAATCAGGTTGCCTCAACTGCATTTTCAGCTTTTATTCATGACCATCAGCTGGAGTTAGGAATAGAAACTATAAGCTCCTGCAGGGGAAAAGGGTTTGCAGAATATACCTGTTCCGCATTAATAGATTACTGCATCGACAATGGTTTTGAACCTGTCTGGTCGTGCCGGTTTGAAAATACCGGATCATTTGTACTTGCAGGGAAACTGGGATTTGAACCAACAATTTACTTACCATATTACCGATTGAATAACTGAATTTATAGATCAATGAAAGAAGCAGCCGCAATAACCAAAGAGATCATATCACTGGTAAAAGAATGGGAACCTTTATTGACTGATCTGTCTGATGAAATAATCAGTCAGCACAGGAATAAGCAGAACCGGACTATCAAACAGATCCTTGGACACCTCATCGATTCATCCTCCAATAACATTCACAGGATTGTTCATTTGCAGAATCAACCCGGTCCGTTAATTTTCCCCAACTATGCATCGCTCGGGAACAATGACAGGTGGATTGCTATACAGGATTATCAGAATGAGGAATGGAACATTTTAGTTCAGTTGTGGAAATATTCTCTCCTGCATTACTGCCATGTGATCGGAAATGTTGATGACAGCAAACTGGATAATGAATGGATTGCCGGACCTGACAGATTAATCTCCCTAAAGTCAATGATCATTGATTTCTTAAGACATCTGAAATTACACCTCTCAGAAATCAATGAACTGATGATTATCAAACCCTGATTTACAATGAGTGCTTCCATAATATTTGATAAATCCCTGATTGCTCCATGCGGGATGAATTGCGGCACTTGCGTTGCATTCCTGAGAGAAAGAAACAAGTGCTATGGCTGCAGGGCAGATAACCCATGGAAACCAAAAACAAGGGTAATGTGCATTATTAAAAACTGCACCCTGCTTGAAAAAACGATCTCTAAGTTCTGTTACGAATGTATAGAATTCCCCTGTCGGAGGCTCAAACAACTTGACAAGAGATACAAAACTAAATACTATACCAGCTTTATTGACAACCTTTTGAAAATTAAAGAAGAAGGTTTAATTAAGTTTCTGGTATTCGAATCCGAAAGGAGAAGTTGTCCGAACTGTGGCTCTGTTATAAGTGTTCACCGCGAGAATTGCATGACCTGCAATATTGATCTGAATAAAAAATCTCCATTATAACCGTATGACAGACTATTGGGAATCGAGGTTTAAGAATGAAGGTGCTATGTGGAAATTTGAACCTTCCGATTCTGCATTCATTGCTTTGGANCTGTTCCAGTCAAATGGTATTAAAAAAATTCTTATTCCAGGNTTTGGCTATGGAAGAAATGCTAAAATATTTTTAGAATCCGGATTTAGCATTACNGGCATTGAGATATCAGGATCAGCCATNAAACTTGCAAAATCATATGGACTGAATTGCATTATTCATCATGGATCAGTTACTTCAATGCCATTTGATAAACAGCAATTTGATGGTATCTTTTGCTATGCGTTGATACATTTATTGAATAAATATGAACGACGGGCCTTCCTTAAATCCTGTTATAATCAATTGAATAAAGGAGGATTAATGGTATTTGCCATTACTTCAAGTCATATGAACCTGTATGGTACCGGCAGATATCTGAGTAAGGACAGATTTGAGATTTCAAAAGGGTTGAAGGTTTT
>JGI20214J51650_10000746_pt1 | contig 20451 bp, 15 predicted proteins | sample WetSurMetagenome_FD_51650 | JGI IMG/M metagenome (IMG submission 51650) | reverse complement strand
GCGCGCGAAGAAGTCCGCGCAGATTGTGCAGTAGGCGTGCCCGATGTGCGGGTAGTCGTTCACGTAGTAGATGGGGGTCGTGATGTAGAAGCGGGGCATGGGGTCCTCTGCGAGTGGGCCTTCGCGGGTTCGGGAGCCGGGAGCAGGAAGCCGGAAGCGGGAAGGAGAGCCAGTCTCTTTCCGCTCCCTGCTCCCCTTCTCCCCGCTACCGTCTCTCGATCAGTGGTGAGCTGCGGGCGCCGGGCCGCTCGCGGGCTTGGACTCGGCCTCCCGGGAAAGCTGTCCGGTCTCCTCGGTGTTGCGCTCGCGGTACTCCCGGCCCGCCCGGTAGACGGCCAGGCCGTAGAGGAGCGAACAGAAGGCGATCCACGGCGCGCCGTGGGGCATGGCCGCCCACGTGGAGACCGCCACGGCCAGGAAGACCACGGCCACGGCGTAGCCCAGGCCCTCGCCCACCGTCGTGGCGGTGCGGGCCTCCTTGAGGTAGACCGTCTTCGTGCACTCGTCGAAGAGGTGGCAGGAGGCGCACTCCTGGAACTTGTGCGAGTCCACGAATTCCTGGGAGAAGCAGTCCTTCTTCATGGAAACCCCCATCGTTGAAAAGGGAGTATAGCATGGGGGGCAAACCAGGTGACTAGGTGACTTGGTGACTAGGTGACTAGGTGACTAGGTGACTAGGTGACTGGGTGACTGGGTGACTGGGTGACTAGGTGACTGGGTGACTAGGTGACTGGGAAAAAATGGGGACTCTCGGATGGGGGTCCCGGTTTCGCGATGGCCAGAGACGGGAAGGGATATTCATGGTTGAGGCTGGGAACCTCGGGCGAACGCTTCTTCCTAGTCCCCTGGTTCCCTAGTTTCGCTCTCACTGCCCCTTGTCGAGCAGCTCCCTGTAGAACTGCTGGAAGAGCGCGTGAAACTCCCCCGACTCCTCGGGGATGTTGCGGCGGATGCGGCGCACCTTCTCGCGGGCGCGCTCCTCGCGGGCGGCGTCGTGGGCCATCTCGTGCTCCAGGGCCCGCAGGACGGCGTTCCTCAGGTCCTGGTCCTTCACGAAGTACTCGATGTCCTGGTCCTTGAGGAAGAGCGCGACCACCTGCGTGGTCAGGTTCTGGATCTTCTCCCTCGAGAGCTTGCCCGGGCCCGTGGACAGGACGTACCCGCGGCGTGCCGCGATCTGCCCCTTGGCCTTGGCGATGAGGGAGTGGTACTCGAGGTCCTTGCCTTTCAGCTCGCCCTGGTGCTCGAGGAGGAGCTGGCGCGCCTCCTCGGTGACGTCGTCCTCGATCTTGAGGTCGCCCGCGATGAGGTGGGCCACGCTCTCGACGGTCCTCTCGGGATGGTCGCTGGAGAGGACGCCCTGCTGGATGAGGCCCAGGACCAGGCGCCTGCTGACGAGGTCGATGAGGGGAGGCGGAAGCCTCATGCTCGCACTCCTAAAAACGATAAAAGGGCCGCTGCAACGGCCCCTTCAAGCGTCATCCCGATTCCGGGAAGCTCAACCACTCTGCCCGCCGTCGTCGAGGAAGAGGACGCGCTGGCAGCCCTCGCAAGAGATCACCTCTTCGCCGTAGTGCAGTTCCTGCACGAGCTTGGGACGGACCCCGATGAAGCACCCCTGGCACGTGCCGCCCTTGACGGCGACCACCGCGAGCCCGTTGCGCTGGGCGGCGATGTGCGTGTACTTCCGAAACCACCCGGGGTTCATCTTGGTTTCGAGCTCCTGGCGTTCCTTCTTCTTGGCGAGGAGCTCGGCCGAGAGCTTGTCCTGTTCGATCTTGAGCGCGGCGCGCTCGGTGGCCACCGCTTCCTCGCCCTTCTCGTAGGCCTCCTGGAGGGGAGGGATCTCGCCCTCGATGGCCTCAAGGCGTTCCATGGCCTTCAGGGAGCGGTCGTCGGTCTTGTCCCGCTCACGCTTGGTGGCGTCCATCTCGCGGAGGAGCGCGCTGTACTCCTCGTTGGAGCGGATCTCGGGCATCTTGAGCTTGAGCTGGCGCTCCTTGTCCTCGAGGGACTTGAGGGCCGCCTCCATCTCTTCCCGCCCGGTCTCCAGCGAGGTCTTCTCCTGGAGCACCTTGTCCAGGGGCTCTCTCACGGAGCGGACCTTGTCATCGATCAGCTTGCTCCGCTTGGGGATCTGCTGAAGATCGTGACCTAGGGCGCGGATGTCCGTATCCAGCCGCTGAAGCCTGAGGAGCTGCTCGAGGATCGGGTTCACCAGTTGGGCCTCCGAACAACTAAAAAGGGGTGCACTTCAGCACCCCTTCCATATCTGCCGTAATTGGATGAGATCAAGCCTGAGCGGCACGCGGCGCTCCTTCCTCTTTGGTGGGCCCTCCAGGATTCGAACCTGGGACCGACCGGTTATGAGCCGGTGGCTCTCACCGCTGAGCTAAGGGCCCCGACCTAACCAAGTCAATGTAGCACGGTTCATGCCAGGGAGTAAAGGGGGCCTTGGGGAGCCCGGGGCACCGCCCGGAAACGGACCGCGGGCCGGGTGATCCCCGGCCCACGGCTCATAACCCCATGATAGGCAACTACTTCTTGTGCTGCTGCTGCTGGATAGCCTGCTGGAGCCCGGCGATGGCCTGCTTCCACGTTTCGGCGTCGGAGGCGTTGGGCTTCATCTTGAGGTAGATGTTCAGCTCGTCGATGGTCCCCTGGAAGTCGCCGGTCTGGGCGTAGCACCGGGCCAGTTCCCGGTGGGCGTCCGGATCGTTCGGGTTCTCCTTGATGGCCTGCTTGAAGAAGTCGGCCGCCTTGGTGGCGTTGCCCTCGTTGAGGGCCTTGACCCCGTCGTTGTAGATCTGGCCCGAGATCTTTCCCCCCTTGGCCAGGAATTCCTTCTTGTAGGCCTCGGCCTTCGTCTTGTCGCCCTTCTTGTCGGCGAGTTTGTACATTTCGCCAACGATGTTCACGTCGCCGGGGTAGGCCTTGTTGTAGGCCTCGAAGGCGGCCAGGGCCTCGTCATCACGGTCGAGGCGCTCCAGGGAGGTGGCCTTGATGAGCATGGCCTCCTTCGTGTTGTCGTTCGCCGCGATGGCTTCGTCCGCCTTGCCGAGGGCGCCCTCGTAGTCCGCCATCTTGAACAGCTGCTGGGCGTCGGCCGCCTTGCTGGCCACCGGCGCGCCGCCCGCGCCGCTCTGGGTGGGGTTGGCGAAGTCGAAGGACAGGTCGAGGACGACCATCTGGAAGATGGGCGTGCCCCCCTGCGGGTCACGCTCGGGGACGCCGATCATCTGGGCGGGCATGCTGAAGTTCCGGCTCAGGGGTTGTTCACCCGGAATCTGGCAATCGATCCTGTAGCCTTTGTCCGAGTAGGGGAGTTCCGTCTTGTGGAAGAACCCCTTGGAGTCGGCCTTCACCGTGAACGGGTGGGTCTCGTCGGCCAGGTTGACGATGGTCAGCGTCGCGTTGGAGACGACCTGGCCCTGCTTGTCCTTCACCGTTCCCTGGAGGCCGACGCAACGCCGTGGGTCGAAGATCAGCTCGAGGATGTCCATGAGCTTGGGCTTGATGGTCATGCCCATCTCGGACATGCCGGGGATCTGGGCCGTGATCGTGTACCCCTTGTCCGTATAGGGGAGGCCGATCTGGGTGTAGTCGCCGTGGTCATCGGTCTTCACCGTGTAGTGGTTCCCGGCGTTGGCCTGGTCCTGGAAGGTTACGGTGACCCCGGCCAGCGGCTTGCCGCCCATGTCCACGACACGCCCTCTGAACCCCTTGCTGAGCTGGGCGGATGCGCCCACCGCCAGGAGCAGGGCAATCGCCGCAACCCCAAGAACCCGAAGCGTGACTCTCATGGATGCCTCCATCGGATCAATCCTCCGGCTGCCGGCGCCCTGCGCCCGATGAGCCGTGAACGGTTGACTGAAGAACCCCCGACCAGAGGGCCGCACGGCCCTCGCGGATAGGGTACTCCCCTGCCCCGGAAAGGTTCAACCCCGCCGCTGCCCTGGCGGGCGGCGGCGGGGCATTTGGCGACGGGTGATTGGACCGCGGAGTATCAGCCGCGGGTCCCCTCGAGGAAGGCCCTGAGGTGGCGGCTCCGGGAGGGGAGCTTGCGGAGGGCCTTGGCCTCGATCTGCCGGATGCGCTCCCGCGTGACGGCGAAGGCCCGGCCCACCTCCTCGAGGGTGTGCTCCGTGTCGTAGCCCAGGCCGAAGCGCATGCGGATGACCCGCGCCTCTCGCTCGGGCAGCTCGTCCAGGAGCTGGGCCACGTGGTCCCGCCGGTCCTCGGAGATGACGTGGTCGATGGGCGACGGGATGTCCTGGTCCTCGATGAAGTCCCCCAGGTGGCTGTCCTCCTCCTCGCCGATGGGCGTCTCGAGGGAGATGGGCTCCTGGGCGATCTTGAGGATCTTGCGGACCTTGGGGACCGTGATGCCCATGCGCTCGGCCACCTCCTCGGGGGTGGGCTCGCGGCCGATCTCCTGCACGAGGGTCCGCATGGTCTTGAAGAGCTTGTTGATGGTCTCGATCATGTGCACCGGGATTCGGATGGTGCGCGCCTGGTCCGCGATGGCCCGCGTGATGGCCTGCCGGATCCACCACGTGGCGTAGGTGGAGAACTTGTAGCCGCGCCGGTACTCGAACTTCTCGACGGCCTTCATGAGGCCGATGTTGCCCTCCTGGATGAGGTCGAGGAACTGCAGGCCGCGGTTGGTGTACTTCTTGGCGATGGAGACCACCAGCCTCAGGTTGGCGCGAACGAGATCGCTCTTGGCGTTCTCCATGTCCTCCTCGCCCTTGGCGATGAGGGACGCGATGTGCTTCACCTCGTTCACGGGCGAGCCCATGTGCTGCTCGATCTCCTCGAGGCGCACCTGGATCTCGGTCATGCGCGTCCAGAGCTGCTTCCGCTGGGCCTTGTTCTGGAGCTTCTGGTGGCGGGCCTTCAGGCGCTTGTAGGTCGCCTCCAGGGCCCGGATCTCCTGGTTGGAGCGCTTGAAGGAGCTCATCATCTCGTTGATGAAGCGGGTGTTGAGCTCGAGGCCCCGGATCTTCTGGGTGAGCTCCACGTAGATCCGGCTCAGGGCCCAGCGCAGCTCCCGGGCGCGCTTGGAGCGCGGGTCCTTGAGGCGGCCGATGCGCTTGCCGAGGGCCTGGACCTCCTTCTGGATGGCGGCGATACGGTCGATGATGCCGATCTGCTCCTCGAGTTTGGCGACCATCGCCTCGTCGTCGTCCAGGTCGTCGAAGAACGAGAAGTACTGCACGGCGGCGGCCGGGTCGCTCTTGATCTCACGGCCGATGTCCAGGATCATCTGCGCCGCGTAGCGGGAGCGGCTGAGCGCCTTGATCATGACCTTCCTGCCGCGCTCGATGGCCTTGGCGATGCGGACCTCGCCCTCGCGGTTGAGCAGGGGCGTCTGTCCCATCTCGCGGAGGTACATCTTGACGGGGTCGTTGGTGCGCTCCAGGTCCGGGTCGTACTCGAGCATCGACTCGGTGGCCTGAGGTTTGACGAGGACGGGAATCTCCTCCACCACACGCTTCTCCGAGATGTCGATCCCCTCGTCGTCCAGGAGCTGGAAGAGGAAATCCATGTCCTCGGTGGAGCTCAGTTCCGCCGGGAGCATCTCGTTGATCTCGTCGTAGTTGACGTAGCCCTTGCTCCTGGCGTAGGCCACGATCTCCCTGAAGTCCTCGATACGCTCGTCCATTGTCATGCGCGCTCCTGGTCGTTCATCGGATGGTTCTCAAGGCTGTCCCAGAGCGTGGATCCGCTCCAGCACGGCCATCTTCTCGCGGTTCAGAATCTGCACCAGGCCCAGGTCGCCCTTGCGGCTGGCTTCCCGGATCTGCTGCTGGAGGTTCCTCTCCTGGTCCCGCAGGTGCGATTCCACCAGGTTGGCGGCTGCGGACTCGAGGTTCTCCTCCGACAGGGCCTCGTGGCACCCGTTCTGCACGTAGGCCAGGAGCGCCATCTGCTCCGGCCCCTGCGCCGCCCCCGTGCGCCTCAGCGACCGGAGGAGGTCCGCCGAGGCGAGACGCCCCAGCGCCTCCTCGGGGATGCCGTCCACCAGGGCCTCGGCCCGGGCCCTGAAGGCGGGCACCAGGAGCCCCTTCACGAGCATCTGCTCGTCCACCGGCAGTTCGTGCCGCGGGCCAGCGGCCGCCTCGTGCACGGCGCGGTCTCCTGCCGCCGCCTTGGCCAACCGGCCCAGCACCAGGCCCATGTCCAGCCCCCCCCGGCCCGCCACCTCTTTGGCGTACTCCTGGCGCTCGATGGGGTCGCCCACGGCCGTCAGGTAGGGCGTGACCTCCTCCAGGAACGCCATCTTTCCCTCCACGCCGCCCTTGGCCAGCAAGCCCTTCGACTGGTCCACGAGGAACTCGAAGAAGGGCTTCGCCTCGGCCACCAGCCGCGCGTAGGCCTCGGCTCCCTCCCGGCGGATGAACTCGTCGGGGTCCTTGCCCTCGGGCACGGAGATCACCCGGATCCTCATGCCCTCGCCCAGGAGCACCTGGATCGCCCGCTTGGCCGCGGCGACCCCGGCGGGGTCCCTGTCGAAGTTCAGCACCGCCTCCTTGGCGTAACGCTTGACGAGGCGGACCTGACCCTCGGCGAGCGCGGTTCCCAAGGTGGCGGCGGCGTTCACCAAACCGGCCTGGTACACCGCCAGGAAGTCCATGTAACCCTCGACGAGGACCAGTTGTTCCTTCTCCCGCACGGAGCCCTTGGTCCAGTTGAGGCCGTAGAGGACGTCGCGCTTCTGGAAAACGGGGCTCTCGGGCGAGTTCAGGTACTTGGGCTCCTCGTCGCCCAGGGAGCGCCCGCCGAAGCCGACGGTCCTCCCCAGGAGGTCTACGATGGGGAAGATGAGCCGGTTGCGGAAGCGCTCGTACCACTCGCCCCGGCCTCGCTCGAGGAGCAGCCCCGCCTCCTGGGCCTCCTCCGCCGTGAACCCGGCCTTCTTCAGGTAGGCCAGGAGGGCGCCCTGGGGAGGCGCGAACCCCAGCTGGAGGGCCTCTTCGGTGGCGGGCGCGATACCGCGGCGCTCCACGTAGGCTTTCACCGGCGTCCCCTTGGGGGCCGCCACGAGGCATCCGCGGTAGTAGTCCCGGGCGCTCTGGAGGCATTTCCTCAGGCGCTCTTTCCGGTCCGGAGCCTGGTCGCGCTGGCCGCCGCCGGGAGAGCGCCACTCGAGGTCCACGCCAGCCTTCCGGGCCAGGAGCTCCAGGGCCTCTTTGAAGCCCACGCCCTCCATCTCCTGGACGAACTGGATCATGTCCCCGCCCTTGTGGCACCCGAAGCAGTAGAAGAGGCCGTTCTCCTCGTCCACCGAGAAGGAGGGGGTCTTCTCCTTGTGGAAGGGACACAACCCCACACGCCGGCGTCCCCGCGCGGTGAGGCGGACGTAATCTTGGTAGACGGCGAGCGGACCGATGAGGTTCTTCAGCTCGTCCAAGTTGTGCGCAACGCCCATAATCCCTCGCAGTCAACGGGTAATGTAGTGCCCCACCTGCCCCAGCGCAACCCGTTGTGGCCCCCCGGCCTCTGCCCCCGGCGAAACCGCGTTATTCCACCCCGTCCGCCCGGGCTTCTCCGCCCAGGGAACCTCCCGGCTCCCTCATCCCTTCAGGGAGACGAGGGTGACGCCGGCGCCGCCCCCCGCGGGAGGCGCGTCCTCGAAGGAGGCCACCTCGGGCGTCCTCCGGAGCAGGGCGCGGACCGCGGACTTGAGCCGGCCCGTCCCGATGCCGTGGATGATGCGGAGCTCCCCCAGCCCGGCCAGGGCCGCCCGGTCCAAGAAGGGCTCGAGCGCGGCTTCCGCCTCCGCCACGGTCTGGCCGATGAGGTTGATCTCCCACGTGGCATCCTGGGAGGGAACGCCCACCCCGCCCCGTCTGGGTTTGGTGGCCTGGACGCCCTGGAGCACCTCCACGTCCCCCATCCCCACGGTGAGGCTCTTGCCGTCGCAGTCCAACAGGAGCCGGCCGCTTCCCGCGTCCGATTCCATGACGGTCCCATCCACGCCGAACCCCTTGACGCGCACCCGGTCGCCCTTCTGGGGCAAGGCGGCCGCCGCGCGCGCCGCGGGCTGCGTGACCTTCAGCGTCTCCGCCGCCGTCTCCACCACCTCGGCGACGGCCTTCCGGGACACCTTCTTCACGGACTGGCGGTTCACCTCGGCCTTGAGCTGGGCGAGGAAGGCCTCCTCCCACTCGGAGGCCCGCTGGGGGATGGTCGCGAGGAGGCGCTCCTTCTCGGTTTCCAGGCCCCGCCTGGCCAGCTCCAAGCCGCGGCGGACGCCCTCGAGCTCGGCCATGCGCTCCTTCAGGCGTTCCTGACCCAGCTCGTGGGCCTCGATCTCGGCCTCGAGGGCGTTCAGGACCTCCTTGAGGTGCTTCTCGCCCTCGGGGAGGAGGGCCCTGGCCTCGGCCAGGATGGACGCCGGAAGCCCCGACCGCTCCGCGATCTCGAGGGCCCGGCTGGCACCCACCTGGCCCATCTTCAGGCGGTAGGTGGGGCGCCCCGTGGCCTCCTCGAACTCCATCCCCGCGTTACCCATGCCCTCGGTCACCAGCGCCCGCGCCTTGACGGCCTCGTAGTGCGTGCTGCAGAGCGTGAAGCCGCGGCGGGCGTGGAGGTGCAGGAGGATGGCCTCGCCGAGAGCCGCGCCCTCGTGGGGATCGGTGCCCGAGCCCACCTCATCCAGGAGGACCAGGAAGGGCTCCTGGAGGCCCGCCAGGGCGTCCCGGATGGCGGCCATGCGCGCCGAGAATGTGGAGAGGCTGTCGAGGATCGACTGGGCGTCTCCCACGGTGGCGTGGAAGAACGGGAAGACGGGCAGGCGCGTGCCTTCCGCCGCGGGGATGGGGATCCCCGCCTGGTGCATGACGCACAGGAGGCCCACGGTCTTGAGGGCCACCGACTTGCCGCCCGCGTTGGGACCGCTGATGACGAGGGTGCGCTGGCCCTCCTCGCTCATGGAGAGGTCCAGCGGCACGGCGCTCCGCTCGCCCTCTTCGCCCCACGCCTCCTTCCGGAGACGCGCCAGCCCCTTGTCCAGCAGCGGGTGGCGCCCCGCCACGATCTCCATCCGGCCGGTGTCGTCCAGCTGGGGAAGGATCCCCGAGCAGGCCTTGCCGAGGCGACCGCAGGCGAGGTCCACGTCGAGGCGCTCCATCTCGTCGAAGAGCGACTCCAGGGACTCCGAGCAGGCCGAGACGGCGCCGGTGTTCTCCAGGAGGATGCGCTGGACCTCCTCCCGCTCCTCGGCGTCCATGGCGGTGAGCCGGTTGTTCAGGTCCACCACCTCGAGGGGCTCGATGAACGCCGTGGCGCCCGTGGAGGAGGTGTCGTGCAGGATGCCCTTCACTTCGGACCTCCGGCTCGATTGGACCGGGAGGACGAGCCGGCCGTTCCGCACCGTGTAGGTGGCCTCGCGGAGAACCCCCGTGCCCAGGGTGCTCGAGAGGGTCTCCATCCGCGCCAGCACCTGCCCCCGGGCGCGCTCCCGTTCCCTCCGGATGGCCCGTAGGCGGTCGCTCGCCGTGTCGGCCACCTCGCCCCGGTCGTCGAGCAGGCGCTCCATCCTGACGCCGAGGGCATCGAGGGCGGCGATCCTGGGGAAGCTCGCGGCGAGGCTCGCCTTGGCCGCGGCGGGGTCCTCGAGCCAGCCCTGCACGTCGCGGTAGGCCCGGAGGTTTCGCTTGAGCTGGCGGAAGGTCTCCAGGGGGAAGGACAGGCCCGCGGGCAGGCGCGTGGGCGTGCGGACGTAGCCCTCGAGGGAGAGCCGCCCGGACAGGGCTTCGCCCGCGAGGCACTCGGCCACGCGGGCGTGTCGTTCCCGGACCGTGTCGGCGTCGGCCTCTGGCAGGAGGGCCCCGGCGCGTGCTTTCCCCTCGGCCGTAGAGGCGCACAGAGAAAGAAGCGCCAGGACCCGGTCCCACTCAAGGGCCCGTAGAGTCCTGACGTCCATTAGGGGTATGGAAACCTTTATGCGTTAAACTTACGTTCCTGGGCCAGGCGCTTGAGGAGCTTCTTACGAGCAGCCAGTGCCTTCTTCTTGCGCTTGACGCTGGGCTTCTCGTAGTGCTGACGTTTCTTCAGCTCCGAGAGCACGCCCGCTTTTTCGCACTTGCGCTTGAACCGGCGGATCGCGCCGTCGATGTTCTCGCCTTCTTTGAGCACAATCGTGGGCAAACTTATCGCCTCCCCTCTTTTCGGATTATGCGCATCATGAACACGTCTCCGCGCATGGAATGATATTTATATCAAGTTTTTCAGGAGGATGCAAGACCCCGGGGGAAAGTTAAGGATGGGGAGATGGGGAGATGGGGAGGTGGGGGGAGACAGAGTCAGGGAGCCGGAGAGCCGGAGAGCCTGGGAAAGATGGGGATGGGGAGGGAAGGGGCCAGGGAGTCAGGGAGGGGGCGTCAGCCTCGCGCCTTCCGGTCCAGTCGGATTCTGGACGCGCTCAGCTTGCCAGAATGACCGAACGGGTGAGCCTGCAGTCTGGTCGGCGGGGTCATTCCGGCTTGTCCGGAATCGTTCTTGTCTTTCCGCCTTTCGCCGTGCGCCTTCCGCCTTTCGCCTTTCGCCTTTCGCCTTTCGCCCTTTGCTTTCGTTTCCGAATTCCGAATTCCGAATTCCTCCCTCCGCCTTCCGAATTCCGCTTTCAGTAGTACATCCTGCGCTGGAGCGGGGCGGTCCGAAAGTACTCCCTCGCGGCCTGGGCGTCCAGGGCGATCTGGGCCATGAGTTCCTGGACCGAAGCGAACTTCGTCTCCGGCCGGAGGAACTTGAAGAAGAGGCACCGGACCTTCTTGCCGTAGAGGTCCCGTCCGCCGGTGAGGCAGTGCACTTCCACGGCCACTCTGTTCTCGCCAAAGGTGGGGCGCGTCCCGAGGTTGGCCACGCCCGGCAGGAGGAGGGGTTCTCCCACGTCCACGGCCACGGCGTACACCCCGTGCGCCGGCACGAGCTCGTTCTCGATGGCCAGGTTGGCCGTGGGGAAGCCGAGCGTCTTCCCGCGGCCGTCTCCGTGCTCCACCACCCCCTCGATGACGTAGGGGCGGCCCAGGAGCTGGACCGCCTGCTCCATCTCGCCCTCGAGGAGGAGGCGGCGGATCCGCGTCGAGGACACCTCCTCAGGGCCCACCTTGAGCTTCTGGAAGGCCTCGGCCTGGAACCCCAGCTCGCCCTGGAGGCGCTGGAGCAGGTCGATGCTTCCCTCCCGCCCCCGGCCGAACCGGAAATCCTCCCCGATGTAGATCTCCTGGGGCCTCAGGCGCGACGCGAGGAGGCGGGCGAACTCCTCCGCGCCCAGGTCGCCGAACTCCTTGGTGAAGGGGATCTCGACCAGGACCTCGACCCCGAGATGCGCCAGGATGTCACGCTTCTGGGTGAGGGTCTGGATGAGCTGGGGCGCCCGCGCGGGGTGCAGGACCTTGAGCGGGTGCGGCTCGAAGGTGACGACACAGCTCGTTCCACCCTCCTCGCGCCCCCGGCTGATGACCTTGCGCAGGATCCGCTTGTGGCCCCGGTGGAGGCCGTCGAAGTTCCCGATGGTGAGAATCACCGGCGGGGTGAGGTCGGGGATGTGGTTCAGGTCCGTCAGCAGGATCATGAGAGCCTCATCACCAGGAACGTCACGAGGCCTGCCAGGAGGCCCGCAGCCACGTCGTCGGCCATCACGCCCCACGCGCCGGGGAGGGACTCCAGGCGGTGGATGGGCCAGGGCTTGAAGATGTCGAGGAGGCGGAAGGACACGAAGGCCAGGAAGATGTGGACGAAATCGGGCTCGGTCATGCTCAGGGCGCAGAGCATGCCCGCCACCTCGTCGATGACCACGAACTGGGGGTCCTTCAGGCCCGTGGCTCTCACCACGCGAGGCACGGCGAAGGCCGAGAGGACGAGGACCGCCGCGAGCTCGACGAGGGGCAGGGCGGAGGCCCACTCCTTGGGGACCAGCAGTATGGGCAGGTAGAGGACGATACCCACGAGGGCGCCCAGCGTCCCGGGCATCCGGGGCGAGAGACCCACCCCTCCAGCGGTCGAGAGGGCCACCGCCCAGGCGGGTCCTCGGCTGGGGTGTTCGGGATGTGCTCCGTCTTCGGTCATCGCGGGTCCCAAAGCCTGCGCCCGCTCGCCCGCGGACGCCTGTCTTAATAGTTTAGCAGTTCGCGGGCGCCCGTGGGGACCAGCTAGAGGATCTCCCCCACGAGATCGTAAGGGTGGGCTTCGGTGATCTTCACGCGTGCGAAGGTGCCCGGCGCGGCGAACCCGTCGTTGATGAGCACGGACCCGTCGATGTCGGGCGCCTGGGTGGCGAGACGTCCCTGGAGCAGGTGCTCGGTCTCCTCCGACACGCCCTCCACCAGGACCTGCAAGGTCTGGCCTACCCTCGCCCGGTTCTTCTCCCAGGAGATGGCCTGCTGGAGCTCGAGGAGCCGCTCCTGCCGGCGGACCTTGGTGCGCCGGTCCACGGGGTCGCCCATGGCGTGCGCCAGAGTCCCCTCCTCGCGCGAGTAGGTGAAGGCCCCCACGTGGTCGAGGCGTGCGGCCTCGAGGAAGTCGAGGAGCGTCTCGAAGTGCTCGCGCTTCTCCCCGGGGTACCCCACGATGAAGGTGGAGCGGATGGCGAGCCCAGGCACGGCCGAGCGCGCCTTCTCGAGGAGCCGCAGATAGGCGTCGCCGCTCCCGCCGCGCCTCATGGACCGCAGGATGTCCGGGTGGGCGTGCTGGAGGGGCAGGTCGAGATAGGGCACCACCCGGGAGCATCCGCCCATGGCCTCGAGGACCGCGTCGCCGAGGTGGTTGGGGTAGGCATAGAGGAGCCGGATCCACGGCACCTCGGTCTCGTTCTGGAGGCGGTGGAGGAGGACCGCCAAGCCGTCCTTCATCCCCAGGTCGTTGGCGTAGTCGGTGCTGTCTTGGGCGACGAGGAGGACCTCCTTCACCCCGCGCGACGAGAGCGCGCGCACCTCGGCGAGGACGTCCTCGATGGGCCGGGAGTGCAGGCGCCCGCGGAAGGTCGGGATGGGGCAGAAGGAGCAGGGGTTGTCGCAGCCCTCGGCGATCTTCACGTACGCCATGAAGGGCGGCGTGGAGAGGATGCGCGGCGAGAGCCCGTCGTAGAGGGCCACGTCCTCCCTCACGGGGACGGCGAGGTCGGGGTGGGCCAGCAGCTCGGCCACCGCTCCCGCCGAGCTGAGGGGGATGAACCCGTCGATCTCGGGGATGCTCTTGCGGAGGTCGTCCTTGTAGCGCTGCACCAGGCACCCCGCCACGATGAGGCGCTTCACGGCGCCGGCGCGCTTGCGCTCCGCCACCTCGAGGATGGCGTTCACCGACTCCTCCTTGGCGGCGTCGATGAACCCGCAGGTGTTCACGATGACCACCTCGGCATCGGGGTCGGAAGTGATCTCGTGGCCGGCCTCGCGGGCCTGCCCGAGCATCCACTCGCCGTCCACCAGGTTTTTCGGGCAGCCGAGCTGCACCATCGCCACGCGCATCGTCCACGCTCCGGACGTGAGACCCTATCACCCAACCCGGCCCCGGCGCAACCCGCACCTCGCAGGGGGCGCGTGCCCGCGGCTCGCCGAGGAGTTATAATTATCATCCCCGTGAGGAACACCTCGAAGGAGGCATGATGTCCGACCGCCGCGATTTCCGTCCGTTTCTGACCTGCGCCCTCCTGGCCGCAGCCCTCGCCCTGCCCGTCCTCGCCCAGACCGGGGCCCAGACCGGGGCCCAAACCGGGGCCCAGACCGGAGCCCCAGCCGGGGCTACCCTGACCCCGGTGGTCTTCACCGCCGTGGCCTCGGACCTCTCCATGCCGCTGCGCGACATGAAGCGGATCCCGCCGCCCTGGGAGGCGGTGGAGAGCGAGGCCGCCGAGGTCCCCAACCACCTCCTGCCGAAGGCCGACAAATCCCGTGCGCCCGAGCGCCATGGCGCCGACCCGGCCGTCCAGTCCTGGCCCGGCGCCATGGCCACCACGACGCCCGTCAAGAACTGGGAGGGGATCGCGAACAGCGCCAACGTCGTGCCGCCCGACACCCAGGGCGACGTGGGCCTCAACAACTACGTCCAGTGGGTGAACCTCTCCCTCGACATCTGGGACAAGAACGGCACCCTGATCTACGGCCCGGTCAACGGCAACACTCTCTGGCAGGGCTTCGGCGGGCCGTGCGACAGGTGCAACGACGGGGACCCGGTGGTGATCTACGACCACCTCGCCGACCGCTGGCTCGTGAGCCAGTTCGCCCTGCCCAACTACCCCCGCGGGCCCTTCTACGAGTACATCGCCATCTCGCAGACCTCGGACCCTACGGGGAACTGGTACCGCTACGCCTTCCAGGTGAGCGCCAGCAAGATGAACGACTACCCCAAGCTCGGGGTTTGGTCCGACGCCTACTACATGACCTGCAACCAGTTCGATACGTCCGGCCGCTGGGCCGGCGCGGGGGTCTTCGCTTTCGAGAAGGCGAAGATGCTTACGGGCGACTCGAGCGCGCGCATCATCTACTTCGACCTGGCCTCCGTGAACAACGGGTACGGCGGCATGCTCCCCGCACACCTCGAGGGCAGCGCGGCCCCGCCCGCGGGAGCGCCCTGCCCCTTCGGCGAGGTGGACGACGACTCCTGGGGCTGGCCCCACGACCAGTTCAGCGTCTGGCTCTTCCACGCCGATTGGACCAACCCCTCCAACTCCACCTTCGGCCTCTCGGGCAACCCGAACGTCGTCCTACAGACCGCACCCTTCTCGTCCTACTTCTGCGGCATCAACGGCTGCATCCATCAGCCCGGCACCTCGCAGGGGCTCGACGAGCTGAGCGACCGCCTGATGTTCAGGCTCCAGTACCGCAACTTCGGAGACCACCAATCCCTCGTGACCTGCCACACCGTCAACGCCGACGGCGCGGGCACCGCCGGCGTGCGCTGGTACGAGCTCAGGAGCACGGGCGGCGATTGGTCCATCTTCCAGCAGGGGACCTACGCCCCCGACAGCACGAGCCGCTGGATGGGGAGCGTGGCCATGAACGGGCAGGGCGCCATCGGCCTGGGCTACAGCGCCTCCAGCGACAGCGTGTACCCGTCCATCCGCTACGCCGGCCGCCTGGCCTCCGACCCCCTGGGCACCATGAACCAGGCGGAGCAGGTGCTCGTGGCCGGGGCGGGCTACCAGACGACCCCGTACGCACGCTGGGGCGATTACAGCACCATGAGCGTGGACCCCGCGGACGACTGCACCTTCTGGTACACGCAGGAGTACGTCGTCAATTCCGGCGACCGGAACTGGCAGACGCGCGTGGGGGCCTTCCGGCTCTCCGACTGCGCTTCCGGCAGCCTCACCGTGACGGCCTCCGCCACGCCCGCCTCAGGCCCCATCCCTCTGGCCGTGAGCCTCTCCGCCACCGCATCGGGCGGAACCCCGCCCTACACCTATGCCTGGTCCTTCGGCGACGACACCTCGGGCACGGGCTCCCCCGTCTCCCACACCTACTCCGCTCGGGGGAGCTACGGCGCGCAAGTGACCGCTACCGATGCCCAGGGACACACGGGGACGGCCGTGGCCTACGTCACGGCACTGCCCAAGCCGCCCGCGATCTCCTCGGTTGCGAAGCTCGCCAACCCTCTCCGCCTCAAGCTCCTCGGCACCAACTTCCACAGCAACTTCTCGGTGGTCGCCGGCGGCGTCCCGCTCGTCTCCAGCAAATACAAGAGCGACACGCAGATCCTCCTGACGGGAAGCCAGGTCCTCAAGGCCGTGTTCCACAAGGGGGTCCCCGTGCAGATCGTCGTCACGAACAACGACGACCAGGCGGCCTCCGCCCCCTTCACCTTTACGAGGTAGGACGAAGAGAATTCGGAATTCGGAAAGCGGAATTCGGAATTCGAAAATGGGACAAAAACGAACGCCCCGCCGGCCATGCCGTGCGGGGCGTTTTCACTTTTCATGATCAAGCTTTGTTTTGTCCCTGATCTCCTGCGTTCGCTCGTTGGCTCGTTGACTCGTTGGCTCTATCTCCTTCGAGGCCTCGGTCTGCCCTGGCCCTGGGGTTTGTTCTCCCGGGGCGCGGAGGTGCGGGGCGGTTTGGCCTCCCTCTCCTCCGCCGCGGGAACGGCGTGGAGGGTGTGCCGGTACGTCTCCTCGAGGAGCATGGCGATGACCGCGAGCTCGTCCTCGCTCTGGCCCAGGCTCGAGGCCAGGGGCACGAAGCGCCGCATGCGCTCGGCCTGGACGGAGTCGAGGCCGCGGAGGCGCGCTTCGAGGATGGCCGTGAGGCGCTGGGATACCACCGCCTCCACCTCTTCGTCGGTGGGGACGGGGCGCTCCTGGATGTCGATGTGGTAAGCCTTGGCGATCCGCCGGATCTCGATCTCTTCCATGCCGGCCACGAGGGAGATGGCGACGCCGCTGGCGCCGGCGCGGCCCGTGCGGCCCGCGCGGTGGATGTACGCCTCCTGGTCCTCAGGCGGCTCGTAGAGGATCACGTGGGAGAGATCCGGGATGTCGATGCCCCGCGCCGCCACGTCCGTGGCCACGAGGAAGCGGAGCTTGCCCGCGCGGGCCCGCGCCATGACCTTCTCGCGGGCGCCCTGGCCCAGGTCCGAGCTGAGCTCGTCGGCGTCGTAGCCGAAGCGCTGGAGGATCTCCGAAACGTAGTGCGTGTTCGCCTTGGTGTTGCAGAAGATGATGGCGGAGACGGGGTTCTCCACCTCGATGATCTTGACGAGCGCGCGGTCCTTCCGCATGGCCGGCACGCTGTAGTAGACGTGCTCCACCTCCGCCACGTGCACGTGGTCCTGGCTCAGGCTCAGCATCTCGGGCTTGCGTAGGAACTCGCCCGCGAGGCGGACCACGAAGGGCGGGAAGGTGGCCGAGAACATGTACGCGTTGATGGGGCGGTCGGGGAGGTGGCTCCTGACGCGCCGCATGTCCGGATAGAAGCCCATGGAGAGCATGCGGTCCGCCTCGTCGAACACGAGGATCTGCAGGTGCCTGAGGGAGAGCGTGCCCTTGAGGAGGTGGTCCAGGACGCGCCCCGGGGTGCCCACCACGAGGTGGGCCCCGCCCTTGAGGGCGTCCAGCTGCGGGCCGTAGGCCGCGCCGCCGTAGAGGAGCGCCGTCCGCAGGCCCTCCTTCGCCGCGAGGAGCTCGGCCTCCTGGGCCACCTGGACCGCGAGCTCGCGCGTAGGCACGAGGACGAGGGCCTGACAGGCGTCCCTCGAGAGGTCCGTGCGCTCGAGGATGGGCAGCAGGAACGCGCCCGTCTTGCCGCTCCCCGTGCGGGACTGCACCATCAGGTCGCGGCGCGCGAGCATGTAGGGCATGGAGCGGGCCTGGACGGGCATGAGCGACGTCCACCCCCCGTTGGCCACGGCCCGCTGGAGCTTCTCGGGCAGGGCCTGGAGAGAGGTCGGAGGGAGCGTGTCGCCGGGTTCTTTCAGCGTCGTCGGTTCGGACAGGGTGTGGGTCACCGTCTTGTGGGGCTGATCCGCGCCGTCCTGCGCGGAGGGGTCCTTCGGCGTCGATTCGTCGGGCATGAGTTCTCCTGAGGCTCCTATTGTAGCCCAACTGTAGAGAGATGTGGGATTTGGGATAGCGGACTTGGGAAAGAAATCAATGGGATCGGGAAGTCTCTCGTTTCCCAAATCCCAAATCCCAAATCCGAAATGTCTTTTCAGCCTACCGCCGGCGGGCAGTCCTCGGCGGGGATGTTCTGGCTCGGCGCGCGCCTGAGGAGCACGAGGGAGAGGTCGTCGCTGGGGCGCTCCTCCCCGATGAAGGCGTCCACGGCCTGCAGGATGGTGCGCCCCGCATCCCGCGCGCTCAGCCCCGAGAGGGTCGGCACGAGCTGCATGAGCCGCTCTTCCCCGAAGAACTCGTCCTTGCCGTTCATGGCCTCGGTGAGGCCGTCGGAGTAGGCCACGAGGAGGTCCCCCTCGGAGAGGTCCATCTGCTGCTCGACGTAGGCCGCCGAGGGCAGGACGCCCATGAGGGGTGCCACGGGCGGGAGCCGGTTCACCTCCCCGCCGGAGAGCACGAGGGGCGGCATGTGGCCCGCGTTGAGGAGGCGCACCGAGCCGTCGCCCGTGTTGACGTGCATCAGGAGCAGGGTGGCGAAGCGGTTGGCCAGGCCGTCCCTGCAGAGGAGGCCGTTCACCTTGGCGCCCACTCCCGCCAGGCCCCCCCGCTCGCCGCCCTCGCCGATGTAGGCGCGGAAGGTGGCCTGGAGCTTGGCCATGAGGAGCGCCGCGCCGAGGCCCTTTCCCGACACGTCGCCCAACGCCAGCGCCACCGCGTCGGTCCCCATGGGGACGAAGTCCACGAGGTCGCCGCCCACGTCGTTCGCGGGGCGAGTGGTGAGCCAGAGGTCCCATCCCTCGACGTCGGGGCTCTCGCAGGGCATGAGGGCCAGCTGGACGGCACGACCCACGGCCAGCTCGTCCCGGGCCAGGAGCTTGTCCTTCAGCTCGAGCATGAGGACCACGAGGAGGACGAGGTAGCCCACCTTGCTGAACGCGAAGGTCACGTCGACGTTCTTCTCCACGACCTTGAAACTGATGTCGCCCATGACGATGAGCCACATGGAGAAGAGCAGGAGGAGGCGCCGCACCGGGGAGAGCTTGAGGATCAGGGCCTTGAGGAGCCACCAGCTCATGGCGAAGGCGCGCTTCACGCGGCCCATCTGCTGGAGCCGCCCCCGGGACTCCTCGTCCAGGTAGAAGTGGTAGAGGTCGTGGAGGTCGCGTTTGATGTGACGCCAGAGCTTACCCTGCTGGAGGTCCTCGATGACGCGGTTGCCCAGCTCCGCGAGGTCTTCGCGCGCCTGCTGGCCGGTGGTGCCGTACTTCTGTGGCCCTTCCGTCATGCCGCTTCTCCGACCCCCCGGCGCTCCCCGAGCCGCGACGCGACGAACGCGCCCCCCAGGGCGGCCACGACCGGGAACAGCTCGATCATGTACCTCGGCTCCGGGTTCGGGATCGTGGACAGGAACGCCAGCCTCGGCAGGAAGAGGAGCCCCGCGAGGAGGACCCACTCCCGGCAGCCGGGAGATCTCCAGAGGACCCACGCGCCGCCGATCCCGAGCGCAGTGTACACCCAGACGAGCAGGTAGAAGGCGGGGAGGAGCCAGTCCTCCCGGGTCTCCAACCGCATGTCGCGCGGGGCCGGGAGGTAGCCGTCGAAGGGGTAGTAGATGGTGTGCGTGTCGAACCAGAGGTTCCACGCGCGCTTTAGTGGCAGGACGAGGTAGTAGCGCAGGGGATGGGCCCCGATGCGCTCCCGGGCCAGACGCTCGAACTCCACGTCGATCGCACGAGAGAGGACCGCCGTGTTCTGAGAGACGGCGTCGGGCGCCGCCCCCGGATCGACGCCGCGGTTGTAGAGGGAGAAGAGCTCGGCCACGCGCTGCCGCTCGGCGGGCGAGTCGCAGGCGTTGGGCGGGAGGCCCGAGGGGTCGATGGCCCGCTCCTCCATGGGCCAGATGAAGAACTCCACGTCTCTCGGTCTCGTGATCCAGGTCCTCACCCAGTCTCCGTAACCGTAGGCCACATACTCGTCGGGCATGTTGGCGGCGGCGGGGGCGAGGGGTTGGAAGAGGTGGAACCGGAGGGCGTTCCTCACGGCCCACGGGGTCAGCACGGCGGCGAAGGCGAGGGAGAACGCGAGCCCTCTGAAGAGCGTGCGGCGCGTGGCGGGGAGCGCGGCGCGCCAGCCCGCGGTCCTCCTCGCCTCCTCCCGCATCTCCAGGACCCAGTTCCCGAGGAGGAGCGCTCCCAGGGCGGCGAGGAAGAGGCCCAGGTCGGGGCGGAACATGCAGGCCAGGCCGCCCGCCAACCCGGCCGCCGCCCACCTGGGCAGGCCGAGGTCCGGGGACCGCAGGGCCCACGTGCCGGCGAGGACGCAGAGCGTGCCGAAGAGGAGCGCCCAGGTCTCCGTGAGGACCATCCCCGTGTAGACCACCGTGTAGGGGCACACGGCGCACAGCGCGAAGGTCGCGAGCGCCGCGGCGTCCCGCCGGCGACGGCTCCAGGACCCAGGCAGCCACAGGACGCACAGGAGGGCGGCGAGCCAGCACGTGAAGGTATCGGCCAGGACCTGAAGCGCCAGAAGCGCCGTGTGGGCGTTTTTCCCGAAGAGGCCGTAGACGGCGGCGATGACGAGCGGGAGCCCCGGCATCCTGATGAGGCTCGGCTTGAAGGGGGGCGCGTCGTCGGGCGAATAGACGCCGTGCTCCACGAGGTTCTGTCCGAACCTCCAGTAGATGGGCCCGTCCCCGCTGCAGTCGCTCGTCACCGCGAAGGCCACCCAGAACCGCACGCCCAGCGCCAGCGCCGTCAGTAGGATGGCCCACGTCCAGAAGCGCTTCATCGCTCCCTCCGCCGCGCGCTCGCCTTCACGGGCAGGTGCCCGAGGCGTTCACCACCCGGGGGCCCGCGGTGGCGTTGCCCGCGCTGCCCTCGCCGTTCCCGTTGCTCCCC
>JGI20214J51650_10000744_pt1 | contig 20454 bp, 12 predicted proteins | sample WetSurMetagenome_FD_51650 | JGI IMG/M metagenome (IMG submission 51650) | reverse complement strand
ATTACACTACCGGCAATATCTTCTGCTTCCTGGTTGGTTCTTCCTTCGGCATATATCCTCATGATTGGTTCTGTATTTGATTTTCTTATCTGAACCCATCCTTTCTCATGTTCAATCCATAAACCATCACGCTCATCAGTCAAATGACCGTTAAAATGTTCTTTAACTGCTTTAATAATAATGCTGAAATCTTTTTGAGGATCAAGAGTAAGTTTTTTCTTGGCAATAACATACTGTGGATATTTTTTTCTGAGAGATGAGCATTTAAGTTTGCTTTTTGCGAGATGTGACAGAAAAAGAGCTATACCAACCAATGCATCACGGCCGTAATGTAATTCAGGATAAATTACTCCTCCGTTGCCTTCTCCGCCAATTACAGCATTGTGCTTTTTCATTTCTTCCACAACATTTACCTCACCTACAGAAGCTGAGAAGCGTTGGCCGCCATATACTGTTGTTATGTCCTTCAACGCTTTTGTTGATGAGAGGTTAGAAACAGTATTTCCGGGAGTATTTTTCAGTACATAATCGGCAACCGAAACGAGCGTATATTCTTCACCAAACATAGTTCCGTCTTCGCATATAATTGCAAGTCGGTCGACATCGGGGTCAACCACGAATCCTAAATCGGCTTTCCCTTTAACTACAAACTCTGATATATCTTTAAGGTTCTCGGGTATAGGCTCCGGATTATGAGAAAAGTTGCCGTCAGCAACTGTATTTAGTTCAATTACTTTCTTTACCCCCAGAGATTTAAGTAATACAGGAAGAATAATTCCTCCCACAGAATTAACACAATCAATTGCTATCGTGAATCCGGCTGATTTAATTACTGCCCGGTCAACAAGCTTAAGATCAAGGATTAAATCAATGTGTTTTTTTGCCCAGGTATCATCATATTCAAGTGATCCTGTAAAATCATTTGAAATAAAATTAAAATCTTCACTAGAAGCTATTTCAAGTACTTTCATTCCATCATTTGCCGAAAGAAACTCTCCATTCTCATTTAGTAATTTAAGAGCATTCCATTCAGCCGGATTGTGGCTTGCAGTAATAATGATTCCACCATCAGCTTTTGTTCCTGTAACTGCAAGTTCGACAGTAGGTGTAGTTGCCATCCCCAGGTCAATAACATTAATCCCCAGACTTCTCAATGTTGTAATTACCAGGCTATTTACCATGCTTCCCGATTTACGGGCGTCCCTGCCAACAACCATTTGTAACCCGCTTTTCTTATGTCGTTTCTGTGCCCATGTCCCGAATGCAGCAGCAAACTTAACTATGTCAACAGGAGAGAGGCTCTCGCCAGGTTTACCTCCTATCGTCCCCCTGATACCAGATATTGACTTTATTAATGCCATGATGATCTATTTTTCAGATCTACAAAGGTGCAAAAAAATCGTCAAATCAATATCTCGCCAAATATTTATACCTTTGCGCCCTGATAATTAATTGATATGGAGAACAGAAAAGCTTCAGGAAGACCTTTTAAAAAACATGAAAAATCTGAAGCAGTAAATACCAGGTTTAAGAAGGAATCTGGGAATTCTTCTCCCAAACCCGGGAATTCAGGTTTGAGGAGTAAGGAAAATACTATTACACTGATCAGGCTAAACAGGTTCATCGCAAACAGTGGTGTTTGTTCAAGGAGAGATGCTGATGAACATATAAAAAANGGACTCATCTCAGTAAATGGTAAAATAGTGACTGATCTGGGAACAAAGGTTACTTATGATGATGATGTCAGGTTTAAAAACAAAAGACTTTCAGCTGAAAAGAAAGTTTATATACTCCTGAATAAACCAAAAGATTATGTTACCACAGTTGAAGACCCGCATGCTGAGCATACTGTACTTGAGCTGATTGGGAAAGAATGTTCGGAAAGAGTGTACCCTGTCGGACGGCTCGATAAGGCAACGACTGGGGTTTTGCTTCTGACAAATGATGGTGACCTTGCCGGGAAACTTACGCATCCTAAATACAAACGGAAAAAAATATATCATGTATTTCTGGATAATCCAGTAACAAAAAATGATCTGTTTAAACTTACAGAAGGCATCGAGCTCGATGGAATAAAGGTTGTTGCGGATGCGGTATCTTATGCCGATATTGATGACAAAAGCCAAATCGGAATTGAGCTTCACTCAGGGCAGAACAGAGTTATAAGAAGAATGTTTGAGACACTTGGTTATAAAGTTAAGAAACTCGACAGGGTATATTTTGCAGGACTAACAAAGAAGAATGTTCAGAGGGGAAAGTGGCGGTATCTGAATGACAAGGAGATAAGCATGCTTAAAAGGGGAATTTTTTAATATTTTAAGATGAATCACAGATCAGGTTTTGTAAATATCCTCGGGAATCCAAATGTTGGGAAATCGACAATTATGAATGCTCTTGTCGGTGAAAAGCTCTCGATAATTACACCAAAAGCACAGACTACCCGCCACAGGATTATGGGGATTGTCAATGGCGATGATTTTCAGATAGTCTACTCCGATACTCCAGGAATACTCAGGCCTCAGTACAAGCTCCAGGAGACTATGATGAACTCAGTCAATTCAGCTCTGTCCGATGCAGACATGATCCTCTATGTTACAGATGTATTGGAACGCACGGCTGATGAAGGAGAGTATATAGACAAGATAAAAGAATCGGGGATTCCTGTAATTATTGCTATCAATAAGGTTGATCTTACAAATCAGGAGGATCTTGAAAAAGTTGTTGAGCCATGGCATTTAGCTTTTCCTGAATCCCCGGTAATACCTGTTTCGGGCCTGAAAAAGTTTAACCTCGATTCCCTACTGAATGCAATACTGGCTAAGCTTCCCGAGAGTCCGGCTTATTTTCCGAAGGATCAGTTAACCGATAAATATGAAAGATTTTTTGCTTCGGAGATAATTCGTGAAAAGATCCTTCTAAACTATAAAAAAGAGATCCCCTATTCTGTTGAGATAGAGATCGAAGAATTTAAGGATGAAAAAAAGATCATTAAAATCAGGGCGTTGATCCATGTTACACGCGACAGCCAGAAAGGTATAATTATCGGGCACAAGGGATCCATGTTAAAGAGAGTGGGTACTGAGGCCAGGCATGACATGGANGATTTCTTCAAAAAGCAGGTATTCCTNGAATTATATGTAAAGGTAACCAAGGACTGGAGAGATAAACCGCTAACGCTTAAAAGATTTGGATATCAGTAAGACAAAATTTAAAACATTTTATGAGTAGAATAGTTGCAATAGTAGGAAGACCAAATGTTGGGAAATCGACACTTTTCAACAGGCTTACCGATTCAAGGGAAGCCATAGTTGACGAAGTNAGCGGAGTTACCCGCGATCGCAACTATGGTGTTTCGAACTGGAATGGAATTGATTTTTCAGTTATCGACACCGGTGGATATGTCCAGAATTCGGATGANATTTTTGAGGAAGAGATAAATAAGCAGGTTCTTCTTGCAATAGAGGAATCGGATCTGATACTTTTTATGGTTGATGTTACTTGTGGAATACACGAACTTGACACATCTGTAGCGTCGCTTCTCAGGAAAGTAGACAAGAAAGTGCTTGTTGTGGTTAACAAAGTTGACAATGGAGAAAGACTCCTTGATGCCAATGAATTTTATAATCTTGGGCTTGGGGAATACTTTCCCTTAAGTTCTATGAATGGTAGCGGAACAGGAGAACTACTTGATGAAGTTGTAAAGAATCTTCCTGCAGAAGAGCCTGGTCCGATGCCCGATTTACCGAGGATTGCAATTGTTGGCCGTCCAAATGTTGGTAAATCATCACTGGTAAATTCTCTTCTGGGTGAGGAAAGAAACATCGTCACTCCTGTTGCAGGAACCACTCGCGATTCGATTTACACCCGATATAACAAATTTCANCACGATTTTCTTCTGGTCGATACAGCAGGTTTACGAAAGAAAGGAAAAGTCAGCGAAGATATCGAGTTTTATTCAGTGATGAGGGCAGTCAAAACCATTGAGAATTCGGATATCTGCCTGCTTCTTCTTGATGCTACCAGAGGGATCGAGGCACAGGATCTCAATATCATGTCTCTTATTCAAAAGAATAATAAAGGAATGATAGTACTTGTTAACAAATGGGATCTTATCGAAAAAGAAAATAATACTACGGTTGTGTTTGAAAAAGACATACGTGAAAAGACTGCCCCTTTCACTGATTATCCGATTCTTTTCATTTCTGCAATCAATAAGCAAAGGATCCATAAAGTACTTGAACTGGTTGAACAGGTTAACCAGAACAGGAACAGGAAGATAAGCACTTCTGAATTAAATGAGGTAATGCTGCAGATTGTTAAAAACAATCCTCCTCCTGCAATAAAAGGGAAATATGTCAAGATCAAATATGTGACACAGCTTCCTATTTATACTCCCGCTTTCGCATTTTTTTGCAACCTTCCTCAATATGTGAAAGATCCGTATAAAAGGTATCTTGAAAACAGGATGAGGGAAAAATTTAATTTTACCGGTGTACCTGTCAGGTTATTTTTCAGAAAAAAATGATCAAATTTGGTGTGGTTTTTGTTCCTGATATTCTATTGACTTAAAACCATGAGAAAAATTAAATACCCTGTTATAATATTGATGATCATATTCGCATCGTTTTCATGCAAAAAGATCCAGCAACTGCCTGCGACTCCTCATATTGACTTTACCAGCTTTACTGTTTTTGACACAACTGATATCCTTGGTAATGATTCAAAAGGCGGAAGACTGAAATTCCATTTTGAAGACGGTGACGGAGACCTGGGACTCGATCCTCCCACTGTCGGCAGCACTACTGATTCAACAAATTTGTTTTTCACTATGTATCGGAAAGTGGGAGGTATTATGCAACCTGCTGCAGATAATGATCCCCTGAAACCATCTGCCTACAGAATTCCCTATATGGAAAGATTGGGTCAGAATAAGATACTTAAAGGGACTATTTCTGTAACCTTCCTATATCTTTTCTCTTCTCCCTCAGATACAATCCAGTATGATTTTTATATAAAAGACAGAGCTTTGAATGAGAGTAATGTTGTATCAACAAGTGAAATAGCTCTGTCGGGGGACAAGACCTATTATTAGTCCTTTTATACTCTGATTCCCATAAGCAGAACATCATCTACCTGATCGTAGGAACCTTTCCAGTCGAAGTAGAATTTCGACATAGCCCTCTTCTGCTCATCCATAGGCAACTTAGAAACCTGTTCAATCATGCGCTTTAGCCTGGCTATTTTCATTTTCTTGCCATCGGTCCCGCCAAACTGGTCGGGAAGTCCATCTGAAAAAAGATAAACTGTATCACCTTCTTTAAGATAATATTCCTGATCGTCGAAGAATTTTTCAATTACCGATTCACCTCCCACAGATGATCTGTTTCCCTTTATATAAAATGACTCCCCATCGAGGACAAGTATGACAGGTCGCATTGCCGAGGAGAATCTGATATGCCGTGTTGAAATATTAAACTCGCAGACAACCATATCCATCCCATCGTTTGAGACACCCAGTTCAACATTCTGATTCAGGGTAGAAAAAATCTGTTTGTCAAGAAGACTAAGGATTTCAGAAGGTTTTGAGATTCTCTTCCTGGTGACAATATCCTGAAGCAGCGTGGAACCGATCATGGACATGAAAGCCCCTGGAACTCCATGGCCGGTAGAATCAGCGCAGACTACAATAAACCTGTCCTCATCAAGCCTGTCGAACCAGTAAAAATCCCCACTCACAATATCTCTTGGATGAAAAAGAATAAATGCATCTTTAAAGGATTCTTTCAGCTTATTAATATCTGGTAAGATGCTCGTTTGAATCCTCTTGGCATAGTTAATACTATCGGTTATTTCAATATTCTGAAGTTCGATTTCACCTTTCTGCTTCATAACAACACTTGTTCGTGCATCGAGTTCTTTTTCGAGATATGCCTGGATTTTCTTCTGTGCTTTATCCCTTTCCCTGATTATCAGGATAATTATTCCAGATAGAACTAATACAGCAAAGAATATAAACCACCAGGTTCTGTAGAAAGGTTTTTCTATTAAGAGAGTGAAAGATATAGGAGCTCCTTCTGACAAACCATCCTGATTTACCGATAAAAGACTGAATTTGTATTTACCGTCGCTAAGACTATAGGAAGCTTCTCTGGAATTGGTCATTTTACTCCAGTCGGGATCAAAGTTTGTTAAAAATGTGCTATAATAAACTTTTTCAGGATCACTGAAATTNATTCCGGAGTAATACACTTTAATCTTATATCTGTTATATGGTAATACGAAAGATGACTGGTAAGGANATGGCTCATCATTTATCTCAATAGTATTTATATTGGAAAAAGGTGCAATGTTACTTTTTTTCTCTTTCAGCCTGTCATAGATTATTAAACCATCGGTGGTACCGATAAAAATTTTCCCGCTGGCCGATTCAAACATTCCATCCGGATTGCATATTCCCGCTTTTGCAAAATCTGTTCCGAANATCCTGACATTTCCGGTAACAGAATTGAACCTTGAAAAACCCTTGTTATGACCAANCCATATGTTGTTTTCTGAATCNGCGAGGATACTGTAACAATAATTCGACATCAGGTCATTTGCCTTGGTAAATACATGGATGGAATCATTTGAAAATTCAAATATCCCGTTACCATCAGTTGCCGCCCAAAGGATACCTGCTCTGGTTTGGGTAAATGAAAGAATTTTATTTCTGGCACTCCCCGACATGGCAGCATTTCCCCTTGAAATGCTAAAATCCGAGCCAATCTTAAAAAGCTTATCACTTTCAGTTGCAATATATGCGGAGCCGTCGTTTGCAAGGAATATCTTATTAATACTATTATGAGGCAGCCCGTTACTTATATCAAATGTCTCCTTTTTGTTCCCGTTTTTATCAAGCACAATTACGCCATTGGTGGTGGCTAACCATATATAATTATTATCCATTTCAATATCCTTGATATCATCTGCTCCGGAATCACCTGATTTGTATACCCGTTTAACAGATCCGGTATTATTTCTTACAAATAAACCATTCCCTCCTGTTCCTATCCAGAGATTTTTTGCCTGATCGAGATAGAATGATCTTATCTCTGAATGTCCGGTCTGACCAGAAAGATCAGTAAAGGAAAGAGACTTTCCGGCGACAGGATCAAAAATATGGAACCCCGTTGGTGTACCAAGTAAATAGTTGTTGTCGATATTTTTAATGAAAAGAATATTGTTTTCCTGATAATTTTTTCCTGGTGAATAATAACTCAGAGAATATGATGTAAGCATTGAGATACCTTCTCCATAAAGCCCGAACCAATAGTTACCCCCGATATCCTGAAAAACAGTTTTAACATCGTTCCAGCTTAGTCCTGAATTTAAGTTAAATGACTTGATCGATTCTACCTTATCAAAATTATCTGAAAGATCCAGTTGAATTGCACCAGAACCTAGAGTTGAAACCCACAGAGATCCGTCGGAATCCCGGGTTATTGACTGAACTTTAAGTGAGTTCAGTTCAGGATGGTTTGGCAATCGCATCAGTTCATAATCATTATCGGTTATTTTCAATTGAAATAATCCGTTGCCGTCAGTTCCAAGCATATACCCTGAAAAATCTCCAGTGTGGTGAATTGCAGTTACACTATGAGAATCGAATCCTTCGATCACCTTAATCACTGAAACAGAATCTTTGCCAATTTTGCAGACTAACAGGTTCTCTTCAGTGCCAATAAGCAAAGCTCCTGATTTGGCAAAACATGCCGAAAATAATGCAGGTTCGATAGAAAAAAAATACTGGTGAATATCGAGTGGCTTCAGTGGGTCAATAGAAAAAATAGATTTTCCCTGGGTAATTACGTAAATCAATCCGTCGGGTCCTTCGATGAGCTCACTGATACTTTTTGTATTCAACAGGGGTATAATAACCAGTTTATTCTCTTTCTCATAAAAAACCGTTCCGTCACTGCAACCATACCAGAGAGTTCCCTGCTTATCTTTAATGCATTTTGTAGGATACCTGCCGGAAGCAGAATCGGGATATTGTACCAGGAAAAAATTGTAACCATCGAACCTGGCAAGTCCTGCACCTGTTCCGACCCATAAAAATCCATCGTTCGACTGATTTATTGTATAAACAAAACCGTTAGGTATACTCCTTTCAATTCCATAGTTTATGAAACTGTAAATCTGGCAGTTTGACTCTAACGAAAATAAAAATAAGAACCCGATGGTGCTGAGTAATATTTTTGAATTTATATTAAATCTCATTTAAGGTTTTTATTATTTCTTAGGCTTTATTTTCTCATGACCAATTTTTGGCTGATATACAGGCACACCTCCAATCGGGGAGCTGAAGAATTTCAATGCGTCGCCTCTCTGGTTCTCGAGTGTGATCACCACATTGTTATTTTTTACAAGCTCATCCTGCCTCTTATGAAATTGAAAGTCAAGGGAAGCGCCCACTTCCTGTGGTTCAATAGGTATATTGGATAGTATCCAGTCATTTTCATTTGATATTGGAACCGATATTCCCTGTTTGTATCTTGAAACCACCAATATATTACCATCCTTGTCCCAGTCAAAATTACGCTGCCGGATATATACAATACCCGTATCAATATATGGATAGATATGTGCAACGCTCTTAAAATCATTCCACATCCTGAAATGATAAGCATAGGTAAATGCGTTTGCTCCTTCTATTGGAATATTATTATCGGGATTGCTACTCAGGAAATACCTGTAAAGATTGCCGTCGTCACCGCTTATTCCTTCACATACAATCTTGAACATATAGCTGTTCCATTTTATATTAAAATCTCCCTCAGAAGGATTAAAGGGTCCGAATGTATAATACTTATTATCATACCTGGCTTCATTTCCAAAAATCTTCGATGCCAATAAATTCCCTGATTTATAGTTTGACCCTTTCTCAAGGCCTCTTGATTCTTCATTTTTTTCAGGATCTACACCTTTACCCCCAAATACCGAGAATTTTGTTTTGGTGTTGAATTCTCCCTGAATCTCATCATATTCGCCACCACAATCAGGGTCAAATACTCTTATATAGAGTGGCTGTGTAAAATCTTTTGGAATACTGAAGAAAAAAACCTGGTAAAAATCAGCGTCACCCCACGATGTCAGACCATCTTTTCCAAAGGTTACAAGATAAGGGATATTTTCATCTTTGCCCGGAACCGGTTGTCCGGATAACCTGAAAAACAATGGAGCCGAGAGTAAACCAGAAAGGATAATTATTTTATATATTGATTTTTTAAATTTCATTAATTTCAAATTTAGTTATTTTCGGTATCAAGGCTGACGGAATACAATAATATTTTTTGAAACACACCCCTCCCTGGTATTTCCTGCGGCATCGGGCTCGGCTGAAATAATAAGCTGAATATTATACGATCCTGGTTTAAGAAAACTCTTATTTACATCTTTGCCAATAGCTATCGTTTCATCACCGAAGTTCCAGTAATACTGTGATATTTTCCAGCCCGGAAGATTAGTACTGTCAGCATTCAGACTTATCATCTGATTTGTACCAACCCTGTCAGGTGATGAAATATATGGTTGTTCAATCTCAGTTACCTCAACTGTTTCTGATTTTTCATTGTATGTAACCTCCTTTGTAATAAGATTCACAACATCAAGCTGAACCGTATAAGTACCGGGACCATTAAAGCAATGTTCAACAACCATTCCTGTACCCGTGTTTCCATCACCAAATTTCCATTCATACCGGAATGGCATTGTATCATTCTTTACCGCATTTTCTTCAAAGAAACGGTAGCAATAATTATTTTCCTGAAGAGTGTCGCACGCTGTTTTTCTTATTATTGTTGAAGTGAACTGGTAAATATCATCTTCATTACGACGACTTGATGCAAAGTATCCTTTCTGAAGAGTGGGTTCAGCAACGAAGGCAAAGTCGTCAGCTGCAGAATTAACAGGTTCAGGTAAAAGAACCGGGTCATCCCAAATCCCATAACTTAATGACGTAAAATAAATATCCAGGTTGCCAATACCGCCCGGTCTGTTCGAAGTAAAATACAATTTGCCTGATGGATGTATATAAGGATAGTTTTCGGTACTGGCGGAGTTTACCTTCGGGCCCAGGTTAACCGGAGCTGACCAGTCAGTACCACCCCATACACAGTAATAGAGATCCGATCCTCCCAGACCTCCGGCCATATCAGATGCAAAAAAGATATATTTGCCATCTTTACTTATTGAGGGTTGACCAACATCATACTGAGGATTATTATACTTAAAGGGTCTCAAAGATACAAGTTCTGTTCCTGAGAGTTCACCAATAAATATGCCACTGTGATTTTTGAATTTCTTGTTGTCAGCCATTTTACCGGTTTCAACCTCACTTGTAAAATATACTGTCTTACCATCCGGAGCAAAACACATGGGACCATTGTTAAATTTATTACTTCGTTCACTTGTGAGTTCTATAGGTTTACTAAATGACGAAGTGTCCTTTCTTATTGCCAGGTAAATGTTATAAAGCCTTCGTCCGTCGAATGTAGTTCGATCTTTAAGTCCACTGAATCGTCTGTCGGAACAGAATATGATTCCGTCTTTAACGATTACAGGAGAAATGTTGTTAAAACCATTTATGTTAAAAGGCATTCTCTTGACCTCATAAATAGAGAGCTTTTGTGCCTCAGTCCTCAATGAACCGAAAGAGACTGTCAAAACAGCTGATATAATATATAGAATTCTCTTCACCATCATTAAAAATACCTTGGATTAGCGGCGCTTACCTTATATCCGAACTCATACCTCAGAATAAATTCACTCGATCCTTGCGAATAATTATTCATCCTGCCGACAGGATAGTCATATGAGAAACCAAACATAAGTTGTGGATTGATCTGAACCTGTAGTATACCTACGGCAACCTGTTCAGATGTTCTCCACGATCCTCCTATCCAAATAAGATCTCCAATAATAAAATTGCCATTTATATCGAGCTGCGTCAGTTTCTTAGTCTTTTCAAGAGAATAATCAATTAAAATAGAAGGCTTAAACTTAAAAACCTGTGAAAATGTAATTAACCCTCCGGCAGAAAAGACAAGATCATATTTACTGAAACTGTGATAAGCTTCAACAGAGCTGGTAGAAGAATTTTTCCTATAACTCAGAAAAGAAGGCACTGAAAGACCTGCAAAAAGTTTATCGCTGAAATAGTACACTCCTGCACCTACGTTAGGTAGAAAATACGGATTTTCATTTACAAAAACTTTATCTCCGGGTACAGTAAGGAACCGGTCGCTCGGGTAAGCAGTATTCGACCTGTCGAAACCTCCCTTTAGTCCGAATGAAATCTTCCCTTTAGCAAGTTTGATATGGTAAGCATAGCTGGCATATACACTCTGTGATTTTGTAAAACCGAATTGCATAAACTCGGCCATTAAACCAAGACCCACTTTGTCGTTTTTCATGGGAGCATTAAGAGAGATTGTCTGAAAAACCGGAGCATTGGGTATTCCCATCCATTGCATCCTGTAAGATAAAAATGTACTTAAAGCGCCTCTTGATCCCGCATAGGCAGGGTTGATCAGCAATCCATTCTGAAGGTATTGACTGTAAACAGGATATCCAAGGCTTATCCCTGTTGAATCGGGTCTTGCCTGTCCCGGCACACTGGTAAAAGTATAAAGGAACCACAGGGACAATATCAGCTTAGTCTTATACATCCGGTGAAGATCATTAACAATCCGTATCAGTAGTCCTGCCATCAATATCTTTTAAGAATTATAAAACCGCTCTTTTTGGATGTAGAAGCGCCATCTTTGGGGGTTATTTTAAGCATATAATAATATGTGCCTTCTGACAGATCGAGTCCACTTGGATTCTTCCCGTTCCAATCATTGAATTGCTGCCCGTTACGGTTTGTTGTTGAAAATACTTCAGTTCCTGCTCCATTCACAATAGTCAGGTCAATCCAGTTATCATCCTTATCTAATCCTTCAACAATGAATGTGTCATTGGCACCATCACCATTTGGTGAAAAAGCCCTTGGTTCAAAATCTTCGTTTAATGTAATATTTACAGTATCACTCAATTTGCATTGGCCCCGGTGTACGGTCCACAAGAATGAATTTACTTTCTTAGCTGACAGATTCCTTACTGTTGTATTATATTTAGTCGTATCGTCAATTGTGCCAGTACCGTTATTCAGTACCGACCAGGTTCCTGTTTCTCCAACCAACCCTGGATTGATGGCCTGCATGTGATAAATCTTATCAATAGAATAAATAGAAGCTGGCGGACCTGCAAAGACAGGGCTCACCGGCATAGGATCAATACTGATGTCAAAACTGTTAGAGATATTTGAACAACAATCATTTAAACCCGATGTTACAGTCCGTCTGTACTTAACAGGAGTGGTTAATGCCGGCGCCTGGTAACTCGCAGAGCTGTTAGTTCCATCAGCAGCTGTCCAGCTGGTTCCTCCATTGATGCTCTGTTGCCAGAAATATTTATATATACCCGATCCACCAGATAGTGATGCGCCGGTTATTAAGCCAGGTACAAGACCATTACAAACTCTGGGGGTCCCCGATATTATGTTATTTGAAATTAAAGGAAGAACAGTAATTGTTATCACATTACTGCTAACATTGCATGCTCCTGATATGATATCCCTTCTGTAATATGTTGGTGTTGTAAGAGACGGGGGTGCATAATTAGCAGTGGTCCCTCCTGAAGGAACCGTATTAAATGTAGAATTATCCAAGGAATACATCCACTGGTAAGCATAAGTGCTATTTCCTCCAGTAGGCCCTGAAGGTGGATTTCCCTGCAAAGGGGTTGGTGTCTGACTATTACAAATGGTTTGTGTGGTACCACCTGTAAGCAGCGAAATGTTATAATTTAAAACAGGAGGATTAACAAGAATCCTTGTTGAGGAGCTTGTATCTCTGCAAACAATAGCAGATTTATATGAAGAATTTACAATTCTCTTGTACCATCTGGTGTCGAAAAGGGGCATAGGCTGATAATTGCCTGTTGATGAATTATTTGTCCCGTCAGCAGATCCAAAAGATGATCCATCTGTGCTCTCTCTCCATAGAAACGAATATGATCCTGCGCCGGCACCATCAGTTGGAGCTGATCCGGGTAAAGCCACAGGTGTCGAACCCGAACAGATTGTAAGGTCCGCAGGATTGGCTGTTATCAGATTATTTTTAATCTTTGGAAATCTTGTTAAACGGATTGGCTGACTTATGCTTTTGCAGACATCGTAAGGTCCCGATAAGACGACTCTTCTGTAGAATCTGTTTTGAAGAGCAGCTGAGAATTTAGAGGTATCGGGCAAATAAGTCTGTCCGGTGTTAGAGCCGCTTGCTGAGAGCCATGTAGATGATGCGGTACTGTCCTGCCATTGATACAGGAAACTCCCTGATCCCTGACCAGGAGCAGTGGCTCCGAGAACTGAAAAGGCAAATTTTTCACAGATCACCGAATCTGAACGGTTGATAATATTACCTGTAATCGAATTCAAAACAGTGGCTTTAACCGAATTGCTGTAACTGATACAGCGGCCCGACTGAACATATCTCTTATAATAGGTTGTCTGGTTAAGAGCAGGAGGATCGAATCCAATATTAGTTATTGGTGCAGGTGAAGCAATCTGAGTTGTATCCCAGCCGATATTGGTGTTATTCTGAAGCCATTTATACCTGTAGATCCCAGTGCCGTTAGAGGGAGTTGAGTTGAGAGGAATTGAACCAATGGCTTTTGGATTTTGTCCCTGGCAGATGGTCGTATCCTTGCCGATGTTGTTACCTGTAATAGCCGGCTGTACAATAATTTTTACCCACTTACTGATATCTCGCAGATGAGTATTATCGTCTCTAATTATTCTTCTGAAATATACCGTAGTTGATTCCAGCGCTGTAGGCAAATAATTCTGTAGGTTTGAGGAGGGAATATCGATAGTATCAGCAAGGACAGCCGGGTTATAAGTTTTCTGCCATTTATAAGTATAAGAGCCTGACCCTCCAACTGGTAGGGTCCCTGTTAAAAGTTTTGGTGTTACATCTGAACATATCCAGTCTAATGTATCTCCGGTTACAGAAGACCTGACGGAATTAAATAAGAACCCATTCAGGACTGCTTTAAAGCCAGTTCTTTTTTCGCCTGCCAAACCATCAGAACCAGATGTGAATGGTGCATGACCTCCGTCTAAGATGTTTGTAACTGTAGCGCCGGGAGTGTCATTCTTTACGTAAATGAATCCACCACCACCACCACCACCTTCACCATAGGACAGGGTTCCGCCTCCGTCACCACCAACTACGGATAGTGTTAAAGGTTTAGTACCATAACTACTTACTGAAAGTGCAACAGATCCTCCACCTCCGCCACCACCAGAACCTCCTGAGGTAATTGCTGACCCTCCTGTACCTCCTTTAGCAAGTATATTACCGCCATCACCAATTATAGAATCGGCTACTATAATAACTATTCCGCCTCCATTTCCTCCAGGTGGTGTAAGACCCGTCAATGAAGTTGATGCGCCGCCTCCTCCACCTAAAAAGACCCGGTTGATAAAGGAAGGAAAAGAAGCTTGTTCTGATGAAAATCCACCTTTGCCTCCCGGTAACTGAACCGAACAGACTAATGGGAAAGTATTATCTTCAGACCCTCCAATTCCGCCCTCTCCTCTATTGGAACCACCGCCCCCACCCGAAAACCTGCCATTTCCACCTCCTCCACCAGTAAAATTCGGACCCATCCCTTTCGAATGCAATGGTGCTAAAAGAGTTCCAAAATCATCATGAATTGCAATGCCTTCACCCTTGAATCCGGCGTTATCAAAAGTACTCGCATAATAGTCTATGTCTGTTGTGGGAGCTGCAAGAATACACCTACCAATCCCGATTGCATCTATTCCACCTTTAAATCCCAGAGCAGATACATCAATATCTGCCTTAATCCTCAAAGTTCTTCCAATAACAAGAGCCAGGACACCTCCTTTTTGCGTGACAGGGTCCCACGGATCGCAAAAGAGTTTGTTAGTCACAGTTGCACTATTGTAATAAGGCACTCTCACAACCTGTATATTCCCCCTGGTATCGTAAGTGTCAATAATACTATTTCGGAAAATTATTGTATTGGAAATTACAGACTGAACAATGAGGAACTCATGTTTTCCTGGTTGACCAAAGATACTTTGAATAAAGCCATACCCCGACGTAGGGGTTGTTATACCAACTCCCTGCATCTGAATAAGAATAATAGTATCACGGGGACTGAAGCCTGCCGCATTATCAACAATTACTCTGTCAGTCGCCGGGATACTTATTACATGAGCTTTGGGTTGGTTAAGATTACCTGAAAGCAGTTTCTGGGAAAACATAGAAAGACTGCTAAAGCACATTATCAGTAAACAGAATATAAATCTCATTCTATGGCCTAAAAAAGATCCGGTCATCATTTGTATATCAGAACCGCTAATATAACTAATATATTGAATATTTTTATTGACAAATATTTTTATAAGAAGTTTGGAGTGACTAAAGTGACCAGAGTGTCTGGAGTTAGCTGTATTACCTTACATTTCGAACTTTAGACACTCCAAACTTTAGGCACTCTAGGCACCAGGCTTTTCAACTGTATACATAACCGGTAACTCGAAATAGAATATAGAACCCTTGCCTGCTTTTGATTCAAACCATATTCTCCCATTTGCACTTTCAATATACTTTTTTGTTATAGATAACCCCAGACCCATACCCGAAGACTTTGTTGTAAAATTGGGAGTGAAAAGATTTTTTTGAAGATCAACAGGTATTCCCGAACCGTTATCACTTATTGAAACAACAACTTTATCGCTCCTTACNNCAATATTTAAAACAATTTGTCCGGCTTGTCCTGTCGGAATCGATTGGATCCCGTTTTTTATNAGGTTAGAGAATACCCCATTTAGNTGTTCTTTATCAGCGTATATGACTATTTTGCTCTCGCGGGGCCAGTTAACATTGAATGTCACATTATCAGTATTTTTAAAGAGTTCGAGCGTTATCCTTATCTGGTCGAGGATATTAACCTCAACAGGATTGGTTACCGGCATCTTGGCAAAAGCAGAAAAAGCAGAAGCTATTGAGGAAAGGTTATCGATATATTCAATCTGATTTTTTGTAAAACGACCTATCATCATTTCAAAACCAGGAACTTTATCATTCCAAGACTTATATAACTGCTGAACATTTAGTTTCATAGGGGTAAGCGGATTCTTTATTTCATGAGCTATCTGTTTAGCCATCTCCCTCCATGCATATTCTCTTTCAGAATCAGCCAGTTTATGAGTGCTCTCCTCAATCTCATCAAGCATACGGTTATACTGCTTAACCAATTCTCCGATTTCATCATTTCCTATATAGGTAAGATGTTCACTTTTTTTACCAACACCTACAGTAGAAAGACCCTTACTGAGCATGGCCAGCGGGGCAGTCAGCCTGCCGCTGATAAAAACCGCAAGACTTAAGGTTATCACGATCAGTAGCAAAGTAAAATTAATTACAGCAACAACCAGATTTGAGATCTCTTTTGCCAGAACGCTTTGCATCCTGAAATATGGCAGATTAAGATAAGCAAGAACTTTATTCTCCGCACTGTAAAAAGGCACATAAGCTGATAAATATTCAAGCTCCCCTATTTTTTCCTTCTGATAATATTCACTTATCTCCAGATGCTTTAAATTGTTGAATGCCGTGTTGTCAATACGATGGCTTGTCAGGTCCCTGTCAAAAATTTCCTGCCGCGAAGTTGCGATCAGGAATCCATTGATATTATATAGATTTATATCGGTATTAAAAACATTGGAAAGCTTTATTAATAACTCATTCAGTGACGAAAAACCATTTCCTCTTGATTCAGGTGAAAGATATTTCTCCATTGAGAGTTTACTGTCGAGTTCGAGATATACAGAATTGAGCTTTTCTTTAATATTTTCATAATGTTTTGACTGGTACTGTCCAATTGTTAGATAAGCTACCACAATGCCTATCAAAATGAAGGAAAATAAAAGGATTCCTATGTACGAGAGCTGAAGCTTTTGCCTGAAATTAAAGACATTCACGCTATTTACTTTTGGTCTTCTGATCAGAAGTACAATAATGTTTGAAAACAAAAGTATGAATGCAAAAAGGTATGCAAATGATATAATTAAATCTCCCGGAGTCAGCACAGGCCGGGATATAATTACAGTTGCATTACCGTTTTTATACAGTACATGTTTGAATCCAGCCGTTCTGAATATCCGGTAATCCGAAAACTTATCAATATACTCTTCATCCGTTTTATTATATGGAAATCCTTCTGTTCTCAATACCAGCTCTCCATTGATGTATTTAGCGAAGGAGTAATCTTTTAGCCCTGCATAAGAATGATACTTTTTATCGAGTAGCAATTCAGAGTAACCCGGTTGAAAAACATTAACATCGCTGTATAATTCAATGAATAGTCCGTTTGTCTTATTCTTCAATGATTTATAGTACAATCTTCCGAGATAATAAGATCGGCCACCCTGATTATCAATTAAATAAAAATTTGTGCCTGTAATTCTGTGACCATCCCTCTTAATCCTGTCATCAAAGAAGCTGAAGCAATTCTGAGACACTTCCGAACCTGAACCGATTTCAATCTGTTGATCATTCTGGCAGGGCAAGGAGTTAAAGTGATAATTTTTCCAGAATCCTGTGAAATACGTATCCTGCAGATAATCTGAAATTTTTTCGAAATTTTCCTTGTCAAATTGTTCAACCCTCATCATCTTTGAAAGAGAACTATCCTTCTCTATTTCCGGCCACAAATCAAGCAACAGATGCTCAGCTTCCGGATCATTCTCAGTTGAAAAGGAGACAGCCTGAATTTTAATATTCCCGGTTGTTTTTTCCTCAGAAAGGATTGTAATAAAATATATANAATAGACTCCGGTGAGGAGAGAAAAAATTACCGTCATATTAAAGGTACCCAGATTCTTTTTTGTTGAATTCCGGATACTTATAACCAATACTGAATAAAATATGAGGATGGGGATTAATGTTCCGGGCTTATTATAGAAGAATAGCACTGGAATTATAAAAGAAGTTAACAAAGCAAGAATTACTGTCTCTCTTCCAAAATTTCTTATACTCTGAAAAATTTTCAACAGGTAGAACACCGGTACCAGCAGAAGAAGAAAAACCGATACAAAGCCTGCAAAACTGAAAAAATTCAATTCGAGGACTTTATATGTCTCAAAATTTATATTAGAAGTAGAAATAAGCTGACTTAAAATCAATTGAAATACGCTTAAAACAAGCACCCCTGCGATAAGTAATACTGAAAGGAAAATATAACTCTCCTTATGAGTTCTCTCTTTCAGTTCATGAACCGGGAAATGCCGGTAAAGGACAATTGAAAAAGAAATAGCCAGAATGCCGAGCATTAACAAATGGCCCAGCGACGGGATAATCTTATCCAGCGAAAAACGATATGGGGAAAATAATTCAGTCTGAAAAACTGCCAGAGGCCTCCCTGTGAGTAGAACAACCAAGTAAATTAAAGTAAAAACTGTAAGAGCAAAGGCTATTCCTAAGAATAATCTTCCTCTATTCACCAATACTTTTACAAGGGCAAAGGTGAGCAGAATGACCAGAACAAAAGCTCCTGCCCATAAATATAATGGAATAATGATATAACCCGTATTCACTTTAACAGTGGGGAAAGAAAGGGAGAAAAGAAATTCACCTTCTTTATTATAAATTTTATACCTGGAAGCATCTTTATCAGTTGTTAAATCAACATTTCCGGGCATTCCGAACTCCTTTTCAAATCCGCTTTTAATAATGTTATTTTCGAAACTGTAATCAGTATGCAAACGCAGAAGACCGACTATTTTTTCATTTCCTGCCTGAACAGTTTTGGTAAGAAACCATCCATTCTGAAGAAATACCAGTGGCTTGCTGTAAAGAGAGTCTGTCAGTACNCGAGGTACATCAAAATCATTGTCCGACCAATAAGTTANCCTGTTGTCGAGATATTCCAAGATGCTTATATGGTTTCTTTCCGCAATTGAATAAACATTATTTTCCAAAACCGATCCATGGTGATTCTCTTTTGCCAGAACAGGCTTCATGGCAGTAAGGCATTCTTCCATAATAGTTTCTTTCGCAACCAGNGTTTTATTAAACATCTTTGTCCTGAAACGATATTCAAAACTGCTGAAATAGACTGATTCAGCAACCAGTGCCAGAACTATTAATACTATAGTCAGAATGAAAAGTAATATCGGATATCGATTGGCTCTCATAATTATCTTAAAGAAGCTTATTCATGATGATAGGGCTCTCCCTTAATAATAGTAAATACCCTGTAAAGCTGTTCAAGAAACAATAATCGTACCAGCTGATGAGGGAAAGTCATCTTTGACAGAGACATTTTATAGTCGGCCCTGGCATATACTTCGTTGGAGAAACCCCACGGACCACCAATAATAAAAACGATTCTTTTTTTTGGAAGGAAAAACACCTTTTCCAAAATTCCTGAAAATTCCAGTGTACTTAATTCTTTTCCTCTTTCATCAAGTAATATAGTATAATCATCATCAGTAACAGACTGAAGAATTTTTGTGGCTTCTCTGCTTTTTTGTTCCTGAACGGGCATATTTTTTGTATTCTTTAATTCAGGAAGTGTAATTATTTCAAAACCTGAGTATTTTTTTATACGGTTTGTATAAAGATCAACGATAGCTGAAATACTTTTATCAGTGGTTTTTCCGTTTTGTAGCAGTGTGATCTTCATTGAAAATAATTCTTGAATGAGCTAACCCTTACAAAAGTAGATAAAATAAATCCATAACCGCAAAGCACACAAAGGATACACGAAGTATTTGACTTCATAAAATGCTATCATTATCAAATTAGTATTAAATTTGTACTGCAGTGATTTGTTTGTCCGCAATATTTAAACTGAATAGAAATGAAATCTGTAAGTATTATTCCGGTAGTATTGATAGCCTTAAGCAGTCTGACTGCTGTTGCGCAGGATCAGGGGAAAATACCGGGAGGAATTTCAATTGCTATCAAAGCAGGAAATGCAACTGAGTTATCAAAGTACATGAACTCAACCATTGAACTTCTTCTTCTTGATAAAGAGGATTTCTACAAAAAAAATGTGGCTGAAACTATACTTAAGGACTTCTTTGCGGAGTATCATACTAAGGATTTCACCATACGGCATCAGGGAGCCAAAAATGATGCTCAGTATGCAATAGGTAATCTAAAAACCGAGAAAGGAGACTTCCGTGTCTATTTCCTTCTTAAAAAAGTAGATCAGGAATTGCTGATATATCAGATACGTATTGAATCTGACAATGGAAAATAAAATTCTCAGGGAGTTCATCTTAAGAAGTCTTGCTGAGGATGTTGGAGATGGTGACCACTCAACACT
>JGI20214J51650_10000743_pt1 | contig 20468 bp, 13 predicted proteins | sample WetSurMetagenome_FD_51650 | JGI IMG/M metagenome (IMG submission 51650) | reverse complement strand
CTTCCTGATAAGTCAGCTCATTAAGGCGTTTCCCTGCGTCAATGGCCGCGCGATGGCCGAACACGGCAGCTTCAATAAGGGAGTTTGACCCAAGCCTGTTCGCGCCATGGAGCCCTGTTGAAGATGATTCACCGATTGCATACAGGCGCTCGATAGAGCTGCGTCCATTCATATCAACTTTAATTCCTCCACAGGAAAAATGTGCTGCCGGAACAACAGGAACCATCTCTTTGGTTATATCTATTCCCTTAAGGGCCAGACACTTTTCATAGATGGTTGGGAAGTGACCCTTAAGATCTTCTGAATTCAGGTGGGTGCAGTCGAGCCACACAAAATCATCACCCGTCAGCTTCATCTCGTTATCAATGGCCCTTGCAACCACATCGCGCGGGGCCAGGGAGCCGCTGGTATGATAACGGCGCATGAATTTTTCTCCTGCATGATTGCGCAGCTCTGCCCCAAAACCCCTTAACGCCTCAGTAATCAGAAATGATGGTCTGACTCCCGGGTTATAGAGAGATGTGGGGTGAAACTGAACAAACTCCATATTTTCAATTATCCCGTTTGCTCTTTTTACCATCGCAATACCGTCACCTGTAGCTATCTCAGGGTTTGTGGTGGTCTGATAAACATTGCCTATGCCTCCGGTAGCAATTACTGTTATTTTAGAGAGGAAGGTCTTTACCTTTTTGCTGTTAAGGTCCGCCACATAGGCTCCAAAACATTTGATGTCAGTTCTTCCGCTTCTTACAATATCGCCCATATTATGCTGGGTAAGGAGGTCAATCGCAAAATGGTTTTCATATATAGCGATGTTGCTGTTTTCCCGTACTTTCCTTGCAAGTACGTGTTCCATCTCCGCCCCGGTGGAATCCTTATGATGAAGAAGGCGATGCTGGGTATGTCCTCCTTCCATGGCAAGGTCCAGTGTACCGTCAGGTTTCCTGTCGAAATCCATCCCCATCTCAATGAACTCCTTTATCCTTTCAGGTGCCTCTGTAACAACCATACGAACAACTTCCTCGTTACAGTAACCTGCACCTGCCACCAGGGTATCCTGAACATGCTTTTCGAAACTGTCGGGAGGATACATCACAGTTGCAATGCCACCCTGTGCATAATGAGTGTTTGTCTCTTCAAGGTTTGTTTTGGTCACAAGGCATACTTTTCCAAACTTTGCTGCTTTAAGTGCAAAATTCAGACCTCCCATACCGGAACCAATAACAAGGAAATCACATCTTACTTTCATATCCTCAGTTTTTGAGCAAGTGAATGCAAAGATACAAATTGATTATCTCAGTGAGATGTGCAAATTGTAAAACAAGAGATTTTACGTATTTTTGCGCATCATAATCATCATATTAAAAAAGAAAAATGGCTCAGGAAGATATTTTCAAAAAGCTTGTTTCACACTGCAAAGAGTACGGTTACGTTTTTCAGTCAAGTGAGATATACGATGGCCTCGGTGCGGTCTACGATTACGGTCAGTACGGTGTTGAACTGAAAAACAATATAAAAAAATACTGGTGGGACAGTATGGTCCTTCTTCATGAGAATATTGTCGGAATTGACTCAGCCATTTTTATGCATCCGACTATCTGGAAAGCATCAGGCCACGTTGACGCGTTTAATGATCCTCTGATCGACAACAAAGACAGCAAGAAACGTTACAGGGCAGATGTTCTCATCGAGGAGCATCTTGCAAAGTACGAAGATAAGATGGATAAGGAGGTTGAGAAGGCCCGTGCCCGCTTTGGCGAAACGTTTGATGAAGCTCTTTACCGCTCAACCAACCCGAGGATACTCGAGGTTAGAGAGAAATATGATGCCCTCCACTCACGCTTTGCAAAGGCTATGACAGACACAGACCTTAATGAGCTCAGGCAGATAATTATTGACAATGAAATATGCTGTCCTGTTTCAGGGACAAAAAACTGGACAGAAGTAAGGCAGTTCAACCTTATGTTTGCGACAGAGATGGGTTCAACATCTGATGGCGCCATGAAAGTATATTTAAGGCCCGAGACAGCACAGGGCATCTTTGTTAACTTCCTGAATGTGCAGAAGACCGGCCGTATGCGTATACCGTTTGGCATTGCACAGATAGGCAAGGCATTCCGTAATGAAATTGTTGCCCGTCAGTTTATCTTTCGCATGCGCGAGTTTGAACAGATGGAGATGCAGTTCTTCGTTCAGCCCGGTTCTGAACTGCAATGGTTTGAAAAGTGGAAAGTGGCAAGAATGAAATGGCATCAGAACCTTGGTTTTGGCGCAGAGAATTATCGTTTCCACGATCATGAGAAACTGGCTCATTATGCCAATGCAGCATCTGATATTGAATATCGTTTCCCGTTCGGATTCAAGGAAGTTGAAGGCATCCATTCACGTACTGATTTTGACCTCAAACAGCACCAGGAATACAGTGGTAAAAAGATGCAGTTCTTTGATCCGGAAAAAAACGAATCTTATGTCCCATATGTTATTGAGACCTCAATCGGTGTCGACAGAATGTTCCTCCAGGTTATTTCAGCTTCATATTATGAAGAAGACCTCACCAAAGAAGATGGGACGCCTGATAGCCGGGTTGTGCTTCGTCTTCCTGTATGCCTTGCCCCTGTTAAACTTGCCGTTCTTCCTCTTGTAAAAAAGGACGGCCTTCCGGAGATAACACGCACTATCATTGAAGAGCTTCGCTTCGATTTTAACTGCCAGTACGATGAAAAAGACAGCATAGGAAAACGTTACAGGAGACAGGATGCCATTGGCACTCCTTATTGCATTACTATCGACTATCAAACAAAAGAAGACAATACAGTTACAATCAGGCACAGGGATACAATGGAGCAGGAAAGGGTTCCAATTGCAAGCCTTAGAGAAATAATTGCTGACAAGGTAAATCTCAGAGAGCTGCTTAAAAAACTATAATGCCGGGGAAAGTACTGATAATCACTTATTACTGGCCACCAAGCGGCGGAGCCGGGGTACAGAGATGGCTTAAGTTTGCCAAATATCTCCCCTCCACCGGATGGATCCCAGTAGTTCTGACAGTACAGCCCGAATATGCTGCCTACCCTTTCAGGGATGAGTCTCTTATTGATGAAATTCCGGTTGACATCGAAGTAAGGAAGACAAAGGCAACAAACTATTTCTCCTTCTACAGCAAAGATCAGTCTAAAATTCCTTCAGGCGGTTTTGCAAATAACCAGGGCAAAGGGATTAAGAGCAAAATCAGTCGTTTTGTAAGAGGAAATTTATTCATACCTGACCCGCGAAGGGGATGGAATCGTTTTGCAATTAAAGAGGCATCTGAAATAATCAGGGAGGAAGGAATAACACATGTTATAACAACAAGCCCTCCTCATTCAACTCAACTGATTGGTCTTAAGCTTAAAAAGAGGTTCCCTCACATCAGCTGGATTGCGGACCTTCGCGATTCATGGACTGATATCTACTATTACGATATGTTTTATCCGACTCTTCTTTCAAGAGCCATTGACAGCCATTTTGAAAAGAGTGTTATCCAGAATGCCGATAAACTAATAACTGTGGGTCATAATCTTGCTGAGATCTTTTCATCAAAAGCAGAAAACGTTTCATCAAAATTTATTGTGGTGCCAAACGGATTTGATGAAGAGGATTTTGAGGGTATCAACAGCTCCATTCCGGAACGTTTTACTATTACATATGTCGGTACATTCTCTGAAGTCTATCCGATAGAGGGATTGTTCAGTGCATTAACCAGTCTTGAAAAAAAGGGCAGGGATTTCCTTGTAAGGTTTGTTGGCTCATTCCCTGACGAAGTTAAGGAGAGAATAAGTAAACTGGTCAGTAGAGATAAGACTGAGTTCATTGGATATATTGAGCATCCAAAAGCAATAAAGCTGATGGCCGCCTCATCACTGCTTGTCATAATCATTCCGGAGACAAAAGAGAATCAGGCTATTACGCCTGGCAAGGTCTTTGAATACATTGCATTGCAGAAACCGGTGCTTTATATTGGCCCGACGAACGGGGATGCGGCATTTCACCTCAGACACTGCGGTTATAAAGGTATTTTTGAGCCGCGTGATTTTGAAGGCATGCAAAGCTTCATAATCAAAATGATGGACAGCAATAGTTCAGGCAAATATTATCATCATTTTGAATATTCAAGGAGAACCCTCACCAATACGCTGGCAGGAGTATTGAATGGCAAGTAACTTCCGGAACGTTAAAGTTGCTGTCAGGCTGATATTATTAAGACTCAATTAACTGCAAAGTTATCCAAATGATGAACCAGGGATTACAATGAGGCAACAGCTTGTTTCATGCTTTTAATCTCAAATCCCAACTCCTTACATTTCATAATAACATCCTCCAGGTATTCCGGTGAACAACCTCCCGCTGAAAAGTTCTCCTGAACATCATGTGTATAAAAAATCAGCCATCCCCCTTTATGATCAAACTGGTCAAGAAGAGAGTCTATGTCTTCCCGGGAGCTTTTTTTTTCGTACAGTTTAACAGCTCTGAGGCTGTTTAGGTCTGCCTTCCCATAATTTATGCCACTGTCTGTTCCCCTGCATGATTTGTACATCCCGGATACGACTTTTTTAGAAATTATGGTCTGTTCTCCATATGGACAGGAAAAACTCTCAAATGAGGTATTTAAACCCAGTTCTTCAAGAATGTTACGGTTCTTAATAAGATCCTCTCTGATTATGTCAGTATTCTTTGTCTTAAAAAAATGAATGTGGCTGTATGAATGGCAACCCAGTTCATGACCATCCTCAATACATTTCTGAAGATTTTCCCTGGAATACAGATCTTTACCTGAAATCCCTTCCATCAATGACAGAGCTACATAAAAAGTTCCGCTCAGCTTGAATTTACTCAGAATTGGAACCGCATTTTCAAATGTCGATTTTGGAACATCATCAAAAGTAAAGGAGACTATTTTCCTTTCATTTCCGATGTTTTTAACTGATTTAAAAAAGATACGTGCGACTATTTTTCTTGCATTGTTATATAAAGTCTTTATGTTCGCCATTCTTCTGACGTTTTAGGGCATAATTTACTATTAATGCTTTTATGAAATAATAATGATATTATCGTTAAGTACTTTCTTATCCTTTGGGAACCTGAGGTTTTGGATGTTCCCCTGAACCCCTGTTGTCTCGAATTCAAAATCATTAAATACCTGGGCAGAGTATTTGTTTTTTTCAGTTAGTGAATAGGTAACCAGAAAATCACCAAAACTGAGATATTTGTTCAGGCAGAAAGTCATAAAGGCATGCTCAACTCTTTTGCTTTGGATCCGGCAGCTAAACATCAGGTCAATAAGCCTGTTCTCAGATTTTTTTATAATTGCAAAACCTATGATTCCGTAATCTCCAAAATTGTCTGTACATCTTAATACATACGAATCCAGATCGGCGTTACCAGCAATTGCCTTTATATCCTCTTCATGATAACGTGTTCCCGAAAAATTCATCTGGTTAGTTCTCTGGGTAAGCTCGTAAACGCGTGAAAAATAATCTTCATTAAGGCTAAGTATTTCAAGCTTTATATTGCTTGAACGAAGAAAGTCAAAGTATTCGCCCTTAAAGCTCGTCGATTTTTGCTTTCTATCTGAATCTTCGAGATAGAACTGTTTTCTCTTTTTACCTTCACTGGTAACCGGCACATTAAGCTCTTCCATGCTTAAAATAGTTTGATATCCCAGTGCATCCATAACTCTTATCTGTGGCAATGCGGCCTGCACCTCAGCTCTTTCAAAAGCTGAGTCATCAACAAACAGAAATGTGTTCGGATTAACATTTAAATCAAGAGCTATCTCCTTAACAGCTATGCTTTTGGGCTCCCATGAGATCTTTGGAAAAACAAAAAACTGATCAAGGCCAAAGTATTTAATTGCATCCATTGCAGTATTGAAGTCATTTTTGCTTGCAACCGAATTTAGTATCCCCCTGTTTTCAATCGCTTCCAGAATTTCTTTTATCCGTGGTTTAAGTTTCAGCTTATCCAATCCTCCCTCAACCAGAATGCCATCCCAAATGGTATTGTCAAGGTCCCACACAACACACTTTATCTTATCTGCTTTCTTTTCAGCCTTTATTGAATGTTTAAATCTCACAAATTCAAGAAGCCCAAAGTAAAGAGGGATGGTTTCCGGAATGTTATCCGGTATAATACTGATACGATAGCTGAGTTTAGATTGTATCCTTTTGTCAATCTCATCAAAAGGAATTATCTCTTTATTATAGCCGGGTTTTAATTCCATTCTGAACTGAAATGGCATCTTACGATACTTTTCATCCTCATTTCTTATAGTCAGATTAATATAAATAATATGATCAGCCGGGTTAAATATTTCAGTCACAAACGCATCCGGGATAATCCCGGATTTGTTTTGATGATTCTTTATATACTTCTTTTTAACACTGTATCTTTTCTGTGCAAATTTCTTTTTAATGTATGCAGGATAAAGCTTATGAATAATAAAAGCTATAGCTAAATCCCACTTCAGAACCTTGCTATATCTGACTTTACTAAATAATTCATTATTACCCTGTGAAGAGAGTACACCCCATTTTTTAAAGCTTATTTTCAGTATTCCCGGAACATCTTCATTCCCGGATTTTACCCTTTCAATCCCTCTTACAAACCGCTGACACTTGCCATCAAATCTGGCTGAATAGAAATCGCAAGTTGTGAAGCATAATGGCATGGAGCACTCAGTGCAATGTTCAGACCAGTGAAGAATGCTTCTCAATTCAACATTTTTCCATGTCTCTTTGAAGGCACTAATTACATCATCAGGTAATTTATCATCAACAGTATTGATATATATTTCACTTTCGTACATCTTTTCTGATTAAGTTATCCGTACTAATGTCAGTAATCCGTAAAAGTTATACAGTTCACAAAAATACCAGAATTGTCAATGAATGCTGTCGAATTTCCATCAGCATACTATGCATTCCATTAATATTAACAACCTGCTATTTCCATTGGTTCAATGTTGAGCTTTCATTCTGATTCTAAAATTAAACAGATAAATAAAATATTTCTTCCAGCTCATTTTCCAGATTTTCAGATTATTGACTGAGGTAGCCTTGTTTCTGATCCTTTTATGAATTTGAAATTCTGAAAGATCAGTCAGTCGCAGAACAGGAAATCCCCTGAAATCATTTACAAAGTTATTTTCTGAAATCAACTCTATACAATATGGCCTGTCAGCTATCTGAATTGATGGAATATCGAGCCATTGTCTGTCTGAACGGCAATAACACCCTTTAATACCTTCGGGAGTGATTTTTTCGATTAGACTAATAAAATGATTTGAAAAAATATAATCAACAAAAAGCTTATCGTTACTTTTTGGGCTCAGCATCAGGATCTTTGTAAAATTTACTGTCGTAAAATCCTGTCCGGCAAATTGATTCTGAATTCTCTCAATAAAATCAGAGTGTATAATATCATCATTGTCAAGCCTGGTAGTAATGACATGAGAAATGTTTTTGGGGCACAGAGACAAAATATCTGAGCTATATCGTTTTAAAAAAACGTCGTACCCATCAGCATAAACAATTTTAAGAATATCCGGATATTTTTTCTCAAGCAACTGATTCTTAGACCTGACTGATTCTGACGTGCTCTCATCAAAATAAATAAGCCATAAAAAATTGCGGTTGGATTGATTTATTACAGAGGGTAAACAATAATTCATAAACAACGAAAATCTTCGTTCCAACCATTCAGCAGTGAGCACTTCATTCCCAGATTTATCTTTGGACATCTCTGCCCCTTTAATCCTGAGGTTAAACCTGGTAATTAAAAAATGCCTGTAATTCATGTGGGTTGATTAATCAGCGAATATATCAAAGACTGGAATATTTTAATTGTTTTTAAAAAACATATTTCACTTTTTTGTAGTTTAGCATGAGTGAAAGTCTAAATTAATCCCGAATGAAAAAGAATTATTTTCAATTAATTATACATCTTAGTTTTTGCATTTTCATGTGAGAAAGAGATGGTGCCTCCTGTGATAACAGAATCAACATTTACTGTTGCAGAAAATGCAGCTAATGGTACACAAATAGGCTCGCTGTCAATTGCAAATAAGGAAGGAAACCTTGATTATGTGTACAAGATAACAAATGGTAATACAGCGAATGCATTTACTATTGATACTCTTACCGGTATAATTACAGTTAATGATTATAAAGTAATAAACTTTGAGAGTACCCCCACTTACAATCTTGAAGTTTCAGTTACCATAATAGGTCATCCAAGGTTATTTGATATTGGAAATGTTACTGTCAATGTAACCAAAGTCAATATGGTCCCGGTAATTACTTCTGCTTCATACACTATCCCGGAGCATCTTGCCAACGGGGAAATTGTAGGAACTCTCTCTGTTTCAAATATAGACCCAAGGTTTAGCTACAAGCTTCGGATCGTTGAGGGGAATGCCAAAGGAGGTTTTTCAATTGACAGCCTCTCAGGAAAAATTACTGTCAGAAATTTCTTTATGCTTGATTATGAAACGACCCCATCTTTCACTTTAAAAATAAAATCATTTTTAGTCGACCGTCCCGATGAATTCCAGGAAGCTACGGCAACAATAAATTTAACAGATGTAGTTCCAGTAACTGATGGCCTTCTTTCATTTTACAAGTTTAACGGAAATGGCACCGATCAGACCGGCTATAGCAATGCCAGCATATCTGGAGGATCTTATATTATTGATAATTCATTCCCCAATGAACAGATACTCTCTCTCAGTGGTTATGGGCTCGCCGATCTAAAGGAAGGCTTTAACTACAATCAGAGATCAGTAAGCATCTGGTTTAAAGCTACCTCTATTACCTCTTCAATGACAATAATATTTAACAATGATGATCCGTCTAACCTGTACGGGCTCTCTTCGCTTGGTGTCAAAGAAATATCAGGAGCTGACTATCTCGAATTTAATTACAGCGGAGTAAGCTTTTATGCCCCCATATCAGTTAATGAGTGGTATCATGCTGTTGAAGTTTTTGATAATAAAGTATGCACCTATTATTTAAATGATAATCTGGTCTATTCTTCCACTGCTGTTAGTTACCTGAACTCAGGAGAAGGATATCCGAACAGTGTCATTGGAGCAAACAGATATTTTGACAGAAGCTTTACAGGCTACATCAGGTATGCTAAAATTTACACCAAAGCATTAACAGCAGAGGAGGTGCACAGTCTTTTTGCAGAATAAATCTGACCAATTAAGGGTTGTTTTGCAGTGTTCAATACAACCTGAATAGTAATTGTAATTTTAATAAAAAGGGTCATAAATAATATGGCCCTTTTTCGTTGGCAGGCTTATAAACGTTATTAGCGTTAAAACTGCACGTGTTTGGAAATATGTTTTTACTTTTATACCCAATATTTTTCAAAGGCTTCCGGGCTATCATTAATTATCTGAAAAGCAGATGCAGAAAGAGCTCAATAGTTTTGCCAAGAGCATTGTCATTTACGGCTTCGGAAATGTTTCAATTAAGATTATCGGTCTGATTCTGCTGCCCCTGTACACAAATGTGCACTTTTTGTCGGTGGGAGAAAATGCAGCAATGGGCATACTCGATATCTCATCGCAGATATTGATCTCTCTCTTCAGCCTCTCACTAAGCTCCGCATATTTAAGATGGTACTGGGATAAGGATTATTCCCACCTCAGGAAACAGATCTTTTTCACATGCTTTGTCACACTATCAGTTCTTACAGTTACACTGGCTGTGTCAGGAACAATGTGCTCAAAGACTCTTGCCGTTCTGCTTTTCAATAAACCGGATTTCGCCTATGCCATCGCGCTTATGATAGTCGCTACCAGCATGCAGCCTTTGATAGATTTTACAATGACACAGATGAGAGCCGACAGTAAAGCGTCATTTTTCGTTTCATCAAATATAATAAGACTGGTAATAAGTCTCTGTGCAACTATCTATTTCGTTAAATATGCTCACAGAGGTCTCGCAGGTATTTATGAAGCGCAGATAATAGGAAACGTGTCGTTTTTGATTCTGACATCAAAATTCATTGCTAACCATATTACCCTGAAGTTTTCGACTGAGATACTCCGTTCAATACTGCAGTACAGCATTCCTCTTGCACTTGCATCATTTTCAAATGTTTTGCTCGTCGTGCTCGACAGATATGTTCTTAACTTCAAAGCCTCTGAAATAGATGTGAGCGTTTATAATCAGGGCTTTAAAATTGCCAATACCACAAAAGTCTTTGTTGTGAGCTCAATACAACTGGCATTGGGACCCGCTGTATTCAAGATAATGAACCGGGCCGACAACAAGGAGATCTATTCAAGGATTATGACATGGTTTACAATTGCCGTCGTTTATTTTTCGCTTTTTATGTCGTTGTTCGGACTTGAGATTACCAAGCTCTTTACTACAGACAAGGTCTATTTTGATGCATATAAACTGATCCCGCTATTTTCGCTTTCAATCATTTTCAGCATGATGAAAGATGTGTCAATGATAGGGTTACAGATAACCAAGCGAACTAAGATAATAGGGCTTTTGATAGCTTGCATAGCGGCATTTAACCTTGCTCTGAATATAGCCATGGTGCCATTGCTGAGGACATATGGTTCAGCCATTTCATCAATGACATCACAACTCATATTTTTTATTCTGATTTTTTCACTGGCACAGAAATATTATAAAATACCCTATCGTCTCGACAAAACAGCAATTATTATTGTTACCGGATCCGTGCTTTTTATAATCGGCAGCTTCTTTAACCACAATGAGCTGATGATCAGGATAGTTGTTAAAACAGCAGCTTTGCTCCTCTTCCCTGTTATCCTTTTCTTATTTAAAGTATTTGATCACAGTGAGCTGCTTATGCTGACATCAATGATAAATAATATAAAACAATTACTTACGTCATATAAAAAAGGAGAAGAGGCTGCATCAATACCGGAGAATGACAGTGTTTAATCCTTTGAAAACCATATGCAAAAGAATATACTGATGGTCCTTGAGACCCCGTTCCCTCCTGATGAAAGGGTAGAAAATGAGATCCTCGTCCTGACAAAGGAAGGGTTTCATGTAACACTGGTTTGTGCTGCAAAAGAAAGGAACGGCAACATTACAGTTGAACAGATAGAGAACCTTATCATTTACCGCATCCCGGTATCGAAATTCATTTATAAATCAGGAGCCATCGCGCTTATTGTTCCTTTTTATTTCTCATTCTGGTCTAAAAGGCTTAACAGAATCATCAATGAAATTAAACCTGACGCCATACATATACATGACCTGCCTCTGGTAAAAGTTGGTATTCGTCTTTCGCGAAAGCATAAGATCCCGGTTGTTGCCGATTATCATGAAAACCGGCCCGAAATAATGAAGATGTACCATCATGTACAGTCATTCCCGGGGAAATACCTGATATCAATAAAAGGATGGTACAAATATCAGATTAGGCAGACACCCAAAGTTGACAGGCTTATTCTTGTAACAGATGAGGCAAAAGAGTATTATGCTGAGTATTACGGCATAGATATCAAAAAGATTACAGTGCTGCCGAATTATATCTCCACTGAACGATTCAGGGCTTTCGGTTTTTCTGCTGAAGCTGCTTCTGAGAATGCAAGGCCTTTTACTGCAGTTTATTTCGGAGAGACAGGTTTAAGGCGTGGAACAATGACCATCCTGGAATCGGCAAAAATACTTCATGAAAAGAACATCAAATTTATAATTATAGGGAACAGCAGAGAACAGGAGATTCTTGAAAAAACCGTAAGAGACCAGGGTCTCGATAATGTTACATTGACCGGCAGACTGCCCGTTCCACAGGCTATGAAAATAATTTCTTCCTCAGACATCGGACTTTGTCCCTTCCTAAGAAATATTCACCACGACACAACCTATGCCAATAAGATGTTCCAGTATATGGCACTCGGGAAACCTGTGGTAGTTAGCAATTGCACTGCACAGGTTAATGTGGTAAAGCTTGAAAACTGCGGAGTGATATTCACATCAGGAAATGCATCCGATTTAAGTGAAAAAATTCTAAGCCTTACTGAAAAATCAGGTTATGAACTGCTTAGCAGAAATGCAAGATCATGTGTTTATAGTAAATACAACTGGGAAACCTCGGGCGTAAGGCTGACCAACCTCTACAATGAACTCATGAAATAAATACATAGGCACGAATGGCTGATTTCTGCTTTGTCATATTACACTATCAGACTTTGAACGACACGGTTAATTGTGTCAATTCAATTCTTTCAAACATAAAGTTCACTGACTACAGGATAATTGTTGTTGACAACGGGTCTCCCAACAAAAGCGGAGAAACCCTGAAGGAGCTGTTTGAAGGCAACCCCGTTGTAAAAGTCATCATCAGTAACAAGAACCTGGGATTCACTTCAGGCAATAACCTGGGGTTTCAATATGCCATGAAAGAGTACAGGCCGGATTTCATTGCTCTTATAAATAACGATACAATCCTGGAGCAACCTGACTTTATAAATATTATAAAAGAAAAATTCAACGAGACTGATTTCGATATCCTCGGTCCTGATATTTACACACCTGAAGGCAAACATCAAAGTCCGGTATTTAACAAAATGTCAAACCTCAGGGTAGTTAAAAGGTATATAAGATTTTACAGTAAAATCTTGCTATTAAATTATCTGGGGCTTGATTACATCTTTGAAAGAGTAAAAAAACGCTTTTCTCCAATCTCAAGGCTACATGTTGAAAATATAAATGTTAAACCAGATAGTGCCACAGAACAGACAGGCGTAATGCTTCATGGGAGTGCCCTGGTGTTTTCAGCTAAATATATTTACAAATATGACGGCCTGTATCCCGGTCCATTTATGTATGGCGAAGAGGCAATACTTGACTTTGTTGCAAAAAGAGATAATCTGGTTGCAATTTACACACCGGAAGTTAAGATTATCCACATGGACGATTCTGCAACAAACTCGGTTTACAGGAAGCCATTATTTAAAAGAAGGTTTTATTTGAAAAATTTTATCAGATCTTCACAGATATTGAAATTATTAATGGAAGAACAGGAGAGCAGGTAATATGAATTATACATGCAGGATATGCGGTAACCAAAATAACAATAAATCGTTTCTTATAAAGGAAATGTATTTTGGTTCACAGGATCAGTTTGAATATTTCGAATGCAGCAATTGCGGATGTCTTCAGATAAAAGAGTATCCCGAAAATATTGCAAAATACTATCCTGAAAATTATGGTGCGTTCAGACCTAAAAACCTTATTAAACCGGGTCGGTTTGTTGGCTATCTGAGAAGCCAAAAATTAAAACATGCAATTAATGAAAAGAAAAGCCTGACCGGTTTCGTGCTCAATTTGTTGTTTAAGCCGGGGTTTGAACAGAAAATGATCCCCGCAGGAATCAGATCAGATAGTTCAATTCTTGATATCGGGTCAGGCGCCGGATCACTGTTATTAAATCTCAGGAACAAAGGCTTTAAAAATATCACAGGTTCAGATATTTTCATCAATGATGACATCATTTATGATGATCACCTTAAAATATTCAAAAAAAGCATTTATGAACTGGAAGGCCAATTTGATTTTATAATGCTCAACCATGCCTTTGAGCATATGCCAAACCAGAAAGAAGTTCTTGAGAACCTTCACCGGCTTATTAAGCCGGGTCATACTGTTATGATCCGTATACCAGTGAAAACTGAATATATATGGAACCGTTACGGTGTGAACTGGGGTTCTCTGCATGCTCCTAATCACTATTATCTCCATACGGTTGAGAGCATGAAAATACTGGCCGGTCAGACCGGTTTTGAACTTTTTGAAACCAGGTTTGATTCCGGCATTTATCAGTTTTATTCAAGTGAACAATTTATTAAAGGCATACCTTTATATTCTGAAGACTCTTATCATTTAAACCATGCAAAGGGAGGATTCTCAAGGAAGGAATTAAAGCAATTCAGTAAACTGACAAAAGAATTAAACGCTGCTAATCAGGGAGACGCGGCCTGTTTCTATTTAAAACATATATCAGTAAAATAAGCTTAAAAGACTTATTTTTACGCTTTAATCATGGCAAAAAACATAACGAATGAAAATGAATAATATTTTCAAAACAGCATTGCCCCACATTTTGGCAATATTAGCTTTTACTATTATTTCCTTCGCATATTTTTATCCCGTTCTTGAAGGGGAAAAACTGGTTGCCAATGACACCAAAGTTTTCGATGGCTCAGCTAAAGAGATACAGGACTTCAGGAAAGAAACAGGCAAAGAACCGCTTTGGACCAATTCGATGTTTGGCGGTATGCCCGCTTATCTTATTTCAGTAAAATATCCCGGTAATCTCATTAAGCCAATTGAGTCAGTACTTAAGGCATTTGGTACTCCGGCGGCAGCCCTTTTTCTTGCTTTTCTCGGCTTTTACGTTCTTCTTCTTCTTTACAAAACAAAACCATGGGTTGCCTTTCTGGGTGCTCTGGCATATGGGTTATCCTCATATATGTTTATTTGTCTCTCAGCCGGGCATAATACAAAAGCTTATGCCATGGCATATATGGCTCCTATGGTAGGAAGTGTTGTATATGCTTTCCGTTATAACGCTCTCAAAGGTTCTGCACTTATGTCGCTGTTCCTCGCCCTGCAACTGATGGCCAACCATATACAGATAACATATTATACATTCCTTATAATACTGGTATTCGGAATTTTTGAGATCGTTTCACTTTTACGCGAACACAACATCAAAGCCTTTATAAAACCTGCTCTCATGCTTTTTGCGGGAATTGTTCTGGCAATAGGTGTCAACTTCGGAACTATATATACTACATGGGAATACAGCAAATTCTCAACCCGCGGACATAGTGACCTGAAAAAAGCCAATGTCAAAGAGCAGGCAGGGCTAAACAAAGCTTATATAACTCAGTGGAGCTATGGCATTGATGAAACCCTGACTCTGTTGATACCTGATTTCAGGGGTGGCGCCTCAGCACCCTTCTCAAAAGATTCTGAAACAGTAACGGCTTTGCGTAAGAACAACATGTCAGACAATGTGGCCCAATTCCAGACTTACTGGGGTGAACAGCCAGGTACATCAGGCCCTGTTTATGTCGGGGCAATTGTAATATTTTTATTTGTGCTCGGACTCATCATTGTACCTGCCAGGGAAAAATGGTGGATAATAGGCGCCATAATTGTATCCGTAGTGCTCTCATGGGGGAAAAATATGATGTTCATCACCAACATCTTTATAGACTACTTCCCCGGGTATGATAAGTTCAGGGCTGTCTCAGTCATGCTTGTGATGGCAGGTGTCTGCATTCCTCTTCTTGCTGCTCTTGCAATAAAAGAGATGATGGAAAAAAATATATCACATGAAAAAATAATAAAAGCATTAAAACTTTCAGCACTTATAACAGGAGGATTAGCCCTTATATTTTTCATTATTCCTGGACTTGCCGGATCATTCCTGACAGGAGATGAAAAAGGGATTCCACCAACCTACGACTGGCTTAAAACAGCCCTTGTTGCCGACAGAAAGATGATGCTGAGGGTTGATGCAATAAGATCGGCCCTCCTCATTGCAGCCAGTGCCCTGGTTATCTGGTTCCTGCTTAAAGATAAATTAAAACCGGTTTATGCATTCTCAGCATTAGCCCTGCTTGTCCTTATTGATATGTGGCCGGTTGCTGACCGCTATCTCTCAGCCTCCAATTTCCAGCTGACAAAAGATTATGAAAATTCTTTCCTTCCAACAAAGGCAGACAAAGCAATACTTAAGGATAAATCGGAACACAGAGTACTTAACCTGACAGTTTCAACATTCAATGATGGCTCAACTTCTTACTTCCATCAGTCAATAGGCGGGTACCATGGTGCAAAAATGATGAGATATGACGAACTTATCTCAAGTAATCTGCTCCCTGAAATTAAAAGCCTGATATCAAAGCTGCAGAAAGCATCAACGGTTGAAGATGTAAATGTCACTCTGTCTAAATCGAACTGCCTTAATATGCTCAATGCAAAATATATTATTATATCTCCAAACGATGCTCCTCTTGTAAATGAGTACGCACTTGGCAATGTGTGGTTTGTCAGGAACGTTAAGATGGTAGACAACGCCAACAGCGAGTTATCATCACTTTCATCTTTTGATCCAAAGAACGAGGCTCTCGTTGATCACCGCTTTGATGGCAAACTCCCACAGAAAGAGTCGCTTTCATCAGTTGGCGATACTATTTATCTTGAGAACTATAAGCCCAATCTTCTTACATATAAAAGCTCTTCCAGGGAAACCAGAGTTGCCGTATTTTCAGAGATTTACTACCCGGCTGGCTGGGATGCCTTTATAGATAACAAAAAGGCTGATTATTTCAGGGCAGACTATGTTCTCAGAGCAATGAAAATACCAGCCGGTGACCATACCATTACATTCCGCTTTGAACCATCATCATATAAGATTGGTAATGAAGTATCACTGGCCAGCTCTGTCATCCTTCTAATTCTTCTTATAGGTATTGCTTTGACTCCAGTCATTAACAAGGGTAAAAATGGCTGAAGAAAGCAGATGCATTAATTGCGGGTCCGAAAGGACAGAATTTCTTTTTCAATGCAAGGATAATCTTGTAACAGATGAAGAGTTCAAAATTGTAAGATGCCCCGATTGCGGCCTCGTAAGAACTGAAAATCCTCCTTCTGCAGATACTATTGGTAAATATTATCTATCTGAGGATTATATTTCGCACAGCGACTCAAAAAAAGGCATTACAGAACGTCTTTATCATTTTGCCCGGAATATTATGCTACAAAGGAAAAACAGGCTTATATCAAGCCTTTTTAGCCATGAAAAAGGATTTTTACTTGACATCGGAAGTGGCACAGGATATTTCCCGGCTTTCATGCAAAAAAAAGGCTGGCGCGTACAGGGGATTGAAATAAGTGAACAGGCAAGGAATTTCTCAATATCTAAATTCGGGCTTCAGGTTTTCCCTCCTGAAGTGATTGACAGCTTAGGGCAGGGAGCATTCAGTTGTATTACGCTATGGCATGTGATGGAACACTTTGATAACCCTCCCCTCTGGTTTGCAAAAATAAGACGTCTCTTAAAAGACGATGGCTATTGCATTATTGCCGTTCCCAATGTTGCATCATCAGATGCCCGCTGGTTCGGTAAATCCTGGGCTGCCTGGGACGTACCACGTCATCTGTGGCATTTCGATCCTGATTCATTCTCAGATATGGCATCCCGCAATGGATTTACTCTGACAGGTAAAAAAGGCATGCCTCTTGATCTGTTTTACATTTCAATTATGAGCTATAAAAACAATAAGTCTTTATTCCCTCTTATCAGGGGGATATTCGTTGGTACACTTCTTTCCGTCAGGAATTTATTCAGAAGAAACAGCAGCAGTTCTGAAATATTTATCTTAAAGAAACATAAAATCTAATATCTGTCGAGCCATCTGTATCTCCTGGTGCTTTCACCAAATCTTATAGCCAAAACCAGTTCGTGAGATCCGCTTGTTGCCTGTTGAATAGCCTGGGTAGTGTAATCATATGAATACCCGATAAAATAATTGTCTTTTGAAAATCCTATGTTCGCAACAATTGCAGACTGTGTTCTGTAAGTAACACCTGCCCATATACGTCGGTTATAAACATATGTCAGCCCTATGTCAAACTGTGGCATTATTTGTTCTGACATCTTAAAAAGTACTGATGGTTCAATGGTTGAAGTATGGCTAATGTCAAAGTCATAGTTTCCAAAGAGATAATATGTTCTCTTTATATGCAGATCTTTATAAGCAGTGCTGCCGATTTTTGCAAAGCCTTGCATAAGGTCCTGCGCTGAAAACCCTACCGAGTATTGCTTCCCCAATACATAGGCGCCAAAATTGAAGTCAGGTATTATGGTTCCCTTCCTGAAATCAGAGTACAGGAATGGTTCATTTGGATCATCAAATCTTATTTGGCGCTGATCAATTTTATAATAATAGGCAGAAGCACCAAGGCCCAGAGAAAGCTGAGTCTCCCCATTCAGCCAGACGTTATATGAATAGGCTGCCAAAGCTCCTGTTTTATGAATAAGTCCGTTTATATCATTAAACATATTAAGCCCAAAGCCAACCCTTCCTTTTGTCTTTGAGTGATACTGTGTCTTACTGAATATATTGTTTTTAAGGAAATACTTTGCCTTCAGCATCCTTGTCTGATAGCTTAGGGAGAATGTCTGGGGAGCGCCATAGTATCCAGCCCATTGCTGTCTTGCAGTAAGGTTCACACTCGTATAGCCGGTGCTACCGGCAACGGCCGGATTAATCAGGAATTTGTTATATAAATACTGGCTGTAAACAGGCAGCTGCTGGCTTCTGGCAATCGTTCCGGAAATCAACATAAGTCCTATAAGTATCAGCATTTTTTTCACAATTTTCTGCTTCAGGTTACTTACTTGTATTATTTAACAATGGTTATATGTCCCACAAGTGGTTTTGACCCATTGTGAAGATCAATAGTATAATGATAAGAATCCATAGGCAGAAGCTTTCCTTTGCTGCGTCCGTCCCATGGTTCTGGATAACCTCTTGATGATTTCCAGACAAGCTCTCCCCACCTGTTGAGAATGTAAACTTCTGCCTCAGGATAGAGATCTATCTTTCCAATTATCCAGACATCATTTATCCCATCATCATTTGGTGAAAAAGCGTTTGGTATCTCAAGACAAATTTCATGCTTCACTCCCAGATGAATAGCACTCTCAGCTTCGCAGTCATTATTGTCTGTCAGGGTAAGAGTAAATGTCCCTCCCGGCAACCCTGTAAGGTCTGCCGCATCAGCTCCTGTAACACCATTGCTCCAGCTGTAGTAATACGGGAATACGCCTCCGCTGACAATAACATGTATCTCGCCATCCATGTTGTCATTGCAGAAAGGAAATATTGTATCAGCTATTGCAATAGAAATAGCATCAGGTGCTGTCAGGGTAGTTGAATCTTTGGCAGAGCATCCGTTCTGATCAGTCATTATAACGATGTATTTTCCGGAAGGTAAGTTTGTTCTGTCGGCTCCGTTTTTCCCAATATCTTTCCACCAATATTCAGGTGTGCCCACAGCATTTACCGGAGACACACTAATTGTACCTGTTGCCTCTCCTGCGCAGTTAATATTATAATCTCCATGTGTGCTTTCAGACACATCCATTGTCAGGCCTGCCTGACCCGGAGAAGAAAGAATAATGGTGTCATTTAGCCAGCATGATTTTGAATCGTCAACCCTTAAAATATAAGAGCCGGCTCTTAAGCCTGAAATGGTTGATGATGTTGAAGAATACCCATCCGGACCGTTCCATGAATATGTAAACGGAGGAACGCCTGAATTCGGAGTAACACTTATCGATCCATCACTTCGCCCATAACAACTGATGTTAAATCCTTTAAAGTCAGACAAATACTTTGATATTGTCAGCACTGCCGGCGGATTCAGAATAATATTTAATAATTTTGAACAACCGTTTGAATCAGTTATAATTACAGTATAATCACCTACAATCAGGTTACTTTGATCCTGCTGTCCTGCCACAAGTGCAGCTCCTGCAGGCCCTGTCCATGAATAAGTGTATGGACCTACACCACCGCTGACACTTAAATCAATTGCACCATCATTATAATAGCAGGATACTGTTGAAATTGAATAAGAAACTACAATGGAATCAGGTTGTGTCAGAATAAAGGTAGTGTCTTTGATACAACCATGGCTGTCATCCACAATCAGCTGATAGGTTCCTTTGCTCAAAGCCGGTTGGTCTTCGTTAGTACTGAATGATACGCCGTCTTTTTTCCATTGATATGTGTATGGAGTTGTTCCGCCTGTGGCTGTTGCATCGACAGGAATTGTGCCGCCATAACACGATATGTTGTATCCACCTGTAAGAGGCGGTGTTGTGACTGCTACTCCTAACTTTACTGGCTCAGTAACAGTGAAATTATATGTCTTTTTGCATCCACTGCTGTTTGTTACCTCAAGCTGATAAACTCCTGCCCTGAGGTTCTTTGGGTCTTCATCAGTACTGCTCCAGGTCGGGTAGGCTATGCTTTTCCATTTATATGTATACGTACCATCAAAAGTGAGGTCTATTGAGCCATCGCCCGATCCATTACAGGATACATTTTTAACATTCTTACTGAGAAGACTGATACTGTCAGGCTGTGTTATTTCTACTTCAAACTGATTTGTGCAAGACATACTGTCAGTTACGTTGAGGGTATAAACGCCTGCATAAAGGTTAGAAATACTGCTGCCCGTTTCTCCCGGAATCGTACCTGATGCACTTGCCCACTGGTAATGGTAAGGTGGAATGCCGCCAGTTACAGAACTTACTATTGAACCAGTGTTATAACCGTTGCAATTAACATTAATTACAGGGTTAAAGGAAGCGCTGATCGCATCAGGCTCAGTAATAAT